>MPMD02379004.1_pt1 | contig 14565 bp, 11 predicted proteins | sample 1617291 | NCBI WGS metagenome assembly MPMD02 (sample SAMN05944810, study PRJNA350692) | marine metagenome | biome: marine; feature: ODZ; material: water; isolation source: 120 m water sample filtered on 30 um supor filter | place: Pacific Ocean | collected 2012-04-09 | depth 120m m | reverse complement strand
TCCGCTGCACGCCGATTTCCATTGGCACCATTAAGAGCACCATGGCGGCCAGATAGAGGGCCAATCCTCCGCCAGCCCAGGCAGCCACTTCCCACTCTGTCTTCAACAGAGCAACGAGCAAGAGGCCGAGGGCAAACAGTTGTGCGGCCGAAGTGACAATGCCGTGGCCGACGACGGCCCACCACCAGGGATTATGGAGTCGGACCGTAAGCAATTGTCGCTGGAGAAAATGAAAGAAGCCGGGAACGTCACACGTTTCCCGATTGACCATCATCGCCGAGGGCACAAAGGCCACCCGGAGTTTCGCTCGCACCAGTGCCCGACAAATCGTGCTATCTTCACCGAAGGCGTGTGCCAAACGGTCGAGCAAGTCAGATCGGTCGAAGACGCTCGTCTTCAACGCCATCGAGCCGCCCCAGGCGATACCGTACCAGTACATTTGCACGACTGCCGCAACATTCCACAGATAGCGGACCAGACTTCCGCAGGAGGCGTCGGCCGGCATGTACCAGCGGTTCCCGGCGGCAGCGCCCACCCGCTCGTCGGCCAAAGGGGCAACCAGTTCGCGGAGCCAGGTGCGGTGGGCAATCGTGTCGGAATCGAGCAACACGACCACTTCATGCGAGCTGTCCAATCCGGAGATCGCTTGCAGCATGCTGGCTATCTTGAGACTGCACGTACCGCGACGTTCTCTGAGCGGATCGATCCGCACGTTGGTCGCCTTTCGCTGCTGGAGAACCTCTTCGACGACTTGCCAGGCCGGATCCTCGCGCCGATCGACGACGAACCTGATTTCATATTCCGGATAGTCCTGATCCAGCAGCGCTTCGACGCAATCGGTGAGGAAAGGGTCGGAACCACGCAGACAGAGTATCACTGCGGCCCTCGGGCAGTAGGCATCGTCAGACTCGAGAGCCGCTGTGCGGCGAACCAGAACGCGTAACCAACCGAGCACCATCAGGCCTTGGCCGCCAACCAATCCCAGCAGTATCCAAAATGTGAGGGTAGCCAACTCGTTCACAGGATGATCCTAGAACCCAATCCATGCCCACTGCACACAGTTACTAAAGAAGTTCAACGTGGGGCAAGTATGTCCACTATATTGCATTGCGGACGAAACCGACATAGGTGTTCAACAAGTCTTCTGCCTGATTCTGCGCCAGGACTCGACTATCATAATGTAACACAATGTTCAACTGACCGGCATAGGTCGTCAAGGCAAAGCCGGCACATGTATGCGGTCTGAGTGGTACCACTCCCTCCACCGCTTCAAGAACAACATCCCCCGCCACGATCTTGCCGTCCTGGCGAGGCAAAAGCGAATTTGCAAAGGGACGCCCCAGGTTTGTTAGAACCGACGTGGCCATGCATTCAGAATTTTTCTGCATCGCGCGAGCTAATCCACCTGGTAAAGACCGCCTCGTCTTTAACGACAGCAAGAAGGTAAAGCCAAGCTGATGCCGCTTAATCAAGTCCATCTCTTCATGAATTCCATGCAAGAGTCGCATCGGATCATCACAATCCGAACGCTGTCGATCCAAAAACACCATACTCACCGCATTTGCAGCCGGCAAATTCTGAGCCCAGTCAGCACGTAGATTCATCGGTATCGTAAGACGCAACCAGTCAGTCTCTTTTCCGATTCGTTGGCGGAGCCTGAAGTCCTCCATCGCAAGAAACAGGTCACGAGCCAGCAAACTATTGACCGTGACCGCCTGACGATGAGCTGTGGCCAAAATACTAGCTGTTTCGGCCTGGTTAAATTGAAAGCTAAGGACTGCCGGATAGTTCGAACCTGGACCTGAATCGGTCGTTGTCAGCTGATGCGGCACGAGGGGCACCGGCTTTCGCATTAAAAACTTGCGGGCACCTAATATCCCCAACATCTGAGACGGAATTAACTTCAGACATCTCGATAGTGTGAGCCCGAATGAGTTGCGCAGCGGCAATTGTTGCTGGTCGATCATAGACAATGGCAGCCTTCGGGACGGTGGCTCCACACTGTTTGCGTAGACCATAAGAAGGTCCTCGAGAAATTGGAATCCTCCCGCAGCATCACAGCACGAGTGATGGAATTGCATTACAAAATGGAACGAATCCGCATTTGATATGACATGGCAGACCAAGCCCGTTTGATGTTGCACATTGAGGTGAGTCGCTGTTGGAAAATCACTGGGATTAGGGTGTTCCAACCAACGAACTTCTGGCGCCTTATTTTTTGTGGGCACCCAATGAAATTGCCGGCGGCCCGATGTACGAACAACCGAGGACAACAACGCGTGACGGTTCGCTGCAGTTTGCAGGGCCATCTCAAATCGCTCGCGATCCAACGGTCCATTAAACTTCAGCCGCACAAAGCAATTCATGGGATAAGCAGAACGGTCATCCCCTAACATGTATTCCTCGAATGCGGAAAGCCTTAGCGGAAAAATCATGGCGAACCAATTCGATGTATCGAGGCCAGCGAGAGACCGGCTACCCTGACAGTCATGAGAGACTTTTGTAAATGAAATATAAGGCCAGAATACCCTTAGGAGGTTTGATTGCCAATAACGCAATTTCGCTAGAGGCAGAGTGGTACCCTAAGTCAATGGCCGTTCCCCTTAGAAGGGCCTGCCGTGCATGGCTGGACTCCCAGTAGATTCGGCGAATTGAAACGCCGGATTTCTCAAATAGAAGGCCGGCAGGAACGTCTGCTCAGCATCCGCGTGGACGACGAGTTTGAACGAAAAACGTGCTCGCGAAAGGACGGCGATCTGCACAACGGATTGTGCAGTTGACTCGGAAAATCGAAAACGGCGATCAGAATCAGAGCCACAATAGCGAAATCGCTGAGAGAGCGTTTGAACTTTCACAAACGCCACGTCAGAAATGCCTTACAGCCAACGTGCAGTCAAAACGCCAGTTACTGGATATCGCCTGTTTGAACTTTTCGCTCGATGGCGCAAACTTAGTACCCACAATAAGAAAACCGAGCGACATGTTCGCTCTTTGCGAGTGTGCCGGCTGTCGGCATCGGCCGTGCGGGGGCCCTTGTGGTGATAGAGGGTGGTGACGGTGCCGCGAGGCAAGCTGCAAGGCTGCTTTTGGATCGGCTCGCGCCGGCTACTGTTACGGAGTTGCGTTCTTCATCGGACTGATTGCACGGATCGTGCGATCGATAAGCCTTCGATGTTGCAACACGCTTCTCTTTACGAAAATGCGTTGGTACGCCCTCAGCTGAGCAGCATGAAGAACATGCCACCAATGACCGCCCACAAGACTAAGTCGAAGAAGAAGGAAAACATCGTTTTCATAATGGATGGATCTTTCGCCAGTCAGCGATGTTGTCGGTAATGGAGTTGTACTCAAAGGTAGGTTGCTTCCCCGTGGCGTCAAATCTTTTATTGTTTTCTGCTTTGCAGCGTCGTCTCGATGTGGTGATCTGGCAGCACGTGTTGCATTTTTACAACATCTTGGCCGCAATTATTTCAGAGGGATCGCCAAACTGGTCCCCGATGTCCAGAAGAACGGGGGGGAATACGATTTATGGGGATGCTATGAATGGCTGCACCTGAGTCCCGTCATGAAAAAAGACGCGATCCCGCCCTGCCCGCTTGGCCGCGTAGAGGGCCGCATCGGCCCGCCCGATCAACTCGTGCGCCGTTTCGCCCTGCCGCGCCGTCGCGAGGCCGATGCTCACCGTCAGCGGTGTCTCTTTTTCGGCGCCGAGTTGCTTCGCTGCAAAAGATTCGCGAAGGTGCTCTGCAGCTACGGCACCATCGCACAGTTCAGTGTCGCGGAGTACAACCACAAACTCCTCACCACCATACCGGCAGGTCAGAGCGCAGGCGGGCGCGCTTTTTTCCAGTTCAGCGGCGGCACGCTTGAGTACCTCGTCTCCTATCAGATGGCCGTGCGTGTCATTTATCTGTTTAAAATCATCCAAATCGGCCAACAGCAATACAACGTTGCCGGTTTCCGAAGCGAGAGTAGCCTCGAGCACACGGCGATTGGCCAAGCCGGTGAGCGGGTCGAATTGCGTCAGGAAGTGATCGATGCGGTTGGTTCGTAAAGACTGGCAGATCGCAATCGATGCCAGGAATAGGCCAAGAAGACCGATGAGGAGATACGCCGGTCCGACCCGATTGCCGTATTCCGGCAGTGCGCCGCAGAAGAGCAAAACAATGCTCACACCGGCCAAGGCCGTCGCCAGCGGGATTGGACGCTGCATTTGCATCTTGAGCCTGCCTATGCCGCAATGGGGCGATTAGCCGCAACTATTTTTTCTGTTCATCTGCGTACTCTTTGAAGAGTCCCGCTACATCGGCGTCATCAACATCTCCTCGGTGGAAGACGAACCGGTAGCGGAGCGTAAGCTCGCCACCGTCCGGGATGACATACTCTCCGGTACCTTTCTCCGCGCCGAGGAAGTCGTGCGCACCGAACGGGTTTGCAGTGATGAGACCATACGCCCGCGCGTGCCATGTGGTGGGATGCCGCAGGTTGCGCGGAGAGTCGAAAATTGCGATGCCTACCTTCTCGCCTTCGATCGTGCCGGAGTAATCGACCCAGCGCGCCGGCTTGCCCCAGATCTCTTTTCCAGTTATTCCATCGCTATTGGTCGCCTTGCCCAACCGGTCGAGGTTGCCCATCGACGGATGTTTTTCGAGCCTGAGGTCCGGATGGGTGCGAATGGCCATCAGCCCCTCTTTGGTGTCGCCCAGTTTAACCGCGCCATGCGTTGCGCGGAGGGTTGTTGCAATATCAATTGCCCGGGCATTCGGAACGTCCGGAAACGAAAGGACCGTTGTGTCGGAACAGACCGGCTCACCATCTCCGCCTATCCAGAGGTTGTCCGAGACGATCATCGGTCGACCATCTTTACCTTTTGCGAGTCTCACCCGTTGGTTTTTGATATTGCCGGTTTCGTGCCAGAAGTGTCGGCCGTTAACATCGTCGTGCGCAAACCAGATCGACTTGTGGTGTGGATGGTCTTTTGCCTCTCCGGGAACCCCATCGGCGATGGGCCACGATCGGGTCATCGGTACCCCGCCGGGTCCAAGGACCGGGTAAAGGATCGGTTTTTTGTAGCTTTGGTAGTCGTACTCGGTGAACATGTTGCCATCGATCATTACCTGGATCTTGCCGTCGCGCGGATTGAGGGAAATCGTGTTTTCGTCCTCTCCGGCCCCGAGGACAGATGGACAAAGGGCAATCGTAAACGAGGCGAGCGTTATGGCATGTAAAACAACAGAAAAAGGAACCACCGGAAAATCCTCCATAGCGGGACAATGCGTACTCCTCGACAGTATATCAAACCGGACATTCTCTCGCAGTCCGCCGTCGGATGGCATATAAATCAAATGGAATTACACTAGACTGCTCGAAGAAAAAATTACCGGTATGTGGAGCCAATCATGCAGGAGTTGATCCTGGTAAACGAAGCGGACGAGGTACTCGGGTACGCGGATAAACTCGCTGCCCATATGGGTGCCGGTTCTTTACATCGGGCATTTTCCGTTTTTATTTTCAATGCCGCAGGTGAAATGCTGCTGCAGCGTCGTGCCGAGGATAAGTACCATTTTCCCGGAAAGTGGACCAACGCCTGCTGTGGCCACCCGGTTCGCAACGAAACAACCTGCGACGCTGCGGAGCGAAGGCTTGGCGAAGAAATGGGTTTGCAGGTCCCGCTCCGCGAAGTGTTCTCGTTTATCTACCGCGCAGAAGATGCCCAGACAGGCCTGGTCGAACACGAACTGGATCACGTGCTGCTCGGTGAGACGGACGAGCATCCGCGGATAAATACCGCCGAGGTGGCCGAATGGCGATGGATCTCCTCCGTCCGGTTGCAGCAGGAACTGGGAAATGACCCGCACCGTTACACCCCCTGGTTTCCGCTTGCGATTGAAAAACTTTTCGCCCAGGGGCTGATCGAACCGATTTGAATCGGGGTTTATGTGGCGGCGCAGGCGACGGGGCGGTTGCGGTAGAGCAGCCAGAGTGAAAGCAGCAGTGTCGCGCCCAATATGCCTTGCGCGATGACGAAGAGTGAGTAGTACTGCATGCCAAGCGAGAGCAAGCCCGACATTCCGTAGCTTCCAATTGCCAGGCCGAGGCCAAAGCCGAGCGTCAACAGTCCCCAGTCGTGCGGGTGTCGTGCTCGGCCGGATAATTCTGCGGTTTGCATTGAAGAGAGTGCAACGCAGCAGAGCAGGAAGAAACCGATCATGAAAGCAGAGATGGTGATGACCGTTACGCTCTCGGTCACCAGCACCATCCCTACAGCCACCGTCCCGAGTAAATAATTGGCTGCAAGGCTCAGCGGTGTTCCGAGAAGGCGAGCGATGACGCCGCTGGTTAATGCTCCGATCAAACTGCCAAAACCAACCAGACTAAAAATCGCGCTGCTTTCACCTGCAGAAGTGCCGAACTCTCGATGCAGGTAGTCGGTCAGAAACAGCATGTGGGGTGTGATTCCGATCGACGTAAGAAAATAGGCGACTCCGACCAACAGCAACGATAGCCCGACCCCTTTCTCGAGTGGCTCCGTCGTCTGGTTCTGCTTTTGTGCCGTGGGGGGAGGTGCTGAGCCGGTTAGTGGCCAAGCGATCAGGGCAGAAAGGACCGTGAGTGCTGCCTCGAAAAGCCATCCGGCCCTAACCGACCAGACGAGAAAAGTTGGAAGTAGCAGGCAGACCAGCACGATCGAGCCCCCGGCACCGGCAAAGACGACACCGATTGAGATTTTTTTCCAGCGATCAGGGATATGTGGCAGAACGACCGAGGGCGTGTGGATGACCAGTGATGCCCCCGCCAAACCGGTCACCGCCCGTCCGAGTGCCAGCCAAGCGAACCCAAGGTTCCAAGCGGACATTGTCTCTCCGAACACGGCTACCATCAGCGAGATCCGCAACAGTCTCCGCACGCCTAGTGTGGCGGGTAAAAAAAGTGCAGCGAGACAGCCAATCAGATAACCGAGACAACTGAAGCCTCCCAGGTAGCCGGCTCCCGCCTTGTCGACCCAGCCCGCATCGATCATCGATGGGATCAGTGGCGTGTAGGCATAGCGGCAGAGACAAAGCCCGATGCCGATCAGACTAAAGCCAGCAAGCGTAGCGTACAGTGGATGGTGTTTCATGATGTGCTAACTTTTTTGCTCGCTCGCTTGGTTTGACGGTGAGGTGGACGGTGCGTCAAATTCATCTATTTTGTCGACCATTTCAAGTCGGTAGTAAAGTTGCGCAGGCGCTGGAGCTAAACAATCGCCGTCTCTACAAATGTTTGGATGGATTGTTGGCGATCAGAGAAGCGGAATAGATGCTACATTAAAGCTTTCGCGTAGAAAAAAAGTCTTTTAAGTCTCCACAACGCCCGGGAGAGACGCTATAATCGGACGCGGATGTCCAGATAATCGGATATGTATGTCCATTGGTCCGATCACCTGTAGATTTTGTCTTCCGCATGTTGGCGTGGGCTGAGTGAAGGATCGGCCCGGCATGCATCGCATGTCCGATCAAGTGCGGGAGTGGGGAGTTATCATGGCAGTAGGAAGAACCCCGAGTTACGCTCATTTAATCGTCGAGCAAGGTTGGAACGATTACACGCGTGAAGAACACGAAACCTGGAAGATCCTCTACGATCGCCAGCTAGAAGTGCTTGCGCCGCGTGCCTGTCCGGCATATCTTGAGGCGCACAAGACACTTGGATTCAATGCGACACAGATCCCCGACTTTCATGAAGTGAACGAGCGTTTGCGTTCCCTGACAGGTTGGGAAGTGGTGGCGACTTCGGGACTGGTCAAGAGCAAGGCATTTTTCGATATGCTCGTGGACCGCAAATTTCCCTCGGGGAATTTCATTCGCCGTCGCGACCAACTCGATTATCTGGAAGAGCCAGATATTTTTCATGACCTGTTCGGCCATATTCCGCTACTTACCAATCAGGCCTATGCCGACTACATGTTCGAATATGGAAAGGGTGGCACCAGAGCCCTCAAATATAAAACGACCAAAAATTTGGCCCGTTTGAACTGGTGGACGATCGAATTTGGTTTGATCAAGACCGAGGTGGGGCTGAGAATTTATGGTGCGGGTCTCTGCTCCTCCTTTGGTGAAGCCCAGTATTGCATTGACGATCCTTCGGCCCATCATCTCCAGTTCGACCTGGATCGTTGCATGCGGACCAGCGTCTACATCAACGATTTCCAGCCGGTGTACTTCGTCATTGACAGCTTTGAGAGCCTCTTTGAACAGGCGGTCAACACCGATTTCAGTCCCATGTATGAGAGTTTCAAGGGGCTTGGCGAAAAGCAACTGGCGGCGGAATATCTTCCCTTCGATCTGTTTGCGGGAGATAGTGTGCTCCGGCAGGGGACGCAAGCCTACATCGATCCAAAACGCCAGCTGCTCGAATCGGAAATCAGTATTTGATCTGATTTTTCGGCCCTGCCTTCGCGTAGGGTAGCCGGTTCTGCTCGGGAGTGTTGCCGGTTGTCGTTTCAGCTTACCTCTCGATCAGTTTGCGCAATGCCCTTAAATTTGCTTTGTCCCAGGTCGAATTGCCCCGCGGGCCCTTGGGGGTTTCCAGGTACATCGGGATCTTTTTAAACCGTCGGTCGTTGACCAGATGCCGGAATGGCGCAAGGCCTAGGTGGCCTTTACCGATGTTTTCGTGCCGATCCACCCGGGAGCCGAGCGGTGTCTTGCTGTCGTTCAGGTGGAATGCGAGAACTTTTTTAAGGCCTACCGCCCGGTCCAACTTCTGCATCGTTGCCCGATATTCTTTTTCGGCCTCCATCGCGTAGCCGGCCGCAAACACATGGCAGGTGTCAAAACAGATGCCGACGATGTCGGGGTTTTTGACTTTTTCGAGGATTGCGCCGAGCTGTTCGAACTGCCAGCCGAGGTTCGAGCCCTGCCCGGCAGTCGTCTCGAGCAGAATCTCTGCGGAGAGCTTTTTCGTCTGCCGGTGGACTTCATCGATCCCGCGGGCAATCTGCTTGATTCCGGCCGCTTCGCTGCTGCTGGTGTAGGCCCCGGGGTGCGCAACCACGTAGGGAATTTGCAGTCTCGAGGCGCGATCGAGTTCCACTACCAGGGCATCGACCGATTTTTTCCAGAGTATCGCCTCCGGGCTGGCCAGATTGATCAGATAAGAATCGTGAGAGATCGGGTGGGTAATGCCTAACCGGGTGAGGGTCTCGGAAAAACGCTCGATATCCTCGTTAACGAGCGGTTTGGCCCGCCACTGATTGTTGTTTTTCGTGAATATTTGCACACAGTCGCAACCTTCACTCGCCGCCGCCTCGACTGCCCGAAAATAGCCCCCGGCAATCGACATGTGAGCACCAAGAATAGACATATTAAAGTCCGTTATTTTTTAGTTGGAAACAGGCTGTGATGTTCCATTTGCTTGCCGAATGATACCCAATGTGGCTAAAATGCACCGGAGGGGTCAGTTTGGGGTAATGGCCAAACTTCTGTTTCCGGTAACGTGGCGATGGTAGCAAGAGATCATCATGTCGGAATTTGGAATGACTGAATGGATTGTTGCTGGCTTTCTTTTTTTGCTGGCAGTGGCCACACTCATCCGCGGATATCTGGTTTTGCGATTCCATCGTCACATGAAGCACGCGAAGAAGATTTTTCGCCATCATCGGGAGCATCTGGAAGCTAAATTCTTTGACATAGCCGCCCGCAGTGGAAAACCTCGCGGACTGAAGTGGGTGCACTGCGATTTTTCGGATGCTGTCTGCCATGCCCGCGACCGCGAAGACGGTACGCTGCTTGCTCTGGTTGCTGTGAAAATTGGTTTTGAAGCTATCGAAGAGGATCTCCTGGAGGATGTGGATGCGGTCAACGAAGTGCGTGTGGCGACAGCAGTGTTTCATTTTGAAGAGAATCGCTGGGTGACCCGAGGTCGCGCGCTCTTTAATCTAGACCCCTTCGAGGCGATTGACAGACTGCACGATGTCATGGAAAAGACAAACGATTGATTCGAGATGACTGCAGTGTTGGTGGGCATCGTCGATCGGTTGGCATCGGCAAGAACGAAGTGGTTTAAGGCGAGGCCGTCCGGTCCGCTGCTGTTACGATCGGGCCATCAAATTTCTCAAAACCGTTTGGAGGATTCCGCCGTTGCGGTAGTACTCCAGTTCGACCGGCGTGTCGATTCGAGCGCGGACCCCAAACGATTTTGCATTGCCCTGTTGATCGGTTGCCGTGACCTCAATCCGTGCTCCGGGCTGCAGAGAATCATCAAGACCGGCCAGATCGAAGGTTTCCTCGCCACTTAGGCCGAGGCTCTGCCAACCGCTTCCATCGACAAATTCCAGGGGCAGAACCCCCATGCCGACGAGATTGCTGCGATGGATTCGTTCGTAGCTAGTGGCGATCACTGCGCGAACTCCCAGAAGGTAGGTACCTTTCGCAGCCCAGTCGCGGCTGCTGCCGGTACCGTATTCTGCGCCTGCGAGCACCACCAGTGGTACGTCGCGTTTGCGATACTCCATCGCCGCATCAAAGACACTCATCACTTCCCCTTCCGGGAGCAGGCGAGTGACGCCCCCTTCGGTGCCAGGGACGAGCTGGTTGCGGATGCGAATGTTGGCAAACGTGCCGCGAGTCATCACCCGGTCGTTCCCGCGTCGCGAACCGTAGCTATTAAAATCGCGAACTGCCACTCCCTGCTCAAGTAAATAACGTCCTGCTGGCGATTCGGCCGCAATTGCCCCGGCCGGTGAGATGTGATCGGTCGTGACCGAGTCACCGAGCAGTAAAAGCACGCACGCGCCGGTGATCGGCATGATCGGCTTCGGTTCAGGTGGCAGATCGAGAAGAAACGGGGGTTCCTGCACGTAGGTGCTCTCTCTGTTCCAGACAAACAGCGATCCCCCACCCTGCTCCATGGCATTCCACTGCGGGTTGGACGTAAAGACATCGGCATATTGAGTGCGAAACATTTCGGGACTCACGCTCTGAAGCGCTGCGTCGATCGACGCCTGATCGGGCCAGATATCGGCCAGAAAAACGGCTGCTCCGTCGCTCCCCTCTCCGATGGGCTCGCTCGTTAAGTCCACGGCGGTCGAACCGGCCAGTGCGTAGGCGACCACCAGCGGCGGACTGGCCAGATAATTGGCTTTGACCAGTGGATTCACCCGACCTTCAAAATTCCGGTTGCCGCTCAGAACGGCCGAGGCGATCAGGTCTCCCTGCTGGAGGGCCGCTGCGACCGGTTCGGGCAGCGGGCCGCTGTTGCCGATGCAGGTCGTGCAGCCGTAACCGACGGTGTAAAAGCCGATTTTTTCGAGCGCATCGGTCAACCCCGACGCATTGAGGTAATCGGTCACGACGCGCGAACCGGGTGCGAGGCTCGTCTTCACATAGCTCGGCACCGAAAGCCCGCGGGCCACCGCATTTTTGGCGAGCAGGCCGGCAGCAACCATGACACTCGGATTCGAGGTATTGGTACAACTGGTGATCGCCGCAATCACCACTGCCCCATGCGTGATGTCGGTCGTGTCGCCATTGGCCTCGATGTGCGCGGTTTTGTCGATCGCCACCTCGTCGAGCGCAAAGCCGCGTTCACTAACAGGTGCCCGCAGCGCGGCGGCGAATGATTGTTTCATTGCATCGAGAGGCACGCGGTCCTGCGGTCGCTTGGGGCCAGCCAGAGAGGGAGTCACTTCACCGAGATCAAATTGCAATCGCCGTGTGAATTCGGGGTTGGAATCACTGTGGCGGAAGAGATTATTTTCTTTGGTGTACCGCTCGACCAATTCGACCTGTGCCGGATCGCGGCCTGTGAGGCGGAGATAGGAGAGCGTCACCGAGTCGATGGGGAAAAAGCCCATGGTGGCGCCATATTCGGGCGCCATATTGGCAATCGTGGCCCGGTCGGCCAGTGACATGGAGGCCATCCCATCGCCGAAAAACTCGACAAATTTACCGACCACTTTTTCGCGGCGTAAACGTTCTGTGACCGTGAGAACCAGATCGGTAGCCGTGGCTCCCGGAGGTAAGCTGCCGGTAAGCTCAACACCGATCACTTCGGGCAAAAGCATGTATATCGGTTGGCCCAGCATGGCCGCCTCTGCTTCGATCCCCCCCACACCCCAGCCCAACACGCCCAAGCCATTGATCATCGTCGTGTGGCTGTCGGTGCCGACGAGTGAATCGGGTACCGCGATCGGCCCTTCCTCGTGGGGGTGCAAAAAGACCCCACCCGCCAAATATTCGAGATTCACTTGATGCACGATTCCGACACCCGGCGGGACCGCGCGAAAGTTATTGAAGGCTCCCTGTGCCCAATGCAGGAATTCGTAGCGTTCGCGATTGCGCGAGAATTCGAGTTCGACATTGATCTCCAAAGCATCGGGCGAGTCGAAGCGGTCGACTTGCACGCTGTGATCGATCACCAGATCGACAGGAATCAACGGATTGATTTTATCGGGATCACCACCGAGTCGCTGCATGGCACTTCGCATGGCAGCCAGATCAACGACCACCGGAACTCCCGTAAAGTCCTGAAGAATAACCCGGGACGGGAGGAATGGAATTTCTACACTGCTTGCGGTGGGACTCCAGCCAGCTAGATGCCGGACATCTTCCTCGCAAACCAGAACGCCATCGCAATGGCGGAGGACCGATTCGAGCAGCACCCGAATGGAAAAGGGCAAGGCGCCAATATTGCAGAGCCCCGCATCTTCAAGACTCGAAATCCGATAGATCCCGGCGACACCCTTCCCGGTTTCGAATGTGTCGAGTGCGGACCAGGGGTCGTGAGAGAGAGACATAGCGATGTTTTCAGAGGGGGAAAGCGACTGCAACGACAGAGCAGTTGGCTGCTATCGCCCGATTCTATCGTATTGATCGCTTCTTGTCCGGGGAGGTCATTGCTCTCTGGGCGAACGTGGCTGAGAAAAGTTCGCCGTCAGCTATGGGATCGTTCCACGCCAAATTTTAGCCGCATCTGGGAGTCATCTTCGTCGTCTGGATTGAGTTCTTTAAAGAGCAAGCTTGGCTGGATATCGTGATTGTTTTGGTATTTATTGCTCTCGTATTCGGAGATTTCGCCAGTGATTTCATGGTAGAAAATCTGGCAGATGGGAATCCCGGGATAGATGCGAACGGGTTGGACTGCGAACATTTCCAAGGTCCAAAATCCGCAGAAACCGACATCTCCAAAGCCGGCTGTGACGTGGACGAACAGCCCCAGTCGGGCTATGGAACTGCGACCCTCAATCATCGGTACGAGATTGTGTGTTTCGGTGCGTTCGGCAGTACGCCCGAGATACAATTTGTTGGGGTTTAGGACATAGCCTTCTCGGGGAATCTCGATGCGACGCACACGATTTGCCTTGCGCATATCAAGAACCACTTCCTCATATGTCATCAATTCGTTGTGCAAGGAAAGATTGTAGCTGTTTGGATTAAGGCGTGATTCATCAAAGGGCTCGATGAGGATATCGCTTTGCAGGCGACTTTGAATTTGATGGCCGGAAAGAATCATAGTGTTTTGTCCAAGTCGTTGTTGGTAGCCTTAGAACGGACTATCTACTTTTTGTCGACATCAATCTGTGGACAGAATTTAATGAGTGAGCATGTCTGGCAACGTGGTCGCCGGGCGAGACAAACAAGGCGACCATGCTGGATCATCCGGTGGCTAAATTCAATCCATTCTTTTTTGGGAAGTTGTGCATTAAGATCGGATTCAATCTTCTCGGCACTTGTCTTTTGCGACAATCCCAACCGACGGGATAATCGTGATACATGGGTATCAACCACAACGCCGGAGACGATGCCAAACGCGTTTCCCAATACGACATTTGCCGTTTTGCGGCCCACACCTGCCAGGCCGATCAGGTCGTCCAAATCGGCAGGTACTTCGCCATGGTAACGATCCGATAGGGTCTGACAACAGGCCTTGATATTTTTTGCCTTGTTGCGAAAGAAGCCGGTGCTCTTGATCGCCTTTTCCAAAGTGACGAGCGGCATCCGGCCGAAATCTGCGGCTGTGTGATACTTTTGGAACAGTTTTCCCGTGACTTGGTTCACGCGTTTATCGGTACACTGGGCAGAAAGGATGGTTGCGAGAAGAAGTTGCAGCGGATTGTCAAAATTCAGCGAGCATTGTGCCTGCGGGTATTCTTTTTTCAAGCTCCGCACTACGCGGCTGGCATGGCGCTTTTTCTCGGTAGTGGTGACCACGTTGGCGCTATGTCCTTTTTTTCCGGCGTTGCATTGTCGCCAGGCCGGCTATCGGGAAACCTTGCTTTCGGCCGGTATTCTCTCGCAGCAAGGAACCTCATGTCAAGTAATTGACATCTGTTTTAGTTGGCCTCATGGCGTCAGATATATCGGCGTAGATCAACATGTCTCGAAACGTCTATTTCCCTGGTCGCCGGAGGAGTACCCGCCTATAATTAGCTATCGCAATATTGATGGCTTAATCGGTCGCTATCGATCGACTAATTTCCACACCTGTATTTCAAGCAGCTGACTATTTCAATCAACTGACGGCGTTCAGGAAAATGACGGCAAAAATGGACTACGAGCCACAATACCTCGCGGGGATCAAGTTCTT
>MPMD02030348.1_pt1 | contig 14582 bp, 13 predicted proteins | sample 1617291 | NCBI WGS metagenome assembly MPMD02 (sample SAMN05944810, study PRJNA350692) | marine metagenome | biome: marine; feature: ODZ; material: water; isolation source: 120 m water sample filtered on 30 um supor filter | place: Pacific Ocean | collected 2012-04-09 | depth 120m m | reverse complement strand
GCCTCCGCATTCGCGCAGATCACCGCCGGCTCCACCTGGAACTTCCAGGTCTGGTACCGCGACACGGGTTCCGCGGGCGCCGGCCACAACCTCACGAGCGCCATTGGCTTGACCTTCGCACCTTGAGGCGAACTCTGAGATAGGCAGGCAGGCCTGTGAGTAGCGCGCCGCGCTACCCCAAGAGCAACTCGCCCGCCGGGAGCGGACCGCGATGCAGGAGGGGTTCGCCGTAGCGGGCGCCGATACGCTCGCCCCAGAAGCGGGCCTTGGTTTCGACGCGCTCCAGGATGTCGGCGCCGAATAGGAAGTGCTCGCCGGTGTCGGTGGTGGTTTCCGGGCGCAGTTGGCTGGCGAAGCAGCGGATCAGGTCGAGCTTCTCTTCCCAGACCGGGCCGATATCCACAACCAGCGTGGGCTCGAAGCGCTCGTGGCTCATGAAGTGCATGATGCGTTCCGGGCGGTGGGCCGGAGGCGCATCTTGACGACCGAGCTTTCCCAGCCCGGCGAGATACCAGGCCTGGCGGGCCAAGGTTCCGGCGGCGGCGTGGTCCGGATGCAGGTCTTCCGTGTGGTGTGCCAGAACGAGGCGCGGGCGATGGCGGCGGATCAGCAGGGCCAACTCTTCCCGGGCTTCGACCGTGGGGACCACGCGCCCGTCGGGCAGATCGAGGTTGTGGCGCAGGGCCAGGCCTAGCTTCTCAGTGGCCGCGGCGGTTTCCGCCGCGCGCGTGGCCTCGTCGCCGCGGGTGCCAGCCTCGCCCCGGGTCAGGTCGACGATACCGATGGACTGGCCGGCGTGGGCCAGGGTCAAGAGAGTGCCGCCGGCGGAGATCTCCCCATCGTCCGGGTGGGCGGCGATGGCCAGGCAGTCGAGTCTGGGTGTCGCGGAGGGGGTCACAGGGAGAGGACAGGTGGGGTCGTCGGGGGTCAGGTGGGTGTCACGGGGGGCGCGGCTTGTGTCGCCCGGCTCCGTGGCGGAGGCCGATCAGGGGGCGGGGTTGTCGTTGCCAGCTGCGGGGTCGTCGGAGAGGTGTACCAGTAGGTGTTCGGGGGCGCAGGGGTCGAGCTCGGCGAGCAACTCGTCGAGCCAGGCGGTTCCGAAGCGGGAGAGCCATGGCAGGGGCCCGGTCAAGCGCTCCTGGGGTTCACCCCGGGGCATAAGCGTAGCAGCCAGGCGCCTTCTGTGGCGGCGGCCGGCCCCGGATTGGTTGTCGGCCACGCGGGCGGCCTTGTCAGCCAGGCGCTGAATGGACTTCCGGGCCTGGTCCGCGGCGCGCTTCAGGCCCGCCACCAGGCTGGGGTCCAACTCTGCCAGGGCCGGGCGCAGGCTGAGGAGGTCTACGCGCAGGCGGTCGGCGGCCTCAGCCAGGGCGAGGGCGGCCGGGGCAGCCTCTTCCTTATTATTGGTAGAGAGGTCCAGGCCGCCGATGATCTCGGCGGCCGTGAGACCGGCCTTCTCCAGGGAGGAGCGGCATTCGGGGTCTGTCAGGGTGATCGAGATGCGCGGTATGAATGGCACCGGCGGCAGGCCCGCCAGGGCGCGAGCCGGGCCGAGCTGGGCCTGGTAGGCAAGCTCGCCCCAGCCGCCGACGGTTGCGGCGGTGGGCAGGACGGCATCCTGGACCAGCGGGCGCAGAAGGGCGCCGGCGGAGTAGGCGGCGGGCTCCTGGATGATTTCCGCGGCCAGCTCCGCCGGCGTGCGGGAGCCGGGCTCGTCATCGAAGCGGTAGCCGTCGCCGCCGAAACGCAGGGCGCGGCGCCGGCCGTCTTCCAGCCGGAACAGGATGGCGGCTGAGCCCTGGTCGATGGACGGATCCAGGCCACCCTCGGAGAGAGCGGCGGACCCGGCAGCCAGGGCGGCGGGCAGGGCGCTCCCCGGGCCGCGGGCAGCGGCCACAAGCCCCGGACCCGAATGGCCGGGGCCGGAAGAGACCAGGTCGGCCAGGGCCCGGGAGAGGTCCTCGCGCATCCAGTCCGGCTCCACCACGACCAGGCCGTGGTGGCCCAGCAGGGAGGTCAGCGTGCGCGTCATGGCCCGGGCCAGGGATTCTCCGGCCCGGGGCAGGCACAGATCCAGGGCCAACTGGCTGTTCGCGCCCGGAGCCCTGGCCAACATGGCCCGCAGCCGGTCCTCCATGGCTGAGAGGCCGTGGGCCAGCGGCTCGACGACGATGGTTGATAGGGGCTGGCGACCGGATGAGAGGCCGGCCAGGGACAGCTTTTCCACATCCAGGTTCTCGTTGGCGACGAAGAGCCGGTTGGCCTCGGCCAGATCGTGGTCGTCCCCGTGGTTCCAGAAGATCGGAACGACCGGGGTGTCCCAGGCGGCGGCCAGCTCCCGGGCCAGGGCAATGGCCTGCAGAGCCTTGTAGAGGGTCAAGAGGGGCGCGGCGCATAGGCCCGGTTGCTGGCCGGTAACCACGGCCCAGCAACCGGGCTGGGCCAGGGAGCGCAGGGCGTCGAGGACGGCCACCGGCGGGGAGAGGGGGGCCAGGCCGGTGGTCAGGTTGTCAGCCAGGGAGGCACGGGCCTCTGCGTCGCGGCGCTCATTGGGGCGGGCAATACTGGCGCTGCGCCGGGGCAGGGGCAGGCCGCGGAGATCCAGGCTTCTGGCCAGGGCGCGGCGGGCGATGTCGGCCAGGGGCCGGACATCGGCGGGCAGGTGCTCGAGGGCCAAGGCCACGGACGGCTCCAGTTCAGGCGCGCAGGATAAGCGCGGCCCCGATGTCTGCGATCATGGCGTCGAGGGCGCGGCTGGTGGCTGTCTTCCAGTCGGCGCTGTCCGCGCCCCGGGCGCTGCCCGCGTCAACGGCGTTGCCCGCGCCCTTCGACGAGGGGTAGAGAATGCCGCGTGAGGAGTTGACCACGGCGCCGCGCAATCCGCCGAGGAAACCGGGAACCACGTCCGCTGCTCCCCCACCCTGCGCGCCGTAGCCGGGCAACAGGAACGGGGTGTGTGGCATGAGTTCACGCAGGCGCGCGAGTTCGGCGGGATGGGTGGCGCCGACCACTGCGCCGACAGAAGATAGGCCGCCTTCCCCCACGAGCGGCGCACCCCACTTCTCTACGGAGGCCGCCACCAGTTCACAGAGTGGCGGCGAGCCGTGGTCTTGGAAGTCCACGCAGCCCGGGTTGGAGGTGCGCACCAGAACATAGAGGCCGCGGCCCGTGGCGGCGCAGGCCTTGATGAAGGGCGCGAGGGAATCTCCACCGAGGTAGGGGTTGACGGTCATGGCGTCGCAGGTGCTGCCGGCCGGGGAACCGGGGCCGCCGGTAAGGAAAGCCTCTGCATAGGCGGCTGCGGTGCTGCCGATGTCGCCGCGCTTCAGGTCGCCGATGACGAGCAGGCCTGCGTCGTGAGCGGTGGAGACCACGCGCTCCCACTGCTGAGCGCCGGCCGGACCGAGCGTCTCAAAGAAGGCGGCCTGCGGCTTGACCACAGCCACGCGCCCGGCGATGACCTCGACTACCTGGCACAAAAAGTCGCCCACGGCGCTGGCAACCTCCGAACGCGAGGCCTGCGCGTCGTGGGCGGCGGCGAAGGCCGCTGGCATCAGAGCCAGGTGCGGGTCGAGGCCCACCAGACATGGGTTGCCCACGCGCTCGACGGCGAGTAAGAGGCGGTCGGCCCAGTTGGCTTGGCTCATGTTCGGCCTAACTCGTCGATTCGGTGGGAGATTCGGCGCTTCCCGTCAGGCGGCGCTCTAGCTCGGTGGTCAGGTTCTCGACGGTTTCGGAAGGCGGAATAAGAACACCGCCGGAGACGGTGACACGGAAGGCCTCGTCCACGGAGAGGTCCAGGGGAATCAAGCGTTCGGCTTCAATAAAGATTGTGAAGCCCGTCAGCGGCATGGGAGAGGTCGGCATGAAGATCGAGATAAACTGACCGCCGCCTTTTTCACGGATGGTCTTGAGACCGGGGCCGGTGACAAAACCAACTGACCAGATGCCCTCGCTGGGATAGGGCGCGGCGACGACCGAGTCGAACTCAAGCGTGGAGTCGGCCAGGAAGAAATCAACCACCTGCTTGGTATAGGGATAGACGGACTTGATGACAGGTATGGTTCGCAGGCCGCGCTCCATCATCGAGACCAGGCGGCGTCCGAAATAGCCGCTGGCGAGATAGCCGAGGAAGAGGACCAGCAGCAGCGAGAGGCCGACACCGATCAGGGGGTGGACCAGGGCCTTGACCTCTGCGCGTACCTTCGCCGCATCTATGGCGAGCACCGTGTAGTCGCGCAAGAAGGTCTCCTCCTGCGCACGGAGCTCGGCCAGGGCTATGGTGAACTCTTTGCCCGCCAGGCCGACACGCTCGCGCAAGGCCAACAGGTCGCTGGGCAGGGCGGTGCTGTCCAGGTAGTTGAGGCTGTAGGGGTCGACACCCATGGCGCCGAGCGCCTGCCATCCGAGGCCGTTGCCATCGAGCACGGTGTAGATGGCGTTGTTTATGGGCGAGGCAACCCAGCGGTCGACGAACTGCACGACCATCACCAGGATGAAGATGGTGAAGACCGCCGGCAGCATGGTGATCAGGCCGCGCAGCAGGAAGCCCTTCTTGCGCTTCGGGTCGGGGGGCAGGGGGATGGGCGTGGTCATGGGGGTTGGGACGCGTTGGGCGGGGATCTTACCCCAAGCTGTCGCAGAGATAGGAAGCGGTTCCTGGAACGCAGCGGCCGAAGGCGCGGCGAAGGCTGGGGGATAGCGAGAGCGCCGGGGCTCCTGGCGGCGAAGAGTTGGCCGGAACCGCAGGGCCCGTGGCTCGTGAATCAGGAGGGCTGCAGTTCAGGGGGCGGCGAGGCCGGTTTCCATGAATCCGTGGGGCGCCAATCCGCCGACCGTGATTCAGGGGGCCAGGAACTCGCGGCCTACGGCGTCGGCCAGGGGCAGGCCGCGGTCCGTGAGGCAAAGGCGGGAGGAGCGCTGCTCCAGCAGGCCATCGGCCACCAGGCGCCGGGCAATGGGCAGACAGTGGTCTTCGGCAGCGGGCAGGCCGACGGATCTCCGCAGGGCGCCAGGATCCACCCCGCGGGTCAATCGCAGGCCAAGCCACCAGCTTTCCCCCAGGCGCGCGCCGGGGGCCAGCCGCTCTTCCCAGGCCGGGGCTGGGGCCTCCGCTGCGGCGGCCCCGCCCGGGGCGGCGGCGCTTTCGCTATGCCCCAGGGCTCTTCGAGCCTCGGTGGCTTCCGCTGCTTGCGTTGCCGAGAGCTGCGCGGGGGCGCCGGCCAGCTGTGTCCGCCAGGTGGCCAAATCTCGGGGCTGTCCCCAGCGGCGTGCACCGAGGTGGCTGACGGCGGAGGGGCCCAGGCCGATGTAGTCTCCATTCATCCAGTAGTTGATGTTATGCGAACATTCATGGCCAGATCGGGCGAAGTTAGACACCTCATAGGGGGCAAGCCCGGCGCAGGCTGCCAGGCTTCGGGTGGCCCATAGCTGCTCTAGCTCGACGTCGTCGGGGGCCGGATAGTGACCGGGCGAGCCGCGCCGGGCATTCAGGGCCGTGCCCTCCTCCCAGGTCAGGGCGTAGGCGGATAGGTGGTCCGGGCCCAGGGCCAGGGCCTCCGCGAGGTCAGCGGCCCAGGCCTCTTGGGAGAGGCCGGGGACGGCGAAGATCAAGTCGAAACCCACGGAGCGCGGGCCGGCGGCGCGGGCCACTGCATAGGCTGCCAGGGCCTGGGCCCGGTTGTGGGGTCGGCCGAGGAAGGCCAGGATGTCATCACGCAGGCTCTGGAGGCCCAGGCTCAGGCGCGTTACGCCGCCTGCCACCAGTGCCCTGGCGGTCTCCGGGGTGAGGCTCTCCGGGTTGCACTCGGCGCTGACCTCTGCGGCAGAGGAGCGGAAACCGGTCAGCTCCTGCAGGCCGTCGAGCAGGCGCGCCAGGTCGGCGGGCGGCAGGAAAGTTGGCGTACCGCCGCCGAGATAGACGGAGCGCGGAGCGCGGGGAGCGTGACGCCTGGCGTCCTCCAAGAGGGCTTCGACGAGGGCCGCGCTGTCACGCCCGGCGCCGAGCACCGAGTAGAAGTCGCAGTAGGGGCAGAGCGTCTGGCAGAACGGAATGTGCAGATAGAGCGGAGTGCCGGGCGCGGCGGGGCTACTCCGCGCCCATGACTCCGTAGAGCTTGCGCAGGGCTTCTCGTTCGATCTGGCGGACTCGTTCACGGGTGACGCCGACGCGGCCGGCGATCTCCTTCAGGGTCATCGTCTCGCCGTTTTCGTCGTCCAGACCGTAGCGCAGGCGCAGGATCTTGGCTTCGCGCTCATCGATGATGTTCAGGAGCTCCCCTAGCCTAGCGAGCAGGTCGGCCTGCTGCATGGTTTCCTCGGGGCTGAGTTCCTTGGAGTTACCGGCGCTGTCGTTGTCCCCCACCAAGATGTCCAGAGAGACCTGAGGATGCAGGCTCGAGGTGTGGATGGTGCGCTTGAGGATTGGCCAGCTATCGGTGGGCACGCCGATTTCCTGGGCGACCTCTTCGATGGTAGGTGGGCGACCGAGCTGGTAGGTCAGCTCGGAACTCACGACGCGCCACTTGGAGATGATCTCCGACATGTAGCTTGGCACGCGCACGGAACGCACGGTGCTGGTCAGGGCGCGACGGATGGACTGCTTGATCCACCAGGTGCCGTAGGTTGAGAAGCGGCAGCCCATTTCCGGATCGAACTTCTCCACTGCCCTCAGGAGACCGACATTCCCCTCGGCGATCAGATCCTGGAGGGAGAGGCCGAGTTCGGTGAATTGCTTGGCGATGGAGACCACCAGCCGCAGGTTGGCACGGATCAGGTGCTCCCGGGCGGCAGCGTCACCCTGGTGGATGCGTTGACCGAGCTCGCGCTCCTCCTCTGGACTGAGGAGCGGAACTTCATTGATCTCAACGAGATAGGTTTCGAGGCAGCGTTCGGCGCTGATGGCGGGCCTCCTGAAAGGGGTGGGAGCTGGGGGGAGAGGAATAGGAAAATGGCCGTATTCGGGCCCCCTTGCATCGACTCTCGTCCACATGGTTCTTGAGGCCGATCCCCTGCGCAGCCGAAACGTCTCTGATAGAATGGCACCAACGGGCAGCGAGCCGCCTGCGGTGGCTGGCGCTGCTGCTCGAAACAACCACTGGAATGCCCGCCGGGTCGCTACCCGGCACACCCCCACCACCCCCCCGACCACAGCCATGCTCGACGGATCACTGGAAGAGATCATCCCTGAGCCGGAATTCGCAAGCGTCCTGGGGCCGCACACGGACGGCCTGTTCCGCTTTGCCAATACACACAGTGGCGGCGGCGGGCGTGAGCTGGGCAAGGGCGACTTGATCCGACTCGTCAACCTGGCGGAAGCCCTGGAGTCATTCCTCGACGACCACGGGGCTCGCTACAACCAGACCTTCCACGACTTCACCGAGCTGGTGGCGTCGACGCGGGGCATTGCCCTGGCGGGTTTCAGCGTTGCGCACCTCAAGAGCCGCCTGTCCAGCTATGGGGCCCAGGCTTCAATGGAAGACAAGGAGAGCAGTGAACTTGAGGCAGCTGTCGAGAAGACGAATGCCTTCCTGGGGCAGGCCATCGGCAACCTGCTTGAGGCGTCCCGGCAGGAAGCGGCGGAGCGCGGCGTTTCGGTGACAGCAGAAGGCGAGCCACACGGTCCGCCGAGTAACACGGCCAGCGGCGGGGGCGAGTTGCTGCGACGGCTGTTGCCACGCAACGTCGGGCAAACTGAACCTGAAAATGAAGAGCAGAAGGTGGCCGAGGTGGTCTCCAAGTACCTGCAAGCGTGTGCGATGTTGGAGGACATTTCCATTCGCAATATCGCCGCCGATGACGAGCGCGAGAAGTTTCTGCGACGCGCGTGCACGGAGGAACAGGCACGTGTCTACGAGGCCACCGTGCACAACCTGCAGAGCGCCTACGACACATATATCAAGAACACCGTTCTGGAGCGGGAGGACGGGCGCCTGGGGCGGTTGCGCGGGCACATCTCCACGGCCTTGCACATGCTGGAGGCGGTCACGCACCTGGTGCACTTCGTCGAGCGCCACGAGAGCGGTGTGCGTAGCGATCGCGCGGAAGAACGAATCGCCAACCTTGTGGTGCGCACGGAGGTGCGTGAGCTGACGTTGAACGCGCTGCTTTTCTGGGCCAACCGCACCATGCAGAGTGGGCGCTCCCTGGCCGATGACCTGCTGCCCAGTTACACCAATGTGCAGATCCTTGAGGTTGAGCTGTCCGAGGATGTCGAACTACACGCGCGGCCGGCGGCGCTTATCGTCGGTATCGTGAATCGCTATGGTACCCCGGTTGAGTTAGAGGTTGCTGGCACACGCTGCAACGCGGGCTCGATTCTGGAGTTGATGATCACCATCGGCTCCAACGCCGATGCGCGCCGCTTCCGGTTCCGTGGCGATGAAACTCCCCTGGCGGATATTGCGCGCCTGTTTGAATGTAGCCTGGGCGAGAGCGGGCTTGAGGACCTGCCGCCCGAGCTCGCCTACCTGCGGGCCTAGCCGACCAGCGATCTGCGTGGACAAATCGGGCGATGAATGCGGGCTCGCACTGGCCCGCTACCGGTGGAATCGCTCCGCCTAGTGCCCAATCAGGAGGCGTTCGGCCAGGGAGGCGGGTAGGCCGGCGGCGGCGATGCGTGCGGCCTCGCGCTCTACATCGTAGCTGGCCCGCTCCAGTCGCAGGGTGCGCTTGTCTGAATCGAAGACGGCATAGGCGGCGCGTGGATCACCATCACGCGGCTGGCCGACACTGCCGACATTGGCAATAGCAGCCTCTATTTCCGAGAGATCGACGAAGGTGTCCCGGGAGAAGGCCGTGCGCACGGGGTCATGGACCGTGCGAAGAAACGTGCCGGGCATATGCGTGTGGCCGATGAAACACAGGGGTCGCGTGAGCGCGTCGAGACCCGGCTCGGCGTCTTCGGACGCGAAGACATAGGGGAAGTCAGCTGGCTCGATGACCGATCCGTGGGCGAGCTGGGCGTGATCGAAGGAGAGAACAAGCGGGAGCTCCCCCAGCCAGGCCCGGTCGGCCCGGGAGAGTTGCGTCCTTGTCCAAGCAATGGCGGCGGCCGCCGCTGGGTTGAAGCCGAGCAGGGCACCGTCCTGGGCGGCGGCTTGGTCGTGATTGCCGAGGACCACGGAGACGCCGTGCTCCCGCAGGAGGGAGATGCAGGCTGCGGGGGCGGCGCCGTAGCCGACCACATCACCCACCGAGAGCGCGAGGTCCACATCAGCATCTGCCAGGCCCTGGAGAGCTGCCTCCAGGGCGGAAGCGTTGGCGTGGACGTCTCCTAGGATGCCGTATTTCATCTTGCCGGGCAGGGCTTCAGCGCTGGTCCGAGAGGCGCGGCGAGAGCAGGAGCAAGACACCGGCCCAGAGGGCCAGCAGGGGCAGGTGGGTTGCTAGGAGGCCAGGGAATCCCACGGGGCCAGTGATTCCGGCGCTGGCGTCTAGCAGGAAGGGGCCGATGGCCAGGCACCGCAGTACCGGGGCGTTCGGCAGGAGCCCGGGCAGCAGCAGGGCGATGCAGAGCAAAAGGGCACCGGGCAAGGGAGCCGGGAGGGGAAATCGAAGCAGCACGAGGGAGGGCCCCATGAGGTGGGTATGGGCCAAAACGAGCGCGGGGACGAGGGCAAAAGCCCCAGTAGTGGATATGTTGTCGGGCGCCCCTCCCCCACCGAGCGCTAGGGCCAGGAGCAGGAGTGGCAGGCAACAAAGGGTGAAGCAGGCACAGAGGGCGGCGGCCTCGGCAGCCAATCGGGGGCCGGGGGCCCGGGCCAGGAGCGGAGCCAGGCGGCGCAGGGCGGACAGGCACCAGGCGTGGCTCCCGATGAGCGCCAAGAGGGCACAACCGGCGAGCGGGGAGGGTGTGCCCGGACTCTGGCTTGTCGGGGGCGCGAGGCCGAGGGGAGAAGTCACTGCCAGGACCGGGAGCAGAGAGGCGGTAGCCACGATGAGCAGCCAACAGGATGGGCTGCGCAGTGCGCTGACAAGGGTCCAGCGGATGACGGCAAGGGCGAGCACCGTCTACTTGTACCCGTAGGAGCAATTCTGGAAAAAGGAAATGTGAGGAGGCCTGGCGCGGGGCGGGCAAACGCCATGGGGCAAACGGGCTTAGTGGGGGCGTTGATGGGTGGTTGCCTGGAACTAACCCCACAGATAGCCGGTTGACACCGCGAAGGCCAAGCGAATCAGTGACGCGTGGAAAGCCGCAAGAGATGGAGCCCTTGGACGCCACTTGGCTTCGAGCAGCAGCCGGGTGTTCGCGTCGATGATGTTGGGTATGAGTAATGCTTGCACCACAAGATGTTGTGTGTAGCCTGTTCCACGTGGAACAGACATTCAACATCAAAAGGAACGAGACGAAATGAAGCGTCGGCTAGGACGAGGGCTGGGATCGCTACTTGGATCAGGTGGTTTAGGGGCGCTGTCGGGTCCGGCAAGCGCCGGGACAGAGAAACCGAACGACGGCGAGAAGGCGCCTGACCCAGGGCAAGTAGTGCCGGGCGCAGCTGGGGAGCCAGCGGCACCGGCGCAGGGCAAGGCACGGGCAGCAGCTGCCGTGCCGCCACCGGCGGCGGTGGTGCTCGACGGAGTTGTGGTGCGAGATGGCGCCGGGGGCCGGGAGGCGGAGGAGGGCAATGAGCCTGGCCTGGCTGGCGCTGGAGAAGTGCCTGGCGAGGCGGCGTTGGAGGTGCCCCACAGGGCCATTCGCGCCAACCCCTATCAGCCGCGGGACGATTTCGACGAGGAGTCCATCGAAAGCCTCGGCCAGAGCCTGAAGAGCCACGGGTTCCTGCAGCCTCTGTGCGTGCGCCCGTTCAAGGGCGAGGCGGGCACCTATGAGTTGATTTCAGGCGAAAGGCGCTGGCGCGCGGCCGGGCGACTGGGCCTTGAGAACGTCCCCGTGACGATACGGCGTGATGTGGATGATGCCGACATGCTGGAGCTGGCCCTGGTGGAGAATCTCCAGCGCGAGGACCTCAATGCCATGGAGCGGGCGCGGGGCTTTAGGGCCATGCAGGTGGATCTGGGCTTGACCCAGGAGGAGGTCTCCCAGCGCGTGGGGTTGCGGCGCGCGACAGTGGCGAACCATTTGCGCCTTCTTGACCTTCCGCGGGCCGCCCAGGACGCCGTGGAGCGGGGCCTGATCACCATGGGTCATGGCCGAGCGCTGCTGGGGCTCAAGGGCGAGCCTGCCATGCTGCGCTTGCTTGGCAAGGTAGCTCGAGAGGAGATGTCCGTGCGGGCCCTGGAGGAAATCGTGCGCCGACGCAATGCTGCGGAGGAGGGTCCGGCGACCGGGGACGGTGCTGTCAAGGCGCGCGCGGAGCCTTGGGTAGAGGCCCTGGAGGCCAGCCTGCGCGAGCGGCTGGGAACCAAGGCGGTGGTGAGGAACCGAAAGGGATACCGCGGGACGATTCAGATTGACTACCACGACCGCGAGGAGCTGGATCGCTTGATGGAAGTCCTGGTTCCGCGCAAGACGATCTAGGGCCGCCCGGGATCCGGGTCAATCGGGATCCGGGGCAGCCTGGGCGTGGATCTGAAGGCGTGGGCCAGCACGAAGACAGGCGGCTGGTTGCCTGGGCTGGGGCAGGTGGCCCTGGCCGTTGGGCCAATGGCCAGGGGGCTCGCAGAGTCAGCCGCTGGAGCGATGTTCCACGTGGAACATTGTGAGGGTTATTCGAGGACGGTGGTGCTCAGAACCAGAACAGGCTCCGCCGGGCGATCAGCTGTGGACTCCTCGATGCTGGCCGACTCGATGGTGCTGACCACATCCATGCCCTCGATGACGGTACCGAAAACCACATGGACTCCATCGAGGTGGTGGGGGGCCCCGGTGGTGATGAAGAACTGACTGCCAGAGCTCTGGGTCTCGCCGCCCTGCTTCGCAGCGGAGAGGACGCCGGAGAAATGGAATAGATCGTTCTCCTCCGGGTCGATCTTGTAGCCCGGGCCACCCAGGCCCCAGGTGTCTGGCTCGCCCTCTTTTGTGTTGGGATCACCGCCCTGGATCATGAACCCGGAGATCACCCGGTGGAATGATGTGTTGTCGTAAAAGCCGTCGCCACAGAGCTTTAGGAAGTTTTCGACGTGCTTCGGCGCGCGCTTGTCGTAGAGACCAAGGAGGACATCCCCGGCATCAGTGGTCAGGCGCACACGGGGGCTGCCTTCGGGAAGAACGGGATTTTGGAAGAGCTGTGGCATGCTCTCCTGCCACTCTTGGTCTGCGCCCAGGGCACGGATGAGATTGTCAACGGCCGTGTGCGGGGGGCCGTCGGAATGATAGGGATAGAAAACCGTGTTGAGGGAGTGCTCAGGGAAGTTGGCCCGCAAGGTCTCGAGGGTGGCGATAGCTGCAGCGGGGTCCTCGGCCCGGGCCTGGGCGCTGGCCAGGGTGTACAGGGCCCAGGGCTCCGCGTCCGTGCCGGCTAGTCCGGGCAGGGCAGCCTGGATGTCGGCCGCGTCACCCCGGGGCAGTTGGGCAACATTGTCGCCGGGAGCCGCTGCCAGCAGAATGTCCCAGCTAGCCCCACTGGCCTCGGAATCGGTCTGCCGAGAGCGCTGGGATGCGAGGATTGCGACCGTGGCGATCAGAGCCAGGCCGGCGGCCGCCTTCCACCAGGTGTCGATGAACTGGGCGAAACCTGACTTCTCCTCAACGGGAGCAATGGTGATGTCTGTGGCGACCTTATGGGAGGGCACGATATTACCTCTATGTGGGTGGCAACTGCCTAGGATGGTGGGTGGTGGGATGTTTGCCTGCTGTGGGCCCGTAACCGGTGGGCGGCGATCCGCGTGTCTCCGCAGGGCGGCGGCTCCGTGCCTTGTGCCTGGCTGGGCCAAGGGGCGAGGCGAGTGCTGCCCGGGGCTGGTTTGGGCGCCGGCATTCTACACGCCGAGGTCACCCGCGGTGATGGGAAAGTTTCGACTTGGTGGTGTCGTGCGGGGTGGCCGACGGGCGCGCAGCGAGGCCCGGTTCTGTGGGACACCAAGGCCCTCATCGGTCGTTAGAATGGAGCCAGCGGCATTGTGCCTGCGGAGGTCTTGATCATGATTACTGTGTTGATGGTGTTGTGGGCTCTAGGGCCAGGTGGGGCTCCCGAAGGGGAGCTGGGTGAGGCTCGGGTCGCCAGCGCAGACTGGCAGGACATGGGCGATGAGTACGAAGAGCGCAAGGCGGCCGCCGGCAAGGATGTGGACAAGCTCTGGGAGCTGTACCTTTGGTGCGAGGCTCGTTCGTTGGCGAAGGAGGCGAAGTCGACCTTGTGGCGCATCGTGAGGGCGGACGATGAGCACCGCCAGGCACACGAACTGCTGGGGCACCAGTACTACGATGGGCGGTGGTTCACGAGCGAAAAGAAGCTCTCCAAGTACAAGCGTGTGGAGGGTGAGCGACGTGCAAAGGAAGAGGGTCTAGTCAAATGGAAAGACGAGTGGGTCAAACCGGAGGATGTGGAGTTCCTGAAGCGCGGGCTGGTTAAGGATGAACTCGGCGAGTGGGTCAGCAAGCAGGACCTGGAGCGCGCCCAGGCGGGCTGGACGAAGCAGGATGCTGAGTGGGTCTCGCCGGAGGATGAAGCCAAGGTTGAAGCTGGTCTGTGGAAGTGTGGCAACACGTGGAAGAAGCTGGACGAGGCCAACACTTATCACGGATTGATTAACCAGTGGTGGCGCATACCTGGGGATGTGGTGGACGTCACCTCCACCTGTGCCAGGGAGACCGCGCTTGAAGCGCTGGGCCTGTGCGAGAAGGCCATGCGGAACATGGCCCAGGTGTTTGGTCAGCGGCCCGCGAGCAAGCCCCAAGTGCTCGTGCTCAAGGACAAGGAGCAGTACCAGATGTTCGCGGCGGGCAACGAAGCAGCCAGGCTGCCTGCGGCAGACATGCTGGGGCTATCATCCATCCACTACAGCTTCTTCGCTGAGACCTGGTTCAATGTTCACACGGGAGCCTATCAAGGAACCGGGGCGACCTACTGGGACACATCCAACGACGATGATAAGGCCTATGGCGTTCACTCTGTGCGCCACGCGGCGGGGTTGGCCTACATGCAGCGCCTGGACCCGAGCCCGAAGTGGGAAGCGAAGGCCGCGCAGGATCCACTCAAGGCCGCCGCGGACATTGAGGCCTTCTGGCAAGAGAAGCGTTTGCCGCGCTGGCTGTGGTACGGAGGCGCGGCCTATGCTGAGCGCTACTACAAGGCGGCCGCCGACGACCCGTGGTGGGCGCGCAAGTGGTCGATCGGAAACATTCTAGGGCGCGGGGGTCTGCGGCCGGTGGCCAAGCTGCTCGAATGTGAGCTGGCGGCGGATCGAGCTGAAGACTCGGGGCGCATGATCAATGAGCTGGGCCTTGTGATTTCATTCATGGTTGACGGAGACTGCGAGCCGGTGAAAGCCCAGCACGCGAAGTTCAAGGAGGCCATCGCCTCCGGCGAGAAGTACTCCCAGGCGGCAAGCGAACTGGGAGCGGTTCTTCTGGCTCACGAGAAGGAACTACGAGCCCACGCGGGCTTCTAGGCGAGGGCGAGCCTTGGAAGAAGTCGCCGCAACAAATGGCGAAGAAGCTGAATTGGATAGCTCGGAGTGCG
>MPMD02279891.1_pt1 | contig 14659 bp, 12 predicted proteins | sample 1617291 | NCBI WGS metagenome assembly MPMD02 (sample SAMN05944810, study PRJNA350692) | marine metagenome | biome: marine; feature: ODZ; material: water; isolation source: 120 m water sample filtered on 30 um supor filter | place: Pacific Ocean | collected 2012-04-09 | depth 120m m | reverse complement strand
TGCGGATGCTGGTCGGTTCACCGGTGCCCGTGGCTGCTGGGGACCTGGCCGTGCGCGGACTGGAGCTCAGGGAGATGCCCAGTAGATGAACCCTCCCCGGGCCTGCACCTATCGGGCGCTTCCAGTAGTTGTGGTCCTGGCTGTTCTCTGTTCCTGCGCCTCCTCCTGGGGACGCACGGTTGAGCCGCTGGCGAAAGTGCGGGGCCCTTTGCCGACACGCATTCAGCAGCCGGTCTCTCTCACACGCCTCTCCTTCAGGCCCCGGCGTCCCTTGGCCCAACCGCGAGGCAGTGTCTGGTACGAACTCCAGGGAACCTACACGAGTATCTACGAGGTGGACCAGGAGCCGGGCGAACACGTGGGGCTTGATGGAGAGTACGGCCGTCTGACGGCCAGGGGACGCTGGGCCCTGGGGCGCGACTCTGATCTGGAGGTGGAGGTTCCCGTGCAGTACGCCACCAGCGGGTTCCTGGATAGCATCGTCAACAGTTTCCATGAGTTCTTCAATCTTCCGGTGGGTGGGCGTGACAAGGCCGAAGACGATCAATACGAGATGCGGTTGAGGCGCGCTGGCCAAACGGTCTGGAGCCTGGAAGAGAATCAGTTGGCTCTGGGAGATGTACCGGTGATCTACACCAAGGTGCTAAGGCAAGAAGATGATGTTGGTCCGGCACTCGCCTGGCGACTGGGCCTGGAATTGCCCCTGGGTGACGAGGGTCTTGGGATCAGCAACGGTGGCCTGGATAGTGGCCTGGGCATCCTGGCAGAGCGCAATCTCGGGCGCTGGACTCTGAGCGGTGCCGTTGATCTGCTCTTTGCTGACACGCCGGCTTCCTTTGATGGTGCACCGGCCTCCTTTGGCGAACAGCTCTGCCTGCAGTTCGGAGGCGAATACCGTTGGAATGATCGAGTGTCGCTCTTGGGGCAACTGATCTGGGCCTCGCCGCCAGTCACGGGCTACGATCTTGAGGAGATAGATGCGGAGATCATCGACCTGGGCCTGGGCGCTGCCTGGGATCTCAGCGACGGCAGCCGCCTGTTCTGTTCCTTACACGAAGACCTGGTGGCCGCCGCCGGCGGCGACTTCGGCTTCATGTTCGGCTGGTCGCGCGGGAACTGACTCCAGGATCGAACGCCTGTCAGGGTAGCTCCAGGGAGCCCGAGACACTGCGTCCCTTTTCGCCGCTCCAGCTGACGGTGAGGCTGCCACTGCCGCGCAGAAACCAGCGCAGGCGCTGTTCACGGCGGCCATCAATGCCCTCTTCCATGAGGATGCGCTCGGGTTCGTGCTCTTCGAGCGTAAGCTGGTGGGGGCGCCAGCGATCAGTGCGCTGCCCGCTGGCCAGGACGACGACAGAATCTCCGCTTAGTTCAAATACGTCGGGTGTCCCGATCTGCCGCTCGGCGGCGCGTTGGGTGCGCGTGGGGATGATGTGGTCATTACGGAAGACAGCGTCCACGGCGAAGAGCCCGTCGCCGAGGTCCTCAGCTGTGAGGGAGGTCAGTTTGACAAGTGGCATGGCACGCGCGTGTTCTATGCAGAACAGGGCGTTGCGGTGCAGCATCTCCTCGATCAGAAAGGTGGGCGGCACGCGGCCCACATCCTTGCGGAATCCGCCGAGCTCAATCTCGCCGTAGAGTGGGTGCTGGGCCGCGTGCCAGGGGATGTGGCCGGCACCCATCAGCAGGTGGTCATCGAACCAACGCTTCTCTGACCGGCGAGTATTGCCCATCCAACCCCAGCCATCCTCCTGGCGCTCGCCTTCGTCCGGGTACATGCGATCCGGCGTCCAGAGCTCATTCGTGAAGGAGATGATGCCCAAGCCCTCGTAGGTCCAGGTGGCAAAGCCACCAAAGACCGTGTAGAGATCCTTCCAGATGACCATGTAGCGGTAGAAGGGCAGCATCTTTTCGCCGTCGCGCCCCAGCTCGTCGAAGGCCCGCAGGTCGCGGGCCGGGTAAGCGCCGAAGCTCTTGGCCCCGGGGCCGCGCAGCATCATGCCGCCGCTGTTGTGGAAGGATTGGACCGCGGCCACATTGGGGTGCTCGTAGAGGAAGCGGGCAATGCAGCGCGTTTCCGGCCAGTAGAGCGGATAGGGACCGGCGCCGTACTGGATGTGCTCGGGCATCCACAGGGCGGGCCAGGCACGGTTCATGTCGTAGCCACCCACTCCGTCTTCGTTGATGCGGCCATCACCATCATTGTCGATACCCTCGGAGCCGAGCAGGGTCCAATCTCCCCGCGCTCCCCGTGTGTTCTCGGGCACCCGCTCCATGATGCGTGGATCGTCGGCGTTCAGCCGATGCGTGCCCTCACCGGGAGTGAACTTGCGCATCTGGACGATGTGTCCGTCACCGTCGAGATCGTCCGGCCCGTCCTCGTCGCTGCGGCCGTCGCGGTCGTTGTCCGTGGGGAAGACGCCCGTGCGCGAGGAATGGGGGCTGTGGGCCTTGCGGAACCAATGGGCGCGGCCATCCGGGTTCACGGTCGGCAGAATGTAGAAGGCGCTGTCGTCGAGAAGTTCAGTCAACTCCCGGTTCGTGCCGTGGTTTTCCAGCAGGTACCAGGCCAGGTAGAGGCCAGCCTCGCCGCCCTGAACTTCATTGCCGTGTACGTTGGCGTCCACCCACATGGCGGGCTTCTCTTCGGGAGCACCAGTGGCGGCGTTATTCAGGGTGTAAACCCGCAGCTCGCGGCTCTCGACGCTGTGGCCGATGATCTGCATGGAAACCAGCTCGGGCCAGGTCGCCACCAGGGCATCGAAGTGGTCGTACAGCTCCGGCAGGTCGTAGAACCTATTCCAGGGGATTTCGACCTGTGGCTGGTGGCCGATGGGCGTGCCAGGGAAACCCGTGCCCCGGGTGGCGTCCGCCGTGTCTTGGGCGTTGGCCGTCAGGCAGCAGAGCAGCAGCGTGCATACTGTATTCATGGCTCGTGACCTCATTGGGTGATCTCCGGCTGCGCCTGGGCCTGGCCCACATGGTCCCCCTGGACCACAATGGATATGGCAGTCGGGTCAGGGTGACGCACCAGCCAGCGCAACTCCTGGCGGCCGCCGGAGCCGGCCAGGTTCTTGATCGATTGGATTGCTTCGCCGGCCAGCAGGTCTCCGCCGGCGGGGAGATTGAGGTGCAGGCTCAGGGGGCGTGGTGTGCGGGCGCGCAGGGCCGCGGCACTGCGCAGGGGCAACAGGGCGTTGTTCGCAACGGCTGCCTCCAGCTCGTAGATGTCACCACCCAGGTCATGGGCCGTGAAGGAGCTCACCGTGACCCGCGGCAGGGCCGCGGCCATGACAGGCAGGGCGGCGGCCAGCCCAGCGACCAGGGCGGGCAGTTCCTCCGCAGGCGGCTCAATCAGGGCGTAGGGCGCCAGGCCGCCGATCTCCAGCGGGCCGAGTTCCGGATGGTCAAAGGAGGTCCAGGGTAGGAAGCGCTTGGACGCGCCGCTGCGATCAATCCAGGCCAGGGCCCGGACCGCTTCGGACGGTTTGTCATCCGCAGCATCCTTGTCCTTCTTGCTTGGCTTTTTCCGGACGGCCTGTGCTTTGGTGGGCGAATCTGGCCCGGCGGATTCCTCCTGTGCCGCGTCTCCCTGGGCCGCTTCATCCAGAGGCGGCCGCCAGGGCCTGAGGCTCAACGTCGGCAGGCCCCGTTGCGCTTCGCACCAGGCCTGGAACGAGCCCGCCCCCGGGGCCGTGCCGGGAGCCGGTGCCAGGCCCGCCTCATCCAGGCGTCGGGCCAATTCCTTGAGCAGCACGGCATCCGACTTCAGCGTTCCCGAAGGGGGAATGCGGTTCTTGGACGGTGCATCGTCGGAGACGGCGGGTGGCGGCTCGGCCAGGTTGTCCGCGGCGCCCAAGACCAGCACCAGGCCGATGTCCTTGTGGTGCAGGACGAACTCCGCCAGGGAGCGCGCTTCCGGTTCGTCGGTGGGGAAGAGGCCGGCCGAGGGTGTGTGCTCGCGCCAATCTTGCGGGAAGTTTTCATTCACGCGGGCATCGTGCGGGGGATCCTCACCCACTTCCCCGTCACCGTCCCTGTCGCGCCCCTCCACCAGCAGCTTGTAGCGGCCGAGCTCGCCGTGTTCCGGATCGGCTGTGACCAGCGCCCGCGCATCGGCGGGATCCTTGATCCAGGTTCCAGCCGGATCCTCGACGCGCATCTGCGTGATCACCCCATCCCCGTCCACATCCGAGGGGCCGTCCTCGCCCCGCCGCCCGTCGCGATCGTTGTCAACGCCGGCACCCGTGGCCGGCTGTTCCATCAGGGGCGTTTCAAAGCGCGCCTCTGCGCCGTCCGGGTTGGCCCGAGGGATCAGGTAGACGGTGGTCTTGGCCAGCATCGCGGCCAGATCGTCTTGGCCCTCGGCGCTGGCCAGGCGCCGGGCCAGCTCCAGCGCCAGGGTGCTGGTGTGGACCTGGGGACCTTCCAGGTTGGCAACCACCAGGATGGCCGGCTGGGAGCCAGTGCGCTCGCCCGGGGCAAAGCGCAGGGCGTCGATGGCCCGCCCGGCGCGGGAGGCGCCGACGTTCAGGAGCTGGATGCGCGTGGGGTGCTCCGCAGCCAAGCTGTGCAGGGCCACGCGCAACGGTTGGTGCGCCAGCAGCTCAGGAAGGGTGGGCTCCTGGGCATGGCCGGTGTTGGCCAAGGCCAGGAGGAGGGGAATGGAGGCGCTCTTCGGTATGCGGGGGACGCTCATGGCGACAGGATACCCAAATCGTGTTCGTGGCCTCCAATGGCGCTGGGCTTCTCCCCAAGTTTTCACGGAGGAGATACACCGGACAGATCCCGGCGAGGAGCTCAGTTGGCCCGCAATTGCAGGGACATGTGGCGATCTGTGTCGATGACCAGCTCCGCCTGGGCCAGGCCGGCTTGGTCCGCCAGGGCGCGCAACTCCACCGGCGTAAGGGCCGCGCCCAGGCTGTCCCGGAAGAGCTGACGCTGGTAGTCCGTCGCGCTACCCGCGTGCAGCAGTGCCAGTTCATCGGCGGCCTGGGGTGAGGGCGGCCGGAACAGGTCGCGGATGAGCAGGCAGCCGCCGGGCTTCAGCACGCGCTGCGCTTCGGCCAGGAAGGGAGCTGGATCCGGGATGTGATGCAGGATCGTGTTGCTGTAGACCGAGTCGAACTGGCCAGCGGAGAAGGGCAGGCCCTTGGCGTCGCCCAGGCGGTATTCGATACGGTCGCCGTATGGCGAGGCGCGGCGGTGTGCTTCTGCGGCGGTCAGCATGTGCTGGGAAAGGTCGATGCCCATGACCGTGGCCGTGGGGCAGGCTGCGCAGAGCAGCAGCGGCAGGTGGCCGGGGCCCGAGCCGATGTCCAGGGTCGCGCCGCCCGCACCGATTTCCAGCAGGCGCTCCAGGAAGGCCCGGTTGGCCTCGCTGTGGTCCATCTCGTCGTAGGCGCTGGCCTCTTCGGCCGTGTCCATGGCCTCGACCTCGAGGATGCGCTCCACTAGAGCGTGAAGTAACGCGCTTGGGGATGGTGGCAGACGATGGCCGATGTGGATTGCTCCGGCCACAGTTGGGATTCGTCGCCCATGTGGATGTCGATGCGCTCCGTGCCCAGGAGGTCGAGGATGATCTCCTGGGATTCCAGGTTGGGGCAGGCCGGGTAGCCGAAGGAGAAGCGCGCTCCCCGGTAGTCTTGTTTCAAGAGGTCCTGCATATCGCGGGCATCCTCACCGGAAATACCCCAGTCGCTGCGGATTTGGCTGTGGACAAACTCGGCCACGCCTTCGGCGGCTTCGACCGACAGGCCGTGCAGGTGCAGGTAGTCCTGGTAGCGGTCGGCGCCAAACCATTCCCGGGCCACATCGGAGGCCTCTTGGCCGATTGTCACCGCCTGCAGGGCAACCGTGTCCAGGTCGTCCTTGTCGGCACGGAAAAAGTCGGTGATGCACAGGTGCTGCTTGCCCTTTTGGCGCGGGAAATCAAAACGCGCTACTTCCCGGCCTTCGTCCTCGGGGTCGAGCAGCACCAGGGCTTCGCCTTCCCGGAATGCTCGCCAGAAACCATAGGCACCCCGGGGTCGCAGGATGCCCTCATGGGCGCAGCTCTTGGCCAGCTCGAAATAGATGGGGCGTACCTGCTCCTTAATGAAAGAGCGGTACTCCTCCGCCGGCTTGCCCTTGCGCCGGTAGCCCCATTGGAACTGGAAGAGCGTCGTTTCGTTGATGTAGGGCAGGATGCTCTGCAGCGGGATGGATTCAATCAGGCGCGGGCCGAGGAAGGGCGCCGGGGGCAGCTTCGCAGCCTGCGTGGTGGCGGTCGGGGGCACAGCGCCGCGCTCCGTTGTCAGTGCTGCGGGGCGGCGCTCCCGGGGGGGCGGCGGGCCCATCTCGTTGACCGCTGCGAGCGTGGCGCGCAGGACTTCCGTCGGGTTTCCTATACCCGGGGCTCCGGCGGCGGCCTCGATGACCTCATCCGCCAGGTCCTCGGAGGATGATCCCAGGAGGCTGGCGCGTTCCGGATCCGAAGCAATCGTGTTCATCAACTCAAGGCCGTCGAAGGCGTCCTTGGCGTAGTAGACATCTCCCCGGTAGATCGCGCGCAGGTCTTCTTCCACATAGGAGCGCGTCAGGGCCGCTCCGCCGAGTATGACCGGCACACGGATGTTGCGTCGGTTCATCTCCTCCAGGTTCTCCTTCATGATGACCGTGCTCTTGACCAACAGGCCGCTCATGCCGATGGCGTCCGGAGCATGTTCGAAGGCCACCTCCAGGATGTGCTGGATCGGCTGCTTGATGCCAACGTTGAAGACCGTGTAGCCGTTGTTGGTCAGGATGATGTCCACCAGGTTCTTGCCGATGTCATGCACGTCGCCGCGCACGGTGGCCAGCACCAACTTGCCACGGGCGGCCTGGTCAGCGCCATCCATGTGCGGCTCCAGGTGGCGCACGGCGGCCTTCATGGTCTCGGCTGACTGGAGCACGAAGGGCAACTGCATATCGCCGGCCCCGAAGAGTTCGCCCACCCGTGCCATGCCCGCCAGCAGATCCTCATTGATGATGCTGAGGGGCGGCTTCTCCTCACGGGCGAGCTCAAGGTCATCTGCCAATCCGTCGCGCTCGCCCTCGATGATGCGCCAGCGCAGGCGCTCCCAGAGGTCTGCCGGGCTGGCGTTGTCCCGCTTGGCGCGCACTTCAACGCCCTCGAAGAGTGCCATGAACTCCTGCAGGGGATCGTAGCCCTCCCGACGGCGGTCGAAGATCAGATCCTCGGCTACGCGCAGAGCCTGCGGGTCGATGCGGTGCAGGGGTTCGATGCGGCCAGGGTGCAGGATGGCAGCCGTCAAGCCAGCCTCCTGGGCGTGGTGCATGTACACCGAGTTGAGCACATGGCGCGCCGCCGGGCGCAGACCGAATGAAATGTTGGAGAGGCCCAGCAGCGTGGCCACGCCTGGTAACTCCTCTCCAAGGAGCTTGATTGCTTCCAGGGTTTCCAGTCCCAGGCGGCGATCGTCGGCGTTGCCTGTGCAGATAGTGAAGGTCAGGACGTCGAAGAGCAGGTCCTCCGGGCGCATGCCGTAGTCATTGACGCACAAGTCGAAGAGGCGGCGCGCAATGCGCACCTTCTCGTCGGCTGTCTTGGCCATGCCGTCCTCGTCGATGGTCAGGCAGACGACTGCGGCCCCGTGCTCCCGAGCCAAGGGCAGGATTTCCGCGCAACGGGCTTCACCGTCTTCGAGATTCACCGAGTTGATCACGCAGCGTCCGCCACAGGCCTTGAGGGCTGCTTCAATGGCGGCGGCGTTTGTGCTGTCGATCATCAGTGGCGCCGGTACGTCGGTGCGGTAGCGCTCTACGACAGCGCTCAAGTCGCTGCCTTCGTCGCGTCCCACATAGGCCGCGCACACATCGAGCAGGTGGCTGCCGTCGCGCAGTTGATCGCGGCCGAGTTGCACCATGGCGTCCAGGTCGTCGGCCAGCAGGTGCTCGCGGAAGGCCTGGCTGCCGTTGGCGTTGGAACGTTCGCCCACCAGCAAGAGCGACTTGTCCTGACGCAGGGGTACGGCCCCGTAGATGCTCGTCACCTGGGGTGCATGGGTGGCCTGGCGTATCGCGGGCACAGCCCTTGAGACCATGTGCACGACCTCACGCATGTGGTCAGGCGTTGTTCCGCAGCAACCACCGACCAGGGAGACGCCGTCTTCGCGCACAAAGCGCCGCAGCCAGTCACCGAGCTCCTCGGGAGTCAGCGGATAGCTGGGCAGGCCGTCCACGAGCTGGGGCAGGCCGGCATTTGGATAGACGCCGATGGCAGTGCGGCAGCTCTTGGCCAGGGAACGGATGTGTTCACCCATCTCCCGGGGGCCCGTGGCGCAGTTGAGGGCCAGGACATCGATGTCAAAGGGATCCAGCAAGGCGATGGCGGCTGACATGTCCGTGCCGACGAGCATGGTGCCCGTGACCTCCATGGTGACGCTGACGATGGTGGCGATGTCGCGGCCAGCTTCGTCCCGGGCTGCGCGGATGGCCGAGAGGGCCGCCTTGATCTGCAGTGGATCCTGGCAGGTTTCCACGGCGAAGGCGTCTACGCCGCCCTCCGCCAGCGCCCTGGCCTGCACAGCGTAGGAGGCCCGCAGCTCGTCGAAGCCCACGTGGCCGAGGCTCGGCAGGCGCGTTCCCGGGCCCATGGAACCCACCACAAAGCGCGGCCGTTCATCTGTGGCGTAGCGCTCGCAGGCTTCCCGGGCCAGGTGGGCCGCGGCCAGGTTCCAATCCCGCGCCCGGTCCGCGACGCCGAACTCGCCGAGGGTCAGGGGTGTGGCCCCGAAGGTGTTGGTCTCCACCGCATCGCAGCCAACCTCCAAGAACTCCTCATGGATCCCACTGATGGCTGTGGGGGAGGTCTCGTTGAGCACCTCGCAGCAGTTCTCCAGGTTCTTGAAGTCTCGTTCGAGGTCGAGGTTCAGGGCATGGATGGAAGTCCCCATGGCGCCGTCCATGATCAGGACGCGCTCGGCCAGGGTGTCGCGGAAGGAGGAGGTCATGGTTGGGCCGCATTATTCATGAACGGGCACTCAATAAGCCACAGGCGGCCGGGAGGTCTGCGAGCTGCTTCACGGAGCCACGCCAGTCCCATGCTTGTCGGGAGCTTTCCCACCGGGGCTGTAGCTGAGTTGGGCGTGTTTCGTGCTCCGAGGTCCCTTGGGTCCCGGGCTGCCTGCCCTGGGGTTTTCGCCGCCCATCGGGTATAGGATGACCATGGCCAACCCGCGCCCCAAGCATCGCCCCTGGGATCTGCCCCACGGCCCCGTGCTCGAGGAGAGTACCTACCTCGGTCGGCGCGCCCTCTTGCGCGCCCTGGGGATCACCGGAGCCCTTTCCGCCCTGCCGCTGTGGGCCTGCGCCGGGCGCGATGGGGGCGACCAGCCCGGGAAAGGCGACCCGCCCGGGGGCGCCACCCAGGAGCCGCCCCCGCTGCCCGGCGGCGAGCCCCTGCCCGCCGGTGGCCTGACGCGGCCCGCCGACGCCTACACCTCCAGCACCGAATGGCAGCCCACCTGGGAGCCACCCGGCGGCGTCGACTTGTACCCGGCCCGGCGCAACGCCTCCTTTAATAGTGGCCGCCGTATCACCCCACAGGCCAAGGCGTCGACCTGGAACAACTTCTACGAGTTCCTGCCCGGCAAGGCCGGGCCGGTCCACGAACATACAGCACGCTTCGAGGCCCGCCCCTGGTCCGTGGAAATCGCCGGGGCGGTGGAAGAGGAGCGCACCGTCGACCTGGACGAGATCGCCCGCATCGCGCCCCTTGAGGAGCGTGTCTACCGCTTCCGCTGCGTGGAGCGTTGGGCCATGACCGTGCCCTGGACCGGCCTGCCCATGGCGGAGTTCGTGCGTTGGTGCCGACCCAAACCCGAGGCGCGCTACATGCGCTTCCTGTCATTCCTGCGCCCGGAGCAGGCGCCGGGACAGCACCCCTCGGGCAACCACGCCAAGTACCCTTGGCCCTACTACGAGGCCCTGCGCCTGGACGAGGCCACGAATCCACTGACCCTCCTGGTCACCGGCGTCTTTGGCCACGGCCTGCCGACCCAGCACGGCGCGCCCCTGCGCGTCATCACCCCTTGGAAGTACGGCTACAAGTCGCCCAAGAGCTTCGTGCGCGTGGAGTTCACCCGCGAGCAGCCGGGCACATTCTGGAACGACCTGCAGCCGAAGGAGTACGGCTTCCTTTCCAATGTGCTACCGGACAAGCCGCACCCGCGCTGGTCCCAGGCCAAGGAACGCGACCTGGCCACGGGGGAGTGGCGGCCCACGGAAACCTATAACGGCTACGGGGAGCAGGTGGCGGGCCTGTACCGTTAGCTCCGGTCGGGGAGTTCCAGGTAGCGGAAAACCCAGCCCGAGCCGTTCAGCGGATACGACCCCGCCAGCGCTCGCCGTTGAGTTGCTCCTCACGCTCCAGCAACTCCCGGAACGGAGATACGCCCATGGCCGCCCGCTCTTCGTCCGTGGTGGCCGGATCCACGTCGTACAGTCGCCAGGCCTTGAGCACGGGAACCCAGACATAGACCGTGCCGTAGCGCTGGGGGCGGTCGGAGATCAAGAGTTGACGGTCCACGGCCTCTGCCACGAGCGGCAGGGCATCCTGATCGCCGGCGGCGGCCGCCAGCCGTCCCAGCTCTTCCGCCAGCGCCAGGTCGGCGGCCAGGTCCGAGCGCACCAGGAGCCGTGCGCCATCCAGGCAGGCGGCGGGGGTCGTGGGGGTTGTGCGCCGGACGAGTTCCCGGGCCCGTTCCACCCGGTGGGCAACACGCCCGTGGACCTTCCTGCCCAACCCAGCAGTGCCCTCGAGGGCCAGGAGGTCGCGGCGGTTGGCGTCCACCATGGAAGCCAGTTCCTGTTCCGGAGCCTGGCAGGCGGTGAGCAGCACTAGGCCCAGGGCCAGCAGTGAGCCCAGGGCCAGCAGCGAGCGCAGGGCTTCGGGCCGGGCAGCGGGGCTAGCTGGCCGGGCGCTGTGGAGCAGTTCGGGCGCCGGGGTGGGGCGCGTCTGGGGCGGGAGCTTATTCATGGGGCCATCCTCTGCCGCAGCGGGCCCGGGTCAAGGGGCGACGGCGTCTAATACGACCCGTCCCCGTGGTTCCCGTAGCCGCCAGCCCCGCCCACAGTCCTCTCCGGGGGGACCAGCAGCACGCGGAAGGCACCACCTCCCGGTCCCGCCTGGGTGTCCTTCACCCCGGCTGCCCGGGCTTCCGGCCCGCGCAGCCAGCGCTCCACGACCGGTTTAATGACCGCTTTACCGTCTCGGGTGCCCGCTCCCCGGCCCACGATCACCTCCAGGTGCGTGAAACCGCGCCGGCGGGCATCAAAAACAGCCTGTTTGGCGGCTCTGAGGGCTGTTTCTCTGGTCTTGCCGTGCAAATCCACGCTCAGCTCACTCTCCCATGATTTGTCCCGCTTGCCCCTCGCCATGAGGTGATTTTATCTGATTCGAACCTCTCCAAGTGGAGATTCCATCGTACTCTGACCTATTCACAGGGAACGCCAAAAGGCTGTTCCAGAGCATCCTACCGCTGGCCGCGGCGCCGCTTCTTGAGCGCCAGACCAGCGGACAACGCATCGTAAAACCACCAGTACCAACCACCCAGCGGCCTCCGGCCCAACCAACCAATATCCAATGAAAAACCTCCTCCTCGGCCTGGCCCTCGCCGGCCTGACCTTCGCTTGCAACTCCGATCAGACCGCCCAGATGTCAGATGCCTCCGAGGTCCTGCCCGCCTGCGCCACGGGCCCGGATTGCGACAAGGCCGACATGGCCGGTTGCGAAATGATGGGCAAGAGCAAGGTCGGCGGCGGCTGCGAAATGATAGTCAAGGATGGCGGCTGCCCCATGGAAGGCGCCCCCAAGGATGGCGTCGCAGCGAAGAAAGCCGGCGGCGGCTGCTGCGAGAGCAAGAAGGCCGAAGCCGAGAAGGTCTGCCCCATGACCGGCAAGGTCATCGAGTAGAGCGCGTCGCACGCGCCTCTGTTTGAAACAGGTCGGCTCCTCCGGGGGCCGACTTTTTTCGTAGCCAGGTCTACTCCCCGAGGGAGAGTAGTTCGATCTCGAAAACCAGGGTCGTGTTCGGCGGCACCAGGCCTGGGATGCCGGCGCTGCCATAGGCGCGCTCCGGAGGCAGGGTCAAGCGCCGCAGGCCTCCGGGGCGCACACCGAGCAGGCCCTCGTTCCAGCCGGGGATGGGGGCCTCGCCCAGGATGAAGGCGAGCGGCGCACCGCGGTCGCGGCTCGAATCGAAGGGGCTGCCATCCGGGAAGGTGCCCGTGTAGTGCACGGTCAGTCTGTCCCCGCTAGCCGCCGCCGGTCCGCCGCCCAGGGCCAGGTCCTCGGCGACGACGCCCGTATCCAGGGTCCGCGTGGGAAGCTCCTGCTCCACATGTCGCCAGGAGCGCAGGGCGCCGCAGCCCGTCAGAGGCAGCAGAGCCAGGCAGAGGGCGAGGCCCGCGAGGTTTGGTTGAGCCATGGTCACTGTTCCGAGAGTACTGCGGCGATGCAGGCCACATTGACGATGTCCCCGGCCTTGCAGCCCCGGGAGAGGTCCATCAGGGGCCGATCCAGGCCCTGAATCAGAGGGCCGAGGGCCGTGGCACGGGCCAGGCGCTCGGTGAGTTTGTAGGCGATGTTGCCGGAGTCGAGGTCCGGGAAGACGAGCACATTGGCGCGGCCCGCCAGGGGTGAGCGGGGTGCCTTGGACTCGGCCACGGCCGGTACCAGGGCGGCGTCGGCCTGCAGCTCTCCGTCCACGGACAAGCCCGGGGCCCGCACGCGCAGCATCTCCGTGGCGCGGATCACCTTGTCCACGCGCTCGTGGCTGGCTGAACCCTTGGTGGAAAAGGAAAGCAGGGCCACGCGCGGGCTCTGGCCAGCCAAGCGGCGGTGGCTCTCGGCGGAAGCCAGGGCTATATCGGCCAGCTGCTCCGCAGTGGGATCCGGCACCACGCCGCAATCGGCGAAGGTCAGCACCTGGTTGTCCAGGATCATCAGGAAGCAGGAGGAGACCGTCTTGATGTTACGGGCCGTGCCGATGATCTGGATGCCGGCGCGTAGCACATCAGCTGTGGCGGCCACGGAGCCCGCCACGCCCCCGTCGCAATCGCCGGAGCGCAGCAGGAATGCACCGAAGGCCAGGGGGTCATCCAGGCGCGCCTGGGCCTGCTGTTCCGTGACACCCTTGGCGCGGCGTAGCTCGTGGAACTCGGTGATGAACTGTTCACGGCGGTGATCCTGGCGCGGGTTGATGACCTCCACGCCCGGGGGCGGCGTGCCCAGGCCGCCGCTGTCGAGCAGAACCGGGCGGCAAAGGCCCTCGCTGGCCAGGGTCTGGGCCGCCTGCTGCACGCGCGGGTCGGAGGCCTCCGGGAAGACGATGCGCCGGTCCAGGCGGCGCGCCCGTTCGTGGAGTTCGAGGAGGATGTCCATGGAGGCTGCTCGCCGGATTACGGGAGGGGTTACTTGGGGATCCCGTCGAGGATGACCTGGGGTACTTCGAGTTCGAGGCGCAGCAGGGCCAGACCGTGGGTCTTGCCCTGGGCGTCCGTGCGCAGGGAAGCCGAGCCGCCGCCGCCCAGGCTGTCCTCCAGCAGGAAGTTCAAGACGCGCATGTTGTCAGCTTCAAAGCGCTGCACGCCAGCGTCGTTGATGCCGCTCATGTGCCGTTGCACGAGATCCGCCGTCAGGACCTCCTTGAGGAGCGAGTAGGCTGCGTCCGAGCGGGCCAGAACGCCGATGTTGGAGCCTTCGCCCTTGTCGCCGGAGCGGGCGGCGGCGATGCGTGAGAGGAGAACCGTGGGCATGGTGTGCTGGGTATTGCTCTAGGGGTGGAAGACCGTGACGCTCGGCTCGATGAGCTCCTTGCCCATGAGTGCGGGCCAGAAGCCGATGATCTCGGTGGCCTTGGGGCGTCCACCGGCGAAGCCCGTGACGCCCGGGGGACCGCTGGTCACCAGGGGAATCAGCTCGGAGCCGAAGCGGTTCACCTTGGCGCGATCGGGGCCCTTGACGCCCATGCGCAGGACCACCTCGGTGGGCTCCTGTTCGCCGGGGATGGGGATGCCCGCGTGGCAGACGTTGGCGCCGATGAACTCCACAGTGCGCTCGGCCTCCGAGTAATCGAATCCGTCCGAGGCCAGCCGTTGCCAGACGATTTCGCTGCACAGGCGGGCCTTGGCCAGGGCATCAGGGCCGCTGATGGTGAGCTCCCCCGTGGATTTCCAGCCGTCGGAGTAGCTCATGGAGACCTTGTAGGTGGGCGTGGCCGGGGAACCCTTGACGCCGGAGACTTGCACGCGGTTCTGGCCGCATTCCTCCAGGGTGAAGCTGGTGAAGTCGGCGACCACATCCGGAGTGATGTAGTGCTGGGGATCGCCCATCTCGTAGGCCAGCTGATGGGTGACCGTGCCCAGATCCACGCGCCCGCCGGTGCCCTGATGCTTCGTCACTACGAAGGTGCCGTCCGCGGCGGCCTCGATGACCGGATAGCCGACGCGGGCCAGGTCCGGGATTGTGTGCCAGTCCGTGTGGTTGCCGCCGGTGCACTGGGCTCCGCACTCGACGATGTGCCCGGCCACGGTTCCCGCGGCGAGCTGGTGCGGTCCTCTTCCGTCTAGCCGAACTCGTGAATCAGGGGGCCGATCACCAGGCCCGGATCCGTGC
>MPMD02358816.1_pt1 | contig 14674 bp, 13 predicted proteins | sample 1617291 | NCBI WGS metagenome assembly MPMD02 (sample SAMN05944810, study PRJNA350692) | marine metagenome | biome: marine; feature: ODZ; material: water; isolation source: 120 m water sample filtered on 30 um supor filter | place: Pacific Ocean | collected 2012-04-09 | depth 120m m | reverse complement strand
GCTACAACCTGACGGATATCGGCAATGGCGAACGGCTGGTCGAACTCCACGGTCACGACCTCAGGCACTGCAAGCACCTTGGGGGAAGTTCTGAGTCCCAATCATCCTGTAGCTTTGTTTGTCTACGCTGGTCGTAGTTGATGATGTCGCCCAGGGTCTGAATCATGGGCTGAGGACCGCCAGGAAGTTGTGGAGCTCACACTCGCTGATGTCAAAGAGTTGCTCGGTTTCTACAAGAGCGAGATCGCAGGCGACACGGTGGAGGTCATCTTGGAGCACGGCAACTTGTGCGTCAAAGTGCCCAACGCTCCCCAGGCCCTCATACTCCATCCAGCGGACGAGGAGGGTCGTTGGGCCCTCGCCATGAGCCCGACAACCGCCATTCGTTTCAACGCGGGTGAGGACGGCGCGATCGTGTCCTACTCGATTGTTGTCCAGGGAAGGGAAGTGGGCAAGCGCGTGAGGGTGCCGGAGGGCGACGGGGGATCAGGCACTACCCGCGTTGCGTTCGCACGTCGTCCCCGGGAAACCCGAAACTGACCGGGTCTTCACCGGGGTGGAAGTCACAGAAGGACTCGGGGTCGGTGCTGGCCACATCGGCACTGTCGCCAAAGCAGTAGGGGCAGCGCGGGCAGGTGGAGAGGTCGTAGGTTTGCCCCGTGCGGCGACACTTGATGGCGGCGTCTCCTTGCTCAGCACAGTCGTTCTCGGTGCTCATCTTCGATCTCCTTGTGTTTCGTCCTTGCGGCTCCAGGGGTCTCTCAGAAGGGGTGACGCGGGCTAGGGCTGGGTCTCAAACGAAGCTCGGTTTGTTCTCTCTGACGTGGCGCACGCCCTCGGCGTAGGCCTTCTCGTTGATCTCGATGAGGTTGGGCTTGCGCCTCAATGCGGAGCGCAGGACGGTGAGAATAGACTCGTCTGTCAGCAATCGGGTTGCCTCCTGCAACGCGCCCAGTGCAACGATGTTCTTCACGACCTTGTTACCGAGTTTCAGCGCGACATCGCCGCAGGGAACGCCGTAGGCCTTCACGCCTGTTGGGAAGTCGGGTGGAGTGGAGATGACCGAACTGTCGTAGATGACGATGCCGTTCTCCGCGACGCTGGACGCGAACTTCTCGAGGCTCGGAGCATTGAACGCCAAGAGCACGTGGGGCGTCGGAGCTGCCGGCGATAGCACTTCGTCCTTGGCCACGTGCACGTCCGCGTAGGAGGTGCCCCCCCGGGACTCGGGACCGTAGCTCGGGATGTCCGTGGCGTCGAAGCCCTCGTTGATGGCAGCCTGAGTCAGGAGGATGGCCGCCGTCTGAGCCCCGTCGCCGCCCGCGCCTGCAAACTTGATGGCGATGTCCACTGGGTCGAGATGGGAGGGAAACTCACTGCAGAAAGTGGGCGGCTTCTCATCCGTGGCGCCCAGCGCTGACACCATCGATTCCACATCGAATTTGGGAGCGAGCGGTGCGATCCAAGGTTCGCGTTCCTCGTCCTTCACGACGCCCAACGGAAATGCCTTCGTGACGACGTTCTTGACGTGCTGCTCGGACTCTTCGGGGGTCATCTTCCAGTGCACAGGGCACTCGGAGAGCACCTCCACCATCGAGAATCCGCGCCCCTCCACCTGCAGCCGGATCGCCTTCTTAATTGCCTTTTGAGTCCTCTTGCGGTTGCGTTGGTCAAAGAGCGCGGTGCGTTCCACGTACACCACACCGTCGAGGCCGGCGATCATCTCGGCCACCTTCATGGGCTGGCCCTGCATGGCCGTGCGCCCCTGGGGCGCGGTGGTCGAGGATTGCCCCATGAGCGTGGTCGGGGCCATCTGGCCGCCGGTCATGCCGTAAATCGTGTTGTTGATGAAGATGACACTGATCGGCAATCCTAGCTGGGCGGCGTGGATGATCTCAGCCAGGCCAATGGAGGCCAGGTCGCCGTCGCCCTGATAGCTGATGACGATGGACTCGGGGTGAGCCAACTTGTGTCCCAACGCCACGGCGGGGGCGCGTCCGTGCGCGGCCTGAGTGTTGGCGGTATCGAAATAGTAGAACAGGAAGACGGAGCAGCCCACCGGGGACACCATGACCGTGCGGTCTTCGATGCCCAGGTCGACGATTGCCTCACCAATAAACTTGTGGGCCAGACCATGGCCGCAACCAGGGCAATAGTGCGTGGAGCCGCCCTTCAGGTCGACCCCGCCAGCGTGACGGTCGAAGTGTTCGAAGAGTGCGGTGTCGCTCATGCCTGGACTCCCATGATGCTGTGCGTGGTGTGCACGATTTCGGCGTCGTCGGGGAGGATTCCACCCATATGCCGGAGATGGTCGAAGCGAATGCCTGCGATATCGGCCTTGTTGAGCGCCAAACGCATCTCGTTCTCGAGCTGTCCATCGCTGGCTTCGACGACAAGTATGTGGTCGATGCGCACGAGCAGCTTCGCGAGGGCGTCGATGGGGAAAGGCCAGATCGTCAGAGGTTGGAAGAGACCCACCTTGTGGCCTTGGCGTCGCAGCGTCTCGACCGCCGCCTTGGCCATGCGGGCCGGTATGTTGCAAGCCACGATGAGAAGCTCCGCGTCGTCCGTATAGAACTCCGAGGAGAGTTGCTCGTCCCGCTCCATCGCGCGGTACTTCCTACTGATGTGCTCGTTGTGCTTTTCCAGCTCGACCCAGTCCTGAAGGATGGAGGAGTTGAGGTTGTTCTTGTGTTCCGCATCGCCCCGCACGGCCCAGCTGGGAAGGCCCGGCTGGATCATCTCCGCTGGCAGGGTCACGCGGCCGGTGATCTGGCCCAGATAGCCGTCGGCCGCAACGACGACGGGATTGCGGTACTTGAAGCTCAGCTCGAAGGCCAGCATGGTCAAGTCGAGCATCTCCTGAGGGCTGGAGGGCGCGAGGACGATGGCGTGGGTGTTGCCATGGCCCAGCCCGCGGGCGCATAACTTGATGTCACTCTGCTCGGGGCCGATGTAACCCAAGCCCGGACCCGGTCGCATGACGTTGATGAACACTCCCGGCAGCTCTGCACCGATCATGTAGGAGATGCCCTCCAGCATGAGAGTGAAGCCCGGCGATGACGTGAAGGTCATCGTGGGCACACCGGCGCCGCCGGCACCGTACATGTGGTTCACCGTGGCGACTTCAGAGCAAGACTGCAGGAACACACCTTCCAGCTCGGGCAGCAAGCGGGACAGAAGCTCTGCTCCTTCGGTGCTGGGAGTGATGGGATAGCCGAAGACGTGTCGGCATCCAGCCAGCAGCGCCCCCACCGCCGAAGCGTGGTTGCCCTTGAGGACCAGGGGCTCGAGGTCGGGGAGGGGGATACGGCGGGCTTGGATGTCCGCGGGTTTGGCTGGGCGCACGCGGGCTGCCGGGTTCTCCAGATCGTAGCCGCCTTCGGTGATCGCCCAGGGTTCAGGGCAAGCGACCATGCACAAGCCGCAGTGGTTGCACAGCTCGTAGTCGATCTCGTACGGGATCATTCCCGAACGCTGATTGGTCTCGGATCCAATCGCGATCGCCTGCTTGTTGCAGGAGGCGACGCAGCGTCCGCAGGATTTGCAGAGCTCGCGATCCAGAGTGATAGCGGAGTACTTGGCCATGCGTGGTCTTCTTCGCTTGACTATTGTGGTGTGCCCCGGAGCTAACGCCCGGGTAGCAGAACAGTAGCAGGCTGAGCACGGCAAGATATGGGCCGCTAGGCTGATACACCGTCCAAGGAACCGGCAACCCTGGCGCGCGCGGACGGTTTCGGCTCGGGATCCGCGATCCCATGCCGTTTGTGATGGCCGCGTACTGTCCAGAAACCACGCTGACCTGCACTCTCTGCGCACGACCCTCGGGACCATGCTAGCGCGGAGCGGAGTCACGCCCCAGGTCGGGCGACAGATCATGCGTCACGCTGACTATAGGACGACCCTGCAGCACTACACTCGCCTTGAGCTGCACGACTCCGAAGGGGCAGTGCATGGGCTTCCGGCCTTCGCGCCTGAGCCGATGAAGCGTGCTACGGGAACGGCTGGCAAACCCCAGCAGATTCCCCAGCACTCGGAGCACGATTCGGTGCGAAGTGGTGCGAAGTGGTGCGAGTGGGTGCGACAAGACGGGTCGCGATCCCACGGACCCGATGGGACCAATAACACCCTCAGACGCGAGCCAAAGCGACTCTTTGCGACCCGCTGCGACGCAAAGCGATGGTGCGCCCGGCAGGACTCGAACCTGCTACCTCCGGTTTAGGAAACCGGCGCTCTATCCGGATGAGCTACGGGCGCTCGGGCGGGAGAGTAGCACAGGTTGGGGCAGAGGGGGCGCTGCTCGGGGCGTGTCGAGCAAGGGCCGCAGCGACCAGCTGTCGGGTGAATCCTGCGTGGCCGGCAGGGTCGTTGGCCAGAATGATGTCAGCAGTCCCCGGATCACTGGGGAGGAAATAGACCCCGCAGTTTGGATTGATTTCGAGCATGTAGGGGGTGCCGGCCGCATCCACCCTGATATCGCAGCGGCCGAAGCTGGTGCCGCCCAGGGCCACGAAGAACTGGGCTGCCTCGTGACGCAGGCGGGCAGCAAGGACGGGATCGGCGACCGGGATGCACTCAAGGCCGTCGTAGTCCTCCCACTTGAGCTTGGCGTGCTTGAAGCTCTCGCCCTTGGGGAATTGGTACTGGATAGGTGTATAGGTGGTGGGGTTGGCCAGGTCCTCGGGGTTCTCGGCCACTAAGACCGCACACTCGAGCCCCTCGATGTACTCCTCGATCAAGGCGGCCCCGTGGCGCGACATGATCTTGCGCGCCTGAAGGCGCAGCCCTTCCGGGGTCCGGACACGGGACTTCCGGCTCAGGTCAACGCTGGCGTAACTGTTGTAGTGCTTGACGAACAGGGGAAAGCGCAAGGTCTGGGCGGCACGCTCCACATCCTCTTCGGTGTGAGCCAGGACGCAAGCGGGTGAGGCCACGCCAACGGAGGCGCAGGCCTCCTTCATCTCAATCCGCGTGGGCTCGTAGAAGCTGGAGGTGGCACCCGTAAAAGGAACTCCATGGCGCTCAAGGGTATGGATCACTTCTATGCCAGGGATCTCCTGGCCCTCCGCACCATCACAGAGGTTGAAGAACAGGTCGAAGCCACGCTCTATCTGACGCTCCACCTCGGCGACCGAAGTGTACTTGTCTTCCAAGGTGAGAAGATGCCACTCGTCATCGGGCAGAAACGGTCGCGGGTCGCACGGCCAGTCGTTGGCCGGAAAGGGAACCGTGTCCAGTTCTTGATTGGTGATAAGGCAGATTCGCACGGCAGAATCATAACCAGTTGGCCCGGTCAGTCCCCAGCCTTGGGCCAAGGCAACTGTGACCACCACTCCGCCCCATCATTGTTCTGGCTTTCGACAAGCTGGCGAAACCGATCGGCCAACTCAGCAGCTTTCTCAGGATGGGTAGGCAGCAAGTTCGTCTGCTCCCCGGGGTCGGTGGACAGATTGAACAGCTGAAGATCGGGAAGACCGGCCTTCTCTGCCGCTTTATCCGTGGTGGGAGCCGTCCAACCACCAGAGCCCCCGCAGAAGCACAGCTTCCATGGGCCGGATCGCACGGCAAACCTGCCCCGGGAACTGTGGTTCACGATCAGGTCGTGCAGGGGAGCATCAAGCTCTCCTTCTTTCAGGGCGGGCACCACGCTGACACTGTCCTCGCCGCAGTCCTTGGACAGCTCCACACCCAAGGCGTCAGCCACGGTTGCCATGATGTCGGTCAGCGCGATGGGCTCGGCACTCCGCGTCCCCGGCTCAACAACCCCGGGCCAGCGCACCAGGAACGGGACGCGATGCCCTCCCTCCCAGATGTCCGCCTTGCTGCCGCGCCAAGGGCCGAGCAGATTCACACCACCATCGCTCAGCTTCTTGAAGTCCGCCTTGGGCGAGGTGCCGTTGTCGCAAGTGAAGATCACGAGGGTCTCATCGGCGATGCCCTGCTGGTCGAGAGCGCGCAGGACCTGGCCCACGGACCAGTCGGTCTCCAGCAAGAAGTCTGCGTAGTCACTCACACCGCTCTGTCCCTGAAAGGTCTCGGAGGGACTGATCGGCGTATGCGGAGAGGTCATGGAGAAATACAGCAAGAAAGGCTCGTCCGCCTGAGCACGGTCACGGATGTAGTGCACGCAGCGCCGGGTGAGTTCGGGCAAGACGGCTTCCAGACTCCACTCGGGTGTCATGGGGCCTGGCGAAACCCCCAGGTACTTGCCGCCGGGCATCTCCTCTGCGGGCAGGGCCAAGGCGTGGTCATCCTCGATCCAGATGTAGGGCGGCCAGTTGGGGACATCATCACCGAAGTAGTGGTCGAACCCGGCCTCAAGAGCGCCGCCGCCGATGGGAAGCGCGTAGTCGATGTCGGCCGCTTTGCTCGTTGTACCTCCGCCCGCCTTGGGCCAACGCCAACCCAGATGCCACTTGCCGATGCAGGCCGTGTGCAGTCCTGCCTGGTGAGCCACGTCGGCAAGGGTCGTGCGCTCAGGATCGATCAGGGGCGGCCCCCACTTGCCCACGATGCCCGCCTTCAGGCTCGTGCGCCAGCTATAGCGGCCGGTCAACAGGCCGTAACGGGTAGGCGAACACACAGCGGAGCCCGAGTGGGCGTCGGTGAACGACATGCCCTGTCCCGCCAGCCGATCCAGATTCGGGGTGGGCAGTCCGGAGCCTGGGTGCTCGGCGTGTAGAGATGAGAGGCCCATGTCGTCGGCCAGGATGACGACAACGTTGCGCGGTCGATCAACGGGGAATGCGGCGGTCAACGCCAGGGGTATGAGCAGGTTCATGGCCCCTAGCCTAAGGGTGTGCGCCCTCTTGCCTACCAGTAACTACAGGGTGGCACTCCGAGCTGGTCACCAGGAACTCCTTCATCTCACGCCCCCACCACCACAATCCACGCCGGCTAGGGCGCTCTCGCAGCCATGGGCGTCACAAGAAATGTCCTTCATGAGCCCCCATTGGGCGGGTTAGGCTGAGGGCATGGCCCTCCCCACCCCCAATTCCATCGGTTCGATCTGGGATGGGGGCGGAGAATCCCACGAGGCCAAGTTCACCATGCATGCGAGCGCGGTGCCGAACGTGATGGCCTTGATGCAAGAGCGCCTGTCCGAAGATGGCGCGTTCCCCACGGCGCGTATCTCGAGCCTCTATTACGACACCCCCGACCTGCGGTTCGTGGCGGACAAGCGCAACTCGGACTACCTCAAGCAGAAGGTTCGTCTGAGGTGGTACGACAACCCCGACACGGGGGTGACCGACCCGGATGCGTTCTTCGAGGTCAAGAACAAGAATGGTGCTATCCGGCGCAAGTTCCGCGTTGCCCTGAGGGGCGAAGCGCCACACCTGGCCGCCCTCGACCTGACGAGCGCCGAACTCTGCTCCCTGCCGGCTCGTCTGGCTGAAGACGGGCCCTCCCTGCCGGTTGGATTGGAGCCGTTTCTGGTAGTCAGCTATCTGCGCAAGAGGTTTGTACTCGAACGCACACAGACTCGTATTTCGCTGGACTGGGACATCCGCATGCCCCGAAGCCAGCCCCGCTTTGGGCCTGCACCCGACCGGCCCCTGGACACGGCGGTGGTCGAGCTCAAGGGGGATCTGAGGGTGCTCCCGCCGGAGTTGCAGGACCTCTCGGCCCTGGGGGTGCGGTTGGGGTCGTTCTCCAAGTACGGGCAGTGGGCCGATCGCCTGCTTGGGGCCACCTCAGCGTGGTAGATGGAGCGCAAAAAGAGGGGGTCCCCCAGCAAGCACGGTCCGTGCAAACATCGAAAGTCGCCCGTGACCGGGGGCAACCCAGGCGTGTACCCTGCCCTTCAAATTGACGCACCGCTCCAGCCGACCCGGCTACTTTCCCATGATGATCACCCCCTTGGCTCTCTCTCTGCCCTGGACACTGTTCAGCAACCAGGAACCTTCCGAAGTACAGTCCGCGCTAAAGGCCATCATGGAGGCCTTCGGCGGCACAGGGGTGCGCTCCATGGAAGACGTCGGCCCCCTGGCGTTGGCCATGCTGCTCTTGCTCTCCTTGGCTAGCGCTCACCTGATCTCCTACCTGTATGGGGCCTTCTACGCCAGTCGTGCGACGGGCAGCCAGATCCACCGTGCGTTCCCGCTGCTGTCGGTTTCGATCACGGCCATCTTCATCTGCATTCAATTCTCGCTGCCGCTCTCCCTGGGTCTGCTGGGTGCCCTCTCGATCATTCGCTTCCGTACACCCATCAAGGAGCCGGAGGAGGCGGGCTTCCTGATGCTCGTCATCGCCGCCGCGCTCTGTTGCGCAACGTTCAACCTGGTATTCCTCGCCGTCTTGCTGGCGGTCGCCGTGGGGGGATTGGTCGTCCGCAACGCCATCGGACCTGCTCGCAGTGATGCCGATGACGGTCTGTTGAGCGTGGTCCTCTCGCGGGCAGACCACGATGCGCAAGGTGCCCAACTGCTCAAGGCCCTGTGTGAGAAACTCCCCGGCAGCCACGTTGATGGGGTGGTAGAGGGCGAGCAGGAGGCAACCTTGACCATGCGGTTCCGCAAGATGAAGCCCGAGGCGCTTGGGGACGTACGCCAGATGGTCGCAGGACTCGTGCCCGGGGCGCGCACCAACGTCTACTACCTGAGATCCGGGAACGCCTGATGGCAGGCGCCCCTCAGCGCCGCTCGCTTGGGATCATCGCGGCCTCGCTACTGGGCCTGGCCGCGATCGGGTGGACACTGGAGCATTCCGAGCAGTTCGCTGGAGCTGCAAGCGCCCTAAGAGAGCAAACGGTTCCCTCCTACCTCCTCCGCTACGGCGCCACGGGAGAGATCCTGCGCAGTGAAGGGTACGTGGAGCCCGAGTGGAATGACGGAAGATACCGCCGCACCAAGGGTGCCGGCGCTCCGACGACGGCAAGCGTCTTCACCAAGAAGCGCCAGGTTGGTGAGACTCTTCTCCGTGCCCGCGCCTTTGAGTCGGACCACGTGGACGTGCCGCTGGAGATTGCCCCAAGTGAGGTGCTTCCGTCTTGGCCAACACTGGCCATCGAAGTAGACCCGGCAAGCCTGTACGACGAGGAGGTCGGCATCATTCCCAACTGGACGGAGAGATGGGAAAAACCCGCCAGGTGTGCGCTCTTTCTCGATGGTGAACGGGTGTTCGAGGCGAACTGCGGCATCCGACTGCATGGGAATACAACCCGTGATGGCAACATCATGAGGGACCGCGGCCTCACCTGGCGTAGCTATAGACTGTATTTTCGCTCCGACTACGGTCCCGAGCAGATGCCCCCGGGTTTGTTGTTTGACTCGTCCTCTGGGCCCATTCGCAACCTTGTCGTGCGTGGCAATAGCTTTCTCTGTTCGACCATCGCCTACACGATCGCTCAGAAACTGGGGACGGCTGCACCTGAAGTGCGTTTGGTCAATCTGGTCCTGAATGGGGAACGCATCAAGGACTATGTGGCCACCGAACACATCAGCAGGCGCCAAACGGCAAGCCGCTTGGGCCATGACAACTTTATCTTCTACAAGCTGCGCAGCCCGGATAACCGCGAAAAGGACAGGGTAGGGTTCGCCGAGCTCCGTAATTGGGTCCGCAAGCGAAAAGCCACTCACACCCAGCGCCAGACAAACAGGTACGTCGACTTGAGCGCGTACATGCGGCACATGTTCACGATTCTGCATGCGGGTGCAAGCGATTGGGGAGAAGGTGCCGTCATCATGGATCTGAACGAAGAGCCCCCGCGTTGGCGTTGGACGCACTGGGACATGGACAACGCCTACCGTGAGCCACACGGTGAAATGCTCCTTGGACTTACCAATGCAGAATGGGAGCAGCGGTTCTTGGATCACGCTTTGGTGCCCCCCCACAAGGCCGATCACTACCCACGAGCAGAACTCTTCCAGGCACTGATGAAAACCGAGTGGTTTCCCACGCTTTTTGCGAAGTTGTCCCAGGACATCTTGAACCACGAGATTCCACCACAGTTCCTCGAATCCGTGCAAGACCACTACTCGCAGCTGAAGAAGATCTATGGAACAAAATCCGGGCCCGTGCGATTGATTCGCCAACGCCTTGAAGGGCGGCCCGCGATCATTCGGGCCGACCTTCGAGAGAAGCTGGATCTGGGCGAACCTCTCGTTGTGTCCGTCACCGGTCCAGCAAGTGTGCGCTTACGCGTAGACAGTTATGCCTACACCTCGGGCTACAGTGGCTGGCATTTCCCGGATTGGCCGGTGGTTGTGGAGGTTCCTGAACGGGAGCTGCCCGGATTCTCACACTGGATCGTCAATGGGCAACGTCATGAGGGGGCGCGGCTGGAACTGCACCCGGAGAAGGCCACCCAAGTGGAGGCCATCTACGAGCAATGACCTGATCCCCCGTTGCCGTCAGCCCTGACTCTCCCCTCGCAAGTGAGGGGGCTCAATGGGCAGGCCCTTCAGGGCATCTTTCAGCACCTTATGCGCCCGCAATTGCTCATCGTCAGCCCCCTCCACCGAGAGCGGGCGCTCTTCAAGGGGATCCTTCACGCAATCAAACAATCGGCCGTCGTCATACAGCTTGAAGCGCTTGTTGCGCGCGAAGCAAACGCGCGGGTTCTTGGCCGGATCTTCGGGGCGCGGATTCGAGTAGATGGTGATGAACTCGCGCGGGCTGCCCGGTTGCCCCAGGAGTTGGGGTAGAAACGAGAATCCATCACAGACTTGTCCGGACGGAAGGCCCTGGCCCATGGCTTCCGCAAGCGTGGGCATGAAGTCGGAGAAGTCCACCAAATCGTCGCAGACGCTCCCAGGTTCAATACGCCCGGGCCATGAAGCAATCATGGGCACGTGGGTGCCCGCATCGGTGGGGTGTGCCTTGGCCCCAATGACCTTCTGCCCGCCCTGGACGGATTGAATTCCGCGGGAGGTGCCGTTGTCTCCAATGAACACGATCAAGGTGCGCTCTCGAAGTCCAAGTGCTTCGAGGCCCGACACGAGTCGGCCAACAACGACGTCCATATAGGTCATCATCTCGGCGAATCGCTCCTGCTTGCTCCCCGGGTCAACCTCTGCCGTTTGCTCCGTGCGCGTCAGAGGAGTGTGCACAAATGGGGAGTGCACCAGAGCCATCGGAAAGTAGGCCAGGAAAGGCTCGCTTCTGTGTTCTGCGGCAAAATCAAGCAGATGCTGGCAGGAGAGATCGGGCCCAAACCCACCCTGCGCCGGCTCCTGCAATTCGCCATCGACCTCCATCTGCGGGTTCCAGTACCGAGATCCCAACTCCCCCACCTGCCATAAGCACCAGGTGTCGAAGCCCGCTTGACCGGGCGTGGCTCCACGGCCCGCCCACTCGCCGTAGTGGCTCGCGCCCAACAACTGCCACTTGCCCGCAGTAGCCGTCGCATAGCCCGCCTCCTTTGCCATGTGAGCAAACGTGCGCTCGTTCCGGTCAAGGATGGAAAAGCGAACGTAGTTGCGCAGGTTGCTCTTCCCGGTCAGCAGCTTGACGCGACTCGGAGTGCACAGGGGCTGCGAGTAGCAGTGAGAAAAACGCATCCCCTGATCGGCGAGGGCGTCGATGTGGGGGGTGTGGTAGCTCTCCCCTCCATAGCTGCTGAAGGCCTCTACGCCGACGTCGTCGGCCATGATGAGCAGGATGTTCGGCTTCTGGCTCTCGGCTGCCTGAAGGGCCAGGGTGCTGACAAGGGCTAGGCTACAGAACATCTTGGCCGGGCCTACACGGAGAAGAAACGCTCTTGGATGCGGTTGGCATCGGTGGTGTCCAGCAGGGCAAGCTGCAGAAGCACCCGTGCCTTGGCCGGATTCAGCGGGCCTGCTGCCACGAAGCCCAAACCGTCATCATCAATCTCCAGGTTACGCGCCACGTAACCGCTACCTGCGCGAGTGCTACGCACCACCGGCACACCTGCGCTCACGGCTTCCGCCAGAGCGGCGACCATCTCCTTGGAGGCATTTCCGTTGCCCACGCCTGCGAGCACGATGCCTTGCGCTCCAAGATCCACGCAGGCCTGAACGACGTCGGGTTGCGCGCCCGCGCATGCACTCACGATTTCCACTCGGGGCAAAGATGTGAGGCCCTCCAGATTCGGCAAGCTGCGCTCAGGCCTGGGCGCGGGCTTGCGATAGAAAGTGGTGCGACCGGCAATGATCGCACCTGCCGTCCCCATGTCCGGAGACTGGAATGTAGAGACGCGCGCGGTGTTGGTCTTGGTTACGGCTCGGGCACTGTGGATGATCTCGTCCAACACAACCAGCACCCCGCGGCCTCGGGCCCCGGGGTGAACGGCTACCCGTACCGAGTCGAGAATGTTCCGTGGCCCATCGGCCGAGAGGCCAGATGCCGGACGCATGGCACCGGTCACCACGGTCGGCTTGTCTGAAGGAAGGACCTGGTCAAGAAAGAATGCGGTCTCCTCCAACGTGTCCGTCCCGTGAGTCACCACTACCCCCGCGTTCCCTTCGCGCGCCAAGCAAACCTGAGCACGCCGGGCCAGCTCCAGCCAGTGCGCCGGGCCCACATCCTGACTTCCCACCTGAGCAACCTGGTCCCCATCAACCTGCGCCAACTCGGACAGGGACGGCACGCTCGCGATCAGCTCCTCCACGTGCAGAGTCGCCGAGGTGTACGCGCTCTGGTCCGGGGTGCTACCACTGCCGGCAATAGTGCCGCCTGTAGCAAGGATGGTGATTTGGGGTAGGGAGCTCACGTCCACATTCTACGCCGACACGGCGTCGGTACGCCTCTAGCCCCTGGAGCGATGTTCGCGCCAGTCCCCGGACGGGATCGGTGTCCCCCCCTCACGCGCGTAGGCGTAGGTCCAGGCCCATTGCGTGCCGCCAGCTGACTCGACCTGAAGCACGACCCGGTTATAGAGGCTGGGCTCGCCAGCGCAGTAGCCCTCGATCTGGTCCAGGGAGGCCAGGACGGCATCGACGTCCGCGAAGCCGTAGAGTTCGCCCCGCACGCTGCCTGCTCCCGGGATGAGTCCGGGGTAGGAGCCCAGGTCGAGCAGGTCGGCTCGTGCACGGGCCGCGTCCTGCGCGACCGGATCGAATTCCATCAGGTGACCGTGGCGACTCTCCCCCGACAGCAAGGTGCCGTACACGAAGACCTCCCCGATGGAATGCCCCGATGCCCCGAGCCCAGCCACCGCGGCGTCGAGGTGTCGTGTGGGAAGGGCGCAGCTTGCCAAACCGTTGCGCACCAGGCCTTCGTAGTACGAGCTCGGGGGAGTGTGCTTTGCAACCTGGGCGGTTGGCGTCACGCGATAGGTGAGGGCTGAGTGGGTGCGACCATCCATGGTGCTCACATGGACGACCTCCCTCTTGTAGACATCCGGATGACCCTCCTTGGCATCCATCACTCCCAACGCCTCGTCCGAGAGCTCCATGAGCACGCCGGGCACGGCCTCGCCACGACCGGAGGGGATGACGTCTGCGGCTCCCCCCGAGCGCGAAGCGCTGTGGAAGTGGAACACAAGTCGGTAGTCGGGAAGCCAGGCGGGGCCAAGCGGGCGCATCCCATTCGGGTCTGCGCCCGCGCCCCTGCAATAGGTGCCCCAGTCCACGGCGTCCAGATTGGAGCCGTAGGCAAAGTAGAGGTGCCCGCCTGTCATGGAGAGCCGACGATCAGCTGGCACCGCCACCCTTGTTGAACATCTCGCGCAGGCCACCAAGGCTGCCGAGCGCGGCGCTGGCCTCGTAGGGCAAGAACACGGTCTTGTCACCACCCTCGGCCTTGCCGATGTGGGCCAGAGTGCTCAGATACTTCATGGCAATCAGGTAGTCCGCTGGCTTCATCTGCTCCTGCTCCAGAGCATTGGCGACGACCGTGATGGACTCCGCCTCACCCTGGGCGCGAAGGATCTTGCTCTGACGGGCACCCTCCGCTGTGGCGATCAGTGAACCGCGCTCGCCCTCCGCTCGCAGAATCTTGGACGTCTTGATGCCCTCCGCCTCCAGGATGGTCGCACGGCGCTCGCGCTCGGCGCGCATCTGCATCTCCATGGCCTCGCGCACCGTGACGGGTGGATCGATGTCCTGCACCTCGACGCGGTTGACCTTGACGCCCCACTTGTCGGTGGCCTCGTCGAGCACCGTGCGCATCTTGCCATTGATCTCGTCACGCGAGCTCAGGGTCGCGTCCAAGGCCAGTTCCCCGATGATGTTCCGCAAGGTGGTCTGAGCCAACTTCTCGATGGCGTTGGGCAGATTGGCGACCTCATACACCGCCCGCCGCGGATCCGTGATCTGGTAGTACAAGAGGCCGTTGATCTCAATGACCACGTTGTCGGCCGTGATGACGGACTGCTTGGGGAAATCGAACACCTGCTCTCGCAGATCCACGGTTCTGGAGTGCTGCTCCTTGATGCCATCCTTGCCCTTCAGGTTGGTGACCCGCGTGCGCCACAGAATGTGACGTGGCTTGTCAACGAAGGGTACGATCATGCTGAGCCCGGGGTTCAGGGCGCGCTTGAATTTGCCCAAGCGTTCGATGACCATGACTTCTGCCTGATTGACGATCTTGACTCCGAGAGCTGCGCCGACAATGAGGACCGCAACCGCGGCGCCGAGAAAATATGGCATGGCTTTCTCCTAGCGGCCCGTTCGTGGATGGCGGGGACTGGGCCAGGGCCGCCGCGATGGGAAAGGGTGGTGATCAGGCTTGAGATTGAACGTGAACGGCATTGCCTTCCACGCGGACGACG
>MPMD02211750.1_pt1 | contig 14715 bp, 11 predicted proteins | sample 1617291 | NCBI WGS metagenome assembly MPMD02 (sample SAMN05944810, study PRJNA350692) | marine metagenome | biome: marine; feature: ODZ; material: water; isolation source: 120 m water sample filtered on 30 um supor filter | place: Pacific Ocean | collected 2012-04-09 | depth 120m m | reverse complement strand
CTTGACTCGCAATATGTTCAATCGCACCAAACCTTGGTCACTCGGGGTTGGCAACGACTCGGAGAAATTGCCAAAACGGAAGTGGCGATGATAGATTATCCTCTGCCGGAGGTACTTGCCCGCAACAAATCTCGCGACGCCTCGAATCCGTGATCTGGTTGCTATTCCATTCCCGGTTTCTGCTCAAACGCTTCGCAAATCAGGTGGATGGCATGGAGACTCAACTCCTGGATCCGAGCGGGATCGGTTGCGTTTGCGACTACGGCAACGTCCACGAGTTGTTCGAGCGGCCCATCTTTTCCACAAAAACCGATTGTGGTCACTCCTCCTCGCCGCGCCTCCTCTGCCGCCGCGAGAATATTGGGCGATTTTCCCGAGCTTGAGAAAAGGATCAGCGCATCACCCGCTTGGCCGATGGCTTCGACCTGACGGGAAAAGATCTGCTCGAAACCAAAGTCGTTGCCGATGCAAGTGAGCACTGCGGCGTCGGCACTCAGTGCGATCACCGGAAGTGGTGCGCGGGAGATGCGGTAACGTCCTACCATCTCGTCCGAGAGGTGCTGGCAGAGCGTGGCCGAACCTCCGTTTCCGGCGACCAGTACTTTGCCCCCACTCCCAAAAACATCCCGCAACTTTTCGACGACGGTGGCGATCTGGTCATGCAAGTCGGTAGGGTCTGAAAGGCCACGGACCAATGCATCGGTTTGAGTTCTGAAAATATTTTGCATCACTTGCAATTTTCTGTTGGGTCCAGTGGGTTTTGAGGCGATGTCGATAGCACTACTTTATCGCTCCGGTGGAAAATTGCGACCGGTAGCAGTAGGAGGCCGGTAAGGCCAAAAATTCCAAATTTGGGGAGTCCCAAGCTGGCAAGCAGGTAGCCGGCGAGCGGATAAAAGACAACGGCCGCGATGATGATTGCAATCCAATTCACCAGATTCATGGTACCGATCACGCGGCCCTTCATTTCTTGTGGAGGTCGTGACTGGAGGAAAACCTGGACGGGCAGGGCTAAAAAACCTGCAAAGAAACCGGCAAACACAAGTGCGACCTGACTGCCTTGATGGCCAAGCAGATGCGACCAGTCCCGCGAGGCGGCGAGCCCCGATTCCTCCAGGAGCACAGTCGCCGGTTGGCCTTCGGGAAGGGAGAGCAGGAAAAGGGTCACGGCCAATCCTAGCGCACCGATGCGTACGAGTCCGAAATTGACAACTCCTGCTGAAAGTTTTCCAGCCAGGACAAATCCGGCGGCAATACCGATCGAAATCGACGAGAGTAGGAAACTGGTGTTACTGTTGTCGAGTTTAAATTGTTCTTTTCCCAGCCAGTTCACCATCATTGGGAAAATCGCAGCGACAAACCAAAAAATCGAATAGATGAGCAGCGCCCGCCGGAGGGCTGTGTCTTCTCGCAGCAGTCTACGTGTGGGCGGTGCGATGGCGACCGAAGACCAATTGAAGGGGGCGTCGGGTTGTGCCACAGGTGTGCGGCGGACCAGAAGCGAGGTCAATGTTCCCAGGATGGCGATGGCGACACAGATCCAACCAGCCGTGGAAAGAAATTGAGAGAAATGATCCAACAAAATCCCCCCGAACCATGTGCCAAGAATTAAGGCCAGGAAGGTGGTCATCTGAATGATGCCGTTCATGCGTGGCAGATCGCCTCCACGGACCATTTCGGGGAGGATGCCATATTTTGCCGGGCCGAATACCGCACTCTGCGTCCCCATCAGAAACAGTATGCCCAGTAGCAACCACGGTATACCAACGACATAAAAGCTACTGGTTTGTAATGTCTCGGTGCCGGCACCTTGTCCGACCGAGCCGGTAACGGGTGGGGCCGTGACGGCAAATGCCACGACCGCAAGAACCATGACAAGCACTTCTGCTACTTTGCAGCCGACGATAAGGGAACGTTTTCCTACACGGTCGGACCAATACCCCGAGATTCCGGAGAAGAGAATAAAGGCCAGGGCAAAAATACCCTGCGCTAGAAATTGTTGGTCGTCAGCTTTGCCGCTCGATGAAACAACGACGGTTACGCAAAGCAGCAGCACAATTTGTTTGAAAACGCTATCGTTGAATGCACCGAGAAACTGTGTACCTGTCATCCCCCAGAACGCTCGATCCTGGTAAAGCGGGGGAAGCGAGTCGTTTGGTACCGAGGGGGGCATATTCTGTTGCACAGTATCTTCTTCAGCGGATCGGGGGTTCTGGGCTGTCCCATTATGGGCGTGGAGAGAGTCTGCTAGCAAGATCGCTAAACGGCATTGACGTGCCTGGGGGACAAACCTATTACTCCCATCCCGTATTGTTTTTTTGGGGATCCGATCGTGGGATCGCGGGCATCGCTGCGCCGCGGGCGCGCTCCGCTCGGATTTTCCTCAGCGACGCATGGCTAGAAGAAAATTTCAATGAACGTTTGGTTTTCTTGGCATTTTTGGTCTCTCTTTTTGTTGGGCCCGCCTCCGGACCGATCGGATCGGTGTCGGTTCTGCCTGATCCCCATCTTTCTGGCGACCGGAGTACTGTTGGGTAGCACCGGTTGTCAGACCAGCCACTGGCTGGTGAAGAAACAGGATGCGTGGTCGGTTTTTGGACACATGCCATTCCAGTCCGAATCTTCCATTGACCCCAGTGAGCGTACTCACCAGACGCTCAAGCGCCTCGTTCTCGGCGAGGAACTTGAGGAGGATCCAGAGCAGGCATTTGCACAACTGCAGAAGATTCTCCAGCAGGAGCCTTCGGCAGAAGTCCTGTATGCCTATGCCGAGATGGCATATCTATTGGCTACGACGGTGGAAGAAGAGGATGAGAAAAGAGCTTTTGATCTGTATGTCACCTCGGCGGCAAATGCCTGCGAATATCTTTTCGACGAGAGATTTCATGCCACCCGCAACGCCTACGACCCTCAGTTTCGTGGTGCCTGTGATCTATACAATCATTCACTCGCAAGTGCCATGCGAATGATAAACCACCACGGCGGTCTCAAGCCAGGCCTGCAGCATTTTTGCAACGTGGGAACGGAATCGACGCTGTTTCGGATCAGTTCGCAAGTTGAACATCTTAAACAGGATAATATTAAAAAGCTGGATTTTGTCTCGGACTACGAAATCAGTGGTTTGCCAAATCACTACCGAACGTATGGATTGGGTGTCCCCCTGATTGTGGAGCGACGTCCGGACAACAAAAGAGCGATGCTCGAAAAGCATTATCCGCCCGGACTGACCATTCCCGTCACAGCCTATTTGCGGGTATCGACACACCGGAAATCGGATGCCGACGACACCACCATTCGTGAAGCGGTCCTCGAATTGCACAATCCACTACAGACACCCAATGTGCAAGTTGCAGGTCAATGGATCCCGCTGGAAAGCGATTCCACGACACCGCTGGCCCACTTTCTCGATCATTTGGATTACACGGACGTGAGTGCAGCGACATCCGGGCTCCTGCATCCGGATGAAAGCCCTCATCCAAGCGGACTCTACATGCTCGAACCGTATCAACCGGGAAAAATCCCTGTGTTACTCGTTCACGGTATTTGGGCAACACCGATCAGTTGGATGACCATGTTCAATGATTTGCGGAGTATTCCGGAGATTCGTCGCCACTATCAGTTCTGGTGCTATTTTTATCCAACGGGTGAGCCGTTTGTGTACACGGCCGCCGATTTGCGGGAACAGATGATCCAATTGCGAAAACTGTTGGATCCGCAGAGAGCGGAACCTGCTCTTGAGCAAATTGTGATGATTGGGCACAGCATGGGCGGGTTGATTTCAAGGCTACAGTCTGTCGATAGCGGCGATCTTTTCTGGCAACAGGTTGCCTCGCAGCCACTCGATGTTGCCAAAGCAGATCCCGATACTAGGAAACAGATAGAGCGTACTTTCTTTTTCCGTGCGAATCCTTCGGTCCGCCGCGTGGTGACGATTGCCACTCCATTTGCGGGGAGCGACCTTTCCAACCCGACCACACAATGGCTAGGGAGTAAATTGATCAAACCGCCAAAGATCATCAGCGATTCGTTGATGAAATTAAATCGTGAGAATCCAGATTTGCTGCGGGAAGGGATTGCGGATCTGACACCGACCAGCCTGGAGATGCTCGCCCCGGGTTCTGCGGCCCTCAAAGCCCTGGCAGCTGCCACTCCGGCACCCTGGGTGAGTTACCACAACGTGATCGGCCGTACTGAGCAGCGCGATTTTCTTCACAAGGTGACAGGGGATGGTGATGGTGTGGTGTCGGTTGCCAGCGCACATGCCGGCGATGCGATCTCGGAGATCGTCGTGAATGCCGACCATCAGACGATCCACAGCCACCCGCAAACGGTCCGGGAAGTACGGCGGATCCTGCTCTCGCACCTTTCCTCGCTACAACTCACGAAGGAAGAGCAGAGCCCAGAGCGGTTTGAAGCTGCCGCCGCCTATTTCCGCTGACCATTTGCTACACCTTGCCGCTCTCAATGAGCGATCGAGCGGCAATCTCTGCGGACCATCTCCCCGGTGAGCACTGCTGCTAGCCGCGCGACCGTTTTGGGCGATCTGCCCAGATTACCCGTGACAGATTACCCCTGACAGATTACCCCTGACAGATTACCTGTGACAGATTACCCGTGACAGATTACCCCTGACAGATTACCCGTGACAGATTACCGCCGGCAAATTATCTTGGCGGCAACGTACTCGATGTATTTCGCGTAGACAGATCTTGTGTAAAGGGGAGGGGAGGGCGTCCCTCTTCCGGTGCCTTATCGCGCTTTTTCCGCGTCTGGGGCATGTATTTTTCGAGGCGTGAGGCAGTCGGTGGCAGCGGCTGATGGGCCTCTTCTTGCACATCGTCACTGCCAACCTCATCTGTACTGACTTGCGGCGAATGCATCCCTGCCGGGGACTCCTCGGCGTTAAAAACGGGCAGCTCGCCCCGCACGATGCGGACCGAATCGGGCGCTTCAATGCCGATGCGGACGGTGTTGCCTTTAATGCGCAGGACCGTGACCGTGATATTATCGCCAATCCGAATGGAGTCTTGTGATTTTCGAGTGAGAACCAACATTGCATACTCCTTTATGCGAGATAAGAAATCAGAAGAGGGGTATTTGATTCTACGCAGCCAATCGTTAGTTGGCCCAAAAAAAATCGGAGCGGGAATAAATAGTTTGAATATGCGATGTTTTGTGCTTGTCCTGTTTTGACAGAGACATCTAAAATAGACGTTTATGTTTGCCTAATCGAAATAGACCAACGCGCCCGTCCTGCTGGGTTGCTAGCATTGCTGGTTGTTCTCTATTTCATGTGGACAGAATGTTTCATGCGGACGGAGTGTTTCATGTGGACAGAGTGTGGCGGCTTTCATGCAGGTCGATCGATAGGCGGGCTCGCCATGGTTTTCTACAAAAAGAACATTGTTCATCGCGAACCAAATCACGAGGCGCACCACAAAATCGTTGACTGAAAATCGGCGCTTTTCCTGGTGTGGATTGGATCGGGTGATTCATGGACCTACTCAAGCAATCTCTCGGAAACGAACAGATCATCCTGGATCTGCGGGCGCAGAATCCGCGCACGATTTTTCACCAGGTCATTGAAACAGCAGTCGATCGGAAGTTGATCCCTTCCCACTTGGCCGAAGCGGTGGAGTCGGCTCTCCTTTCACGCGAAAAAATGGCGCCCACGGCCATTGGGCACTCGGTAGCGATTCCACATGCCTATCTGGAGGGACTGGAAGATCCGTGTGTCATCTTTGTGCGGCTTGCACGTGCCGTGAACCTCGGTGCCCCGGATGGAATTCCGACCCGCTTTTTCTTTTTTATGCTCGGGCCGTCGGGAGATGCCGGGCGACATCTCGATACGCTCGCAAGCGTTGCGCGGCTCATGTCGGACGACGAGTTCCGCTTCGATGCTACGCGGGCCCGCGATCGCAGTGAGTTGCTCCGTGCGCTTGACCGCTATCGCGACCGCACAACCACGCCACCGCCTGCTGCAGAAGAACCGCTCACAGGGCTTGAGTATACCGGCCGCTTTGCCGGTGGGCTGATGGCCGACATCCGGCGACGGGCCGCGGTCTACAAAAGTGACTTTACCGATGGGCTGCACAGAAAAAGTGTGAGTTCCTCACTGTTTCTCTTTTTTGCCCGCCTCACGCCGGCCGTGACGTTTGGCGGGGTGATGGCGGTGCAGACCGACAATCAAATCGGTGCCGTCGAAATGATCATCGCGACAGCACTCTGCGGGATCGTCTACGCACTTTTTGCGGGGCAACCGTTGATCTTTCTCGGCGGTACCGGGCCGCTGCTGGTCATCACCGCATTGCTCTATCAACTCTGTGTCGATCTGGCGATTCCTTTTTTGCCGGCCTACGCGTGGGTGGGACTCTGGTCGGCATTCTTGCTATTCATTCTCGCCGTGACCGATGCGAGTTGCCTGATGCGCTACTTTACGCGGTTTACGGATGAAATCTTTGTCGTTCTGATTTCGTTCATTTTTATATACGAAGCAGTCAAATGGATGTTCCTTGTCTTTCAGGAATCGCGTCAGAGCGGGCAATACGATACGGCACTCTTTTCGCTGATCTTGACCCTGGGGACTTTTTTCATAGCCACAAATCTCTCTCGGATGCGGCGGAGTCGCTTGCTCCGGTCCAATTACCGTGAGTTTCTTTCAGATTTTGGGCCTACGATCGCTGTGCTCGTGATGACGCTCGTGACACTCTGGTTCCCCGGGATCAAGTTAACAGATCTGGATATCCCAGAAGTCTTTGGTACCACCGACAGTGAACGTGACTGGTTGGTGCCATTCTGGTCGATACCCCTCTGGGTACCGTTTGCTGCCCTCGGCCCCGCCATTCTGGTGACGGTGCTCGTATATCTCGATCAGAATATCACGGCCCGACTGGTCAACAGCCCGGACCACCGGCTCAAAAAGGGAGTGGCCTATCATCTCGATCTGGCGGTCGTTGCCCTGCTGACCGGAATCTGTTCGCTCTTCGGATTGCCCTGGCTCGTGGCGGCGACCGTGCGGTCGCTCAATCATGTGCGATCGCTTGCCACGATGGAAGAAGTGGTCAAGCCGGACGGCTACAAACATGAACGGGTTTTGCAGGTCCGCGAAAATCGTGTCACCGGTCTTGCGACGGCACTGCTGATCGGTAGCACCCTGTTGTTTTTACCCCTGTTGAAGTTCATTCCCCTTGCGATTCTCTACGGACTGTTTCTCTTTATGGGGGTTGTTTCTCTGGTAGCCAACCAGTTTTTCGAGCGGCTGAGCCTCTGGCTGATCGACCCGGCACTCTATCCCACTACCCACTACACGCGGCGGGTCGCCATTTCGGTGATCCACAAATTTACGTTGCTGCAGATGGTTTGTCTGGGAGTTCTCTGGTTTGTGAAGGCGAGTTTTCTGGGCCTGCTCTTTCCGTTGTTTATCGCGGTGTTGATCCCGGTGCGGCTCATAGCGGGGCGTTTTTTCTCGGAGAACGATCTGGCCGCGCTCGATGCGGAAGAAGAGCCGGAAGAGGAGGAGACGCACTGGGCCGCATGAGGCGGACCGCCAGCTGCTCCGGCCGCAACAAAAGTAAAAGTCGCCACAGCGGGTGGGGCTTGGTTTACTTGCGGATTCCAATCGATTTGCTGCGATCCCAAAATCGGGTTGTAGTCTCCGGGGGGATCGGCGGTATGGACCCCTTGGCGGAGTTTGCCTGCCTGGCAGCGGCCTTTGATGACTCTCTGTTCTCGGTGCAACGACAGCAACTGCAAGGGTACTCGGGGGTCCACTTGTACTTGCACCGCTCACACTCGTACTGGTATTTCTTCAGGACCTTGACCGTCCGGATGCGGGCTCCTTTGCAGGGAACCGGACACTCGCAGCACCCCGAGGCGCAACCCCCTTTGCAGCTATCGCAGCGGGGTTTTTGCCAGGGGAAGGTGACTTTGGGGCTACAGATATCTTTGCAGACGACTTCATAGAAATTCCTTTTGACATTTTCGGTGCTCACTTCCAGCTTGCATCTGGGGCAGCAAGCCGAGCAGCCCGAATCGGAATCATATTCTGCCAGTGCGGGCCAGCTTGCGATCGAGGCGAGTGCAAAAAGAGATACTAAGGCGGCAGATGAGACAAAAATGCGGTAATGGTGACGCATGGCTAATGTCCTATGAATCATGGCCAACTATTTTTTGTGAAGATGTCTTAATGGCTTCTTCAGGAAATGCTTTTATTCCGTGTGCGATTACCAGTAGACCATGAACCGGGTTCCGAGAATGTTGTAGTCTCCGCTGGTACCTGTGCCGGCCGGTAAGGGGTTTTGCCCGGTAGTGCCTGTGTTCCGATCGCTAATTTGTCCATTGATATAGTTGAACTGCATGCGGGCATACGGATTCCACCACCAGTTGAGGGCGAAGGTGAAGCTATTGCCGATACCACCGTCGATCCCTCCGCTGTTGAAGTCACCGTGGGAATAGCGCCCAGCGATCTGCCAAGCTCCCCAACCGCGGGCCCTGCTGCCATCCTCGGTCCTTACGACAAAAAAGTTTTCGTTGGGATAGGTGCGGTCCAGAATGCCCCGCTTTCGATCCCAGGTGGTGAAGTCGTTTGTGAGAAAATAGGCGACGTAAACGTAGCCACCATGAAAATTGAGATCAGAAGCCCCTCCGCTCCGCTGCATCTGTACGCTCATATACTCGCCGACGACCGACAGCCGGTTAATGTTGATCAACCCTTCGACGCCCCCGAGTTGATACGTTTCGCCGTTGGTGATCTGCCCGGTGTCGTACCATCGTGTGTCGGAGTATGCCTCGGGCCGCGTTCGAAAGCGGGCCTCTGCACCGCCATTCGGGAAACAGGCCGCGCCGGAGAGGCCCCAGTGGGCGTAGCCCCGCCCTCCGGACATTTCGTCATACCAGAGAGTATTGGCAATCCGACCCGCCAGTTCCGGTTCAAAATTGTTGGATTCAATCCTGCCCAGCGTAGAAATATTCTGCATGAGATTGGCGCCATAGCGCCAGTTCCATCGTTCATTTTGGGAATATCCGTACGCCTGAACTCCGAGCCGCCGGGCGCTGCCACCGTTGCTGAAGGCAGCAATCATTAAGGGGCGCTCCATAAAAACCATGTAGCGGCTGCTATCGAGGTGCGCCAGGCCATACGGTCTTTTCTGGTTTCCGATGAGGAATTTGTCGTTCCAGGGAAGATTGAGCCATCCGAGATAAGCATCTTTAAGCGTGGTGAAGTCAGGTTGTGCAAACTCCAATTGCAATTTGTATTCCATGGTCTCGCTGACCTGCCCCTTGGCACCGAGTCGCAAGCGTCGAAAGCCGATAAACGAGTTTGGGTTGCCTATCGTAGGTGGAGGTGCCGCCGTTGAATCCGGCCATTGCGAACCGACCCAGTTCACCAGGGGCGAGTCGCTCGGAAATGCCCAATAATCGATGAACGCACGGCCAAAGATCGTGATCGTCGGTTTCGTGACGATGTCGATTTCTTTGATGTCGTATAGTTCTTCCGACTGTCTGACGACCTGGTATTCGAGCGCTTCGATCCGCTCCATCAGGCTGCTCAGAGAGATGTTGGCGACGCTAACCGTCTGCCCCGATTCGCCAGACCAATCGGCTTGCTGGGCCAGAGTCGGTTTTGAAAATGTGGCAAAAACTACCGCTGTGCCAACCGCTAAGATCGTGGCAAGACGGACGCCGCTGCTCTCTGAATGGCCGCGTTTTCTGTTACGTCCGCCCATAGATTCCTCTAAGTGGGTGTAGCGGTTCCAAGAGTCTTCTCTATAACAAACTAATGCAACTTATTGCGGTTAATCGGTATATTCCGTAACGTCACAATATGAAGATTTGGGGTGTTTTGTTCGAAAAGTTGTCCCTTCTCATTGGGCAGTGTTAAGACATTACAATCTGATAGTCTGGAACGATTAGCGTCTCTTGACGGTCTCTTAAAGTCCGGCCGTTTATTGCTAAAGCGAATGCCAGTTTTCCTCCTTTCAGGAAAGCGTTTTTGGCCATTTCCTAAGTGCTGCGAGAAAAACGGAGGGCCGGTCGGGCGACAATGTTCATGTTTGGGGGATTTTGTTACGATAAGCCGAGCCATTTATTGGGGTAGAGTTAAAACTTCATAACTAGATAATCAGGTAGACAATTGCGAAAGTTCGCATTTTCCCCGCCCATTTCCTCCCCATTTTTTGTTCCGGTTCCCCGAATCCAGGAGAGAATTTTTCGTGATGTCCGAAGCGCTGCGTGAAAAACAGATGGCCGAGGCAGAGGAGATGCTTGGGGACCGTCTCGCACAGGTCGGGTTTGCCCGCGGCCTTTATTTCGGCCATTACCTGCAGGATAAGTTGGTTGCCTATCCCGATATTTTTGCCGACGAGCAGGGAAACGCACTGGTCGAAAATCTTGCGAATTTTTGCCGGGAAAAGATCGATCCGGTCGCCATCGACCTCAATTCGCGGATCCCGGACGATGTGATTGCCGGGCTGGGCGAGCTAGGGGTCCTCGGGGCTTGCCTGCCGGAGTCGACCGGTGGGTTGGCAATGAGCCAAACGCAATATTGCCGCTTGATCGAACTGCTCGGCGGGCACTGTGGCAGTACGGCGCTGTTTGTCAACGCCCATCATTCGATTGGACCGCGGGCGATCGTGCTTTTTGGCACGGAGCAGCAACAGCACGATTGGCTGCCGAAACTGGCAACCGGTGAGTGGCTCAGCGCTTTTGCCCTGACCGAACCGGAAGCTGGCAGCGATGCGGGTAATGTGCAGACGACGGCGATCCCGACGGAGGATGGCAGCGGCTATCTGCTTAACGGAGAGAAACGCTGGATTACCAACGGAGGCATTGGCCAGGCCCTGACGGTAATGGCCCGTACGCCCGTTGAGGGGAGCGACGAGACAAAAATTTCTGCGTTTCTCGTCTCACCGGCGATGCCCGGTTTTGAGGTGGTTGAGGAACGGATGGACAAGTGCGGTGTCCGCGGTACCGCGACGTCCGAACTGGCATTTCACGACATGTTCGTTCCCAAAGAGAATCTGCTCGGCAAATTGGGCAGTGGCCTTAAAATTGCTCTCAACGTGCTCGACTACGGGCGGACGACTTTTGGGGCCAGTTGCACCGGCACCGCCAAGTTTTGTGTCCAGCGGGCAACCGAACACTGTAATACCCGAGTCCAATTCCAGCAGACGCTTGGTAGTTTTGAGCTGGTCAAACGCAAACTCGCCAACATGAAGGCCGGTGCGTTTGCGATGGAGTCGGCAACCTACCAGACGGCATCCCTTATGGATTCGGGCAAAGGCGACTACATGGTCGAGACGGCGATGCTCAAGGTGTTTGCCACCGAGATGCTATGGGAGATTATCAACGACACAATCCAACTCTTTGGTGGCAAGGGTTATTTTACGGACGAACCGTACGAGCGGCTGATGCGGGATGCCCGCATCAATACCATCGGCGAAGGCGCGAACGAAGTACTCAAGGTGTTCATTGGTGTCGTCGGCATGCGGGATGTAGGCCTGGACCTGAAAGAGGTCCTCGATGCCCTCAAGAGCCCGGTTGGTAATCTATCGACGATTACCCGGTTTGCCGATCGCAAAATCCGTTCGATGGTCTCCTCACCTACGATCACGGTCGGCAGCGATCGATTGAGTGATGATGCAACACAACTTGGTCGTGTCCTCGGAAAATTGGGCAGCAATGTCGAGAAGTTGCTCCGTCGATACCAGGAAGATATTGTGGATCGCCAATACCAGTTGCAGCGCGTTGCGGAGGTGGCTACAGAGATCTATGTAAGTGTTGCCGTGCTCCGCCGACTCGATGCGATTCTCTCAGGTCCCGGTGAGATCGACCAAGAGTGCGAAGATGCGGTCGCCACCGGTCGCTACTATCTACTTACCGCCAACCGCCGCATGCAGCAAAACCTGATCGATCTATGGTCCAACGACGATCAGGAAGCGACTCAGCTTGCTGATCGGATGCTCGCCAAGCATTGAATGTTGGGCTTGGTTCCGTTGGATCTTCGGGAGTGTCGTTCGCAACGGCGTTTTTTCCAGTCCCCGCGAGTGATTAGCGATTATCGTGAGTCGCGGCAACTCCCCGAATTGCAGGTGAGATTGCGTTGGGGGCAGGGAACTTGCGGCAGACATTTTTTGCGGTAGTCGTTGCAGCCGAAGCGGCAGACGCCCCGGGCAGAGGGAGCCGGTTTGCCGCAGTAGTCGTCGCATCCGAAGCGGCAGACGCCTCGGGCAGAGGGAGCCGGTTTGCCGCAGTAGTCGTCGCAGCAATATTTTCCGATGCAGTCCGGCACATCGACTTTGCAGCCGAAGACGCCACCGCTTGCAGGGTTTGCGGTACAGCAGGCCAGGAGCAGAAGCGTGAGTGTGGGTAGGCGCATTATGGCAGCCTTTTTGGGAGCAAAGGGGTACTTACCGCATTCTTCGGACACTCGGGGTGGGTGAGTGGAGCAATTTTGGATCACCAGGGCGGAATGTTTTGGCTCCGAGGTGAGCTAGTACAAGCTCGGTTCCCAAAAAACAATTTGACATCCCACCCCCGTTCCCAGTAGGATACACCTGAACACCCGTACAGGAGTCTGCCATGACCACGCTGACCAAGAGATTTCGTCCCGGCACCTACAACAGCGGCCAGCCCTACGCTCCGGCCCGCGGTCGCTACGCCCCGAGGCTGCAACTGGAGAACCGGTTGGCCCCCTGTCACGCGGTGATCGATCTACCGAGCGAGCAGCCCGAGGTAGCGCGGTTCATCGACGCGATCAAGCGCGAGATGAAAATCCGCTGTTACCAGCGCAAGACCATCAAGACCTACAAAAATGCGTTGCGGTTGTTGCTCCGTTGGTTTGGCGGTCCGCCCCACCAGATCACGCGGGAAGATGTTCGGGTATATCTTGAGACCCTGGTCGATGGCGGGGCCAGTTCATCCTGGATCGGCATCAACCTGTCGGCGATCCGCACCGGTTTCGACAAGATGTGCGGGCAGGGGATCACGCTCGGTCTCGAATCGCCCCGGCGTCCCAAGCGGCTTCCGGTCGTACTCAGTGGCCGGGAGATCATCCGCCTGCTGCAAGCGGCTCCATCGCTCCGCGACAAGTTGCTTTTGGGGATCATGTATGCCACGGCGATGCGGGTTTCGGAGGTTTGCCAACTCCGCAACCGGGACATCGATTTTGACCGTCGGCGAATTCGAGTCTGGCAGGGCAAGGGTCGCACCGACCGGCAGGTCCTCTTGCCCGAATCTTTGGAGGGGATTTTGCGGGAACTTTGCGGCAGCGGATCGGGGGACGATTTTATCTTTCCCGGTGACCGTCGCGGTCGTTACCTTTCACCCCGTACGGCCCGCCGCGCGATGCAGCGGGCGCTGAAGATGGCGGGTATTCGCAAGCGGGCGAGTTGTCATTCGCTACGTCATTCGAGTGCCACGCACATGGTGGAGAACGGCACGAACATCCGCTGCATTCAGACATTGCTCGGTCACGTTCGTCTGGAGACGACCCGGCTCTACACACACGTTGCCGGTTTGAGCGAGCGGCAGGTGCGTTCGCCGCTCGACGTATTGACGATGAATGGCGAACAGCGATCATTGGTCCAGCCGGTAGGTCGTATGCGTTTGCAGTTATCGAAAACTGCCGATCCTTGTTCTGCTGCGGTGGAGTTAACGATTCTTACCGACACACGTCACGTCACGTTAGGGGGGATCACGGTCCGCGAGGCGCGACCCGGTTGGGTGACGTTGGAGTTACCACCGTCGGAGCGTTGGGAGGAGCCGTTGCGTTGGCTAACGCGTCAGGAGCATGATCGGGTGGAGTCGCCTGAGTTTTATGCACTTTTGCAGCGGCATGCGACGGCCCGTTATTTAGCTTGGCGGGACCCGTAGCTTGGGCGGTTGATGGTTCGGTTGTTGGGGGCTTTTCCTCTGCGACTTTTCAGTTGCGGCTTTTCAGTTGCGACTTTTCTCTGCGACTTTTCAGTTGCGGCGTTGGTGCATTCTGCGCATTTTGTCCTGATCGTCGACCTGGATGCGAATTTTTCGCATTAAGCTACCCTGTTTTTGCTTGCCAAGACGGTCCATTTGGGGGGATAATGCATCATTGTTTTAACTTGGACATGTCACCGAGGGGGACGGAGTGCGCTCTTTCGGACACACTGTCCGCTAGAGTACTGTTGGCAGAACACAGCGATGATGATGAATGTTTATGCTCGACCAATAATGATCGTATCATTCGTCGTTGCGTCGGTCCTCGGCGCGAGCTTCGTGTTCGCCTTTTGGGCGGATCAGAGCATCGCAATTGGAGCGACTGGCTCGGCCCTTTTCGTTGTCATCTTGGCTTGCGTTCACCTCGCTGGATATCTGCTCTACGTTCGGCAATTCGCCGACGGGGCGTCCACACCCGAACTCGCTCCATCCACCTCCAGCGGCGTCTCGTTGCAGCCATTCCTTAAACTCGTACTCATTCAACAACTTCCACTTCTGCTGCTCACCGCCCAAATGCTCGATGGCGGTCGCCTTTTCCAACGATGCTTATTCGCGGCACTGGCGCATTGGGTTGCAATTGCTCTCATCATGGATCGGCGATCATCGAACCCATCCTCCATCGACGTCTTTATGGTGCGGTGGGGTTTCTTCCCGCTCGCCATACTATTTTTTTCTTTCTATAGTTCGAGTCTGCCAACAAATCGTGGCCGCTAGGCCCGGCGTTGCCGGGTCACCTTCGATGTT
>MPMD02280299.1_pt1 | contig 14729 bp, 13 predicted proteins | sample 1617291 | NCBI WGS metagenome assembly MPMD02 (sample SAMN05944810, study PRJNA350692) | marine metagenome | biome: marine; feature: ODZ; material: water; isolation source: 120 m water sample filtered on 30 um supor filter | place: Pacific Ocean | collected 2012-04-09 | depth 120m m | reverse complement strand
CACGTTGGCAATGTGACGGTATGTGTAGTGAGAAGTGACGCTGGTGCTTGTAGGGGAAAAGAATCCCCAGCCAAGCATGCCAATCCCAGGAATCTGTATAACTGGTGATATGAGACGGACCCGATTCTCCATTCTGGCACTGGTCATGGTGATGTCCCTTCCTTTCATCACAACGGTGCATTTGGTGGGATGTGGGGAAGATTATGAACTTGACTATGGACAGCCCGCCGCACAATTTTTGGCAAAGGACTTGCCGTCGAAAGCAAAGTCATATATCGGTAAGAAGATTACAGTCAAGGGAACCGTTGCAAGAGTTGATACCAGTAACCCAACTTCATCTTGGGTATTCCTGAAGGGGGGAATAGAGTGCAATCTAGGTAGGTTCAAGGCGATGGCAAATAGCTGCAAGGTTGGAGATACTGTGTTCGTAGATGGTTTTCTAAGGCGTTGTGATGATGGCGATATATTGATTGAGCCGGCCTTGCAAAGAGATCCGACGGCAGATTTTAATCCTCATTAGGTTGCTGATATTGAAGACGCAGAATCAGATCCAAGAACCACAACCCGCCTGGCGAAATTCTAGGCGGTTGTCGTTTGAAGAGGTGGATCTTGTGGCAATGCTTGATGTGCGGATTGCCATGGGAATGAGTATTCATGTTGTGCAGGATCAACTGCCATGACTCCTTTGCATGTATTTCTACTCTTGTTGTCTGCTGAGTTTCTGTGTTTCAGTGGTGCTGATTCGAACAAGCCTGTCGATACTCAACAACCGCAATTATCCCGTGGCATCAACCTGCCCCCGACGCAGGGAACGACGAATGCTGGAGCGTTTCTTGGGGGTGTGTACACATACGATTACAGTTTGGCGGACTTTGAAAGAATGAAAAAAGCCGGCTTTGGTTCGCTGCGAATAGCAATCAATGCAGAGACGGCAGAAGATCCAAAATCGCTTGAGAAGATCATGAGCTTCTTTGAGCAGGTTGATCACAACGGAGTCATCTGTTTCTTTGATACCAAGCGTGAGGGCGAAACAACACATGGCGATGGGAAGCCAAACGATTTGGAACTCCTCGCGTCTTGCTGGGAACACATACACGAAGCCTTTGCAGACAAACCGAATATTTCGTACGAACTGTTCAATGAACCCTTTGGTTACCAGTGGACAAGCGAAGGAGCAACGGAATATCTATCAGATATGCGAAAGGTGATTGAGCTTGCGTCACTTCCACTTGATCGATGCATTGTTGACGGTGTGGGATACAGCAGCAATGTGCAACTGGTTGCAGGGGCGGGCTGGGAAGGGGATTTGGCCTACCATTTCTATCCTTCGTGGTTGCCAGAAGGAAGTAAAACGCAAGAGAACTACTCGAACAAAGTTCAGCACGATCTTGCAGGTTTGAGTTCTCGGGTGCATCTCACCGAGTTTGGTGCAGACTTGTGCAAGGGAGATGTGTACGAAACCTATTGGTCAAATGGAACAGTTGCTTCTCAAGATCAAAATGCACTTCGCGGTTTGCATGATGCCCTTGAGAAATTGAAACAAGATGGACAACGCATTGCTTCTTCGTATCTCTGGCATGGCTGGGATAACGGCGATTCGTACGATGTGTGGAACCCAAAGGCAACATTTGGCGCAGAAAAGGTTAAGCAAATACAAAGCAACGTTGGCACACAGAACTAGGTGTAGATCAGTGCAATCCGGTGCTTCTGGCTGCGAGTCGGGTAGGGCATTTATGTTCGCGGTCTACCAATGACAAGCCCCGCCTGAAAGCGGGGTTATGCGGCTCGGTGCTTGACCGTGCCTCCGGTCAGAAAAAGCGGGTGAACGGATTCGAACCGTCGACATTCACGTTGGCAACGTGACGCTCTACCACTGAGCTACACCCGCAGGGGGAACCAAGTTGTCGCCAGCAGGACACAACGCCAATCGGCCGGCAAGAAGCGAATAGTAACACAAGAGAGAAGTCCACCGACAGGGGGGCCGGACAGTACGCCGGACAGTATGCCGAGCGGGGCCGCCGAGCCGCTGCCGATACTCAATGCCCGAAATGGCCGCCGCAACACGCCGCAACACGCCATTGATTGCGGTCAGCAGCCGCGTTGCCTGCCTCCGAGGAGAGCCCCGCCGTGACCCCCCTATACTACGTTTGGCCTAACAGGGAAAGGAGATTTTTGATGAATGCAAGCACGACGGCGCTCCTGCTGATCGGTTATCAGAACGATTACTTCGGCGAAGATGGAATCCTCCGTGGAGTGCTTGAGAGCCCCGAACGGACCGACGAAGTGCTCGCCAGCACGGTCAGTCTCATCGACGCTGTGCAAGAGACCGAAACCAGCATCATCGCCACACCGATCATCTTCAGCGAGGATTACTCGGAAATTCGGCAGGCTGGTGGCATTCTCGCGGCCATCAAAGACGCCGGCGCCTTTCGGGCTGGATCCACCGGCGCCGACACCGTGCCCGAAATCCAGGCCTTCGGAGATCGCATTGTTGAAGTGCCCGGAAAGCGAGGACTGAATGCCTTCCCCGGTACAGACCTCGGAGAGATACTCCATAAAGGAGGCATTACGAATGTGATCGTCGCCGGTGCCGTCACCTCGATCTGCATCGACTCGACCGCACGCGCCGCCTATGAACGCGGCATGAACGTGATCGTTCTCGAAGACTGCACCGCAGCGAGAACCGCCGCCGAACAAGACTTTTTCTGCGAGACGATCTTTCCCACCTATGCCTCTGTGCAGAACTCCGCAGATGTGATCAATGGGCTCGTTGGGCAAACGGCCTAAACCGATTCGATCGATGGCTTTGTGGCAAACACAGTTTGTGATGGTTGGTATTCAGCAAGGGATCTTCGGCGATGCATCCCCCCTGCGGCAGCAGATCGAATCGCCGGAATCGATCGACGCGGTGCGGTCTTGCATCACACGATTTGCGTCAGCAGTGATGGATGAAGGTGGTACCGCAATTCATGTGAGCATCGATCTTGGAGACGAGGTGGCCGACCACGCAGGAAGTGGGCAGACATGCCTGCAGTCCAACGGCCTGTTGGCAAGCCATTTGCCCAATGGCGAGGTCCATTCGGCGATCACATCGTTGGGGACCGAACTGACCTGCCTGCGAGCGGCACCGGGACGCAATGCCTTTCGTGGAAGTCGACTCGATGATGAACTGGCCCGGCAGCCACGCCAAACCCTTGTGCTGGCCGGACTGCTCATCGGTGGCATTCTTGATGCGACCTGCCGTACGGCATACCAACTTGGGTATGACGTGCAGATCCTCGGTGATGCAGCACTTTCCATGGACCACGCGGAACGAGAGACATACCTCGGTGTGGTGATGCCCGAGTTCGCGCTGGTGACAACGTCTACATCGCTGATGGCAGGTGCGGCGTGAGCGACGTCGGAGCGGAAGGTAAACGTCTGGCCAGCACGCTTCCTGTAGACATGATGCCGACCCAGACCTGGCGTCCCCTAGACAGCAACTGGATGCCGGTGCCGCCCTCATCGGGCACCGTCGAGTTGAGGGAGCGGAAACTGCCTGAAGTTCTGGTCACCGAGAAGGAGGGGTATGCAAGTGATGGCGATCTGGTGATCGAGGACCTGATCGGTTCCGGTGGACTCGGGGTGGTGGATGCCGCTGTGCAGTCATGTCTGCAGCGGAAGGTGGCCGTCAAACGCGTGCGCCCTGAACGTCGCAGCGCCGACTCCAATACGCGCCTTCGCCGTGAGGCCTACTTGATGGGCCAGTTGGAGCACCCGGCCATACCGCCCGTTCATCTGCTCGGGAGTACGCCGGAGGGGAATGACCTGCTCGTCATGAAGCGGATTACCGGTGTCGAATGGGGTGCTTTGCTTGAAGAAGAATTTGCAGGATTTGACGACGGACAACTCGATGCAGCTGCGACACGAAAGCATCTGGCGATCTTGATTCGTATCGGCGAGGCACTGGGTTTCGCGCACAGTCGTGGCATCATCCACCGCGATGTCAAACCAGAAAATGTGGTCGTCGGTGAGTTTGGCGAGATGTACCTCATCGATTGGGGTATTGCATGCCAACTTCCCGAGGAGGGTGCCTTCGAAGCGAATGGCTTTGCCGGAACGCCGTGCTATGCGGCGCCCGAAATGCTCGCACGGGTTCCGAAACTCGATGTGCGAAGCGATGTCTACCTGCTCGGCGCGACGCTGTATCACGTGATGACAGGACATCCACCGCATATGGGCGATTCAATGCAGGCCGTTTTCGAGATGGCGCTGCAGTATCCGGTGCCGTCCTTGAGCGATGTGTGGCCGTCCCCGCTGAAACAGATCTGCACCCGCGCCATGGCGGCAGATCCAGATGATCGATATCCCTCAGTGATCTCCATGCTTGAAGACATCCGGTACTTCCTCGAGTACGGCGAACTCTCGGATCTGGAATCGCAGTGTGATCAAGAACTCGAAGAACTTGAGTCGCAAATCGTGGATGAACACCTCAATGCAGAAGTCTATGAGACCATCGGGACGAGATGCCGGTTCGGCCTTGAGCGACTGCAGCAGGCATGGCCCGGCAATGAGCGGATTCTGAAGAAGTTGGAACGTTGCCTGTTGCTCTTGTGCCAATCGGCAATATCCAGAAGACGCATCGCCGCGGCTCGGGTGCTACTCCATCAGTACATTGAACTCGCCGGATGGGAAGGCAACACTGCTGCGCATCGAATGAAAGATCGGATCGATGGACTTGCCGATCAGATGACATCGCGAGGCGATGAGTTGAGCATGAATATTCAGGTAAGGCTCGTCGAGGAACTCGCGTCGCAGAAAAGAGCGTATGACGAACTGCTCGCTGCATACAAGGAAATCGATGAGGATTCGGGCAACTAGATCCGGTGCTGCTCAAGCGGCGCGTGGGGGCAACTCGGCTCCGATCTTTGCAAGCCCCTCGCGGATCTGACTGGGCCCGACAGGCTTGCGGAGAACAATCGGATCGGTGAATTCATTCGTATTGATGTCTGATGCGCGGTATCCAGTGATGAACAGAAACGGGATGCCCCGCTCTCGCAGCTTCTGTCCGATCGGGGTGGAATCTTCGTGGCCAAGATTGACATCGAGGATGGCGCACGTGACGGAATGACGCTCAAGAAGATCCAATGCTTTTGCTACTGTGGGCGCAGGTCCCACAACCTCGGCTCCGACCGACTCCAGATCGGCCTTCAACTGCAGACCGACCAAAAAGGCGTCTTCGACGATCAGGATCAACGGGTTTGAGTGCGGGGTGGTCATGGTTGGTCACGCACCGCTTGCCTTGGGATCTGCCTCATTGAGTCGCTCAATCAATGATTGCTCCATCTCAATTTCCAATCTGAGAGAAAAGCAGCCTAACGATCGTTTCGTTGAGGCTTCCAATGAGGAGGCAGGCTTTCCCTCTTTTTGACTGAAAAACTCGTCGTGTTTCAGTTTGGGTCCCCTCAGGCAGGCCTTGCGCTGTCATTTCTGTGGGGAACGACGGGTGGCCTCGGCTTGAAACTCCGGCGAACGCACGTTGCAAGATGGCACCGCCCCCGAACATGCACTGAGGTGCCCTCGATCGCCAACATCGGTCCCCTGTGGCTACCCTGTCGGCATGTATGGACTCATCAACGTGGCTGTTCGCGATCTTGTGATAGCCCAGTTCGGTCAGGCCGCGTGGGCTGCCATATTGGCCAAATCCGAGGTGGATGAGAGTGCGTTTGTCCGGATGGGGCAGAATGACGATGCTGTGACGTACGCGCTTGTGGGGGCTGCTTCAGAGGTCCTGGATCTCCCGGCCAGCGACATTCTTCAAGCCTTTGGGCAGTATTGGACAGAGTTCACTGTTGAAGAAGGGTACGGCCAGTTGCTCGACGGCTTCGGTTCGACGTTTCCGGCCTTGCTGCAGAACCTTGATGAACTTCATACCCGAGTCGGGCTGATGTATGAAGAACTCCGCCCTCCTTCGTTCAAGTGCGAGAATGTGACCGACGGAAGCATGGATCTGCACTACATCTCCGAGCGGGATGGTTTGGATGATCTGATCATCGGACTGCTCAAAGGACTCGGCACCCGCTTTCAGGTTGATGTGACGATCGAACAACGTGCATGCAAAGGCGATGGGGCGCCCCACTCGGTGTTTTATGTCACCTGGTCTTGACCAAACAGGGCAGATTGCAATTGATGACCTTGGTTCGTTCATGCCATGGGCGATTCAGATCGATTCAAGTCTTCGCATTCGGTGGATCGGCCCGAGTTTGCAGAAGCATGGATTGGCCCTTGCGGTTGGAGATCATGCGGACCAACACCTCGAACTCAAACGGCCGGCGGTGCCGATCTCTCGATGGGATGACCTGGTATCGCTTGATGACAAACTGATTATCTGGCGGGTCAATGGGATGAAGTTTGACCTGCGGGGGGCGATCCACGTACAGGCTTCCAGAAACGATCTTCTACTCGTCGGCAGCCCGGTTCTGCGCAAGACGGACGATTTCGACTTGTTTGGCATTACGCTGTCGGACTTCGCTCGGCACGATTCAACGCCGGATCTGTTGTTGGCGCTGCAAGCGCGGGATGTCAGCATCCTGCAGGCAGTAGATGCCGTTGCAGATCTAGAAGCCGGCGGATTGCTTCGGCAGTCGATCCTTGACAGCGCGATGGATGCCATGATCACGATTGACATGGAAGGACTGGTCGTCGAGTTCAACAATGCCGCCGTCAAGATGTTCGGATTCTCCAGAGACGATGTCATCGGCAAATCCATATCCGAGTTGATCATCCCTCCGGAAATGCGTGAGGAACACGAATACAGCCTCCTTCGTTACCGACAGACCGGTGAGGTCGCGGATCTTGGGCAGCGAATTGAGTCGCCGGCAATTCGCGCAGACGGGACAAGATTTTCGATTGAAATGGCGATCGTCCCGTTCAAGCATCAGGAAGACGGGTACTTCACCGCCTCCATACGGGATCTGACCAATCGGCAGCAGGCAGAGGCGACGATTGAGCGGGGCGTTGAGCAAGAACGACTGCTCCGGCGAGAATTGGACCATCGTGTCAAGAACATGCTTGCGCATCTCGTGGCACTGTGCCGGCGTGCTGCTTCAGATGTGTCCGAGGACGGCGCAGCGATCGAGTCGCTTGTTCATCGGATCGAGAGCATGTCGCAGATCCATGACCTGCTGGGGAGTGAATCGCGATGTGGGTTGGAGATGCGTCAACTTGTCGAGGTATGCATTCGGCCATATCAGACGTGCAGTGAAAGTGTGATGATCAACGGAGCAGAACTGCGGTTGCGAGACAAGGCTGCAATCACGCTGACAATGGTGTTCAACGAGTTGGCAGTCAATGCCAGCAAATACGGCGCTCTGCACCATGAAGGGGGTGTCGTCAAGATCGCGTGGGAGATCCAGAGTGATGATGAAGGGGCATCGTCCTTGATGATCTCATGGGAAGAGGTGCACGATGCCCCTGTTCCGCAATCGCTTGATGGCGGGCTTGGAACGGAAATTATTCGGGCTGCGATTGGATATGAACTCGGAGGGACCGTTGTGCTAGAGCCGACTTCGCAGGGGATCTTGTTTCTCGCTACTGTCCCGGTTGCTCAGGCATTGCTTGATGAAATGGAGTGAATGACATGAAATCTCCAGTAGTCCTTCAAGAGGCGGTATTTCATCCAAAGGTGTGTCTGTACTGGCTGTTCTCCGGTGCCATCATATTGACTGTCATCGTCATCACAATTCCACTTCTGCCACTGTGGTTTCTGTTCGGGATGATCGTGACCAGAAAATTTCTCGAGCACATGTCCTGCACGTTGACTGACCGGACGCTGGTCGTCAAGAAGGGCTGGCTCAACCGGATCGAAAAGACGATTCCGTTGGAGAAGATCACCGACCTGGCCATCAAGCAGGGGCCGATCATGCGAGCGATGGGGCTTCATCTTCTCAGCATCGAGACGGCGGGTTCTTCGGGCGGCGCGGCATCCGGCTCGCTCGTTTCGTTGATTGGCATCGAGGGCACCATCGCCTTTCGCAATGACGTTCTGGCCCAGCGTGACAGCCTTGTATCTCAGCACCACATGAGTGAGCATGCTGCCGAGCCGCAGAGAGACACGCTTGTTCACATTGGCGAGACCCTCGATCGTATTGAGAAGTTGCTGCAGTCAGATCGTCGAATCTGAGCGTGAACTCAGAGATCAAAATGCTCGAGTACTTCGAGAAGGTCGTTGACGTCGACAACGCTATCCATGTTGAGGTCAGGGCCGCAGATGGATCCCGCAGGCTGTGGTCCCCACGCGGCAATCACACTCAACACATCGTTGATGTCGATCGTCCATGTTCCGTCGGCGTCGCCCCCGAGTGCCGGCTCGATCAGTGCCCAGTGCCCGTAGTTGTAGTTGTGGCCCCAACTGATGATCATGGCGCCCGAAGCGTTGGCATCTCGGGGCGTGCCGTACGGTGAGAGGGGAGGCGCGCCGATGAGTCGGTGCCCAATCAGATGGACGCCGCTTTCGACCGACGCGACGAAGCCGTGGCTGGTGTACTGGGCATCCAGAAATCGACCATAGACCATGCCCGCATCGGTGATGCCAGTCAGTTCGATGGCGATCATGTCGGGGGGAAGCGTGAGAGACGTGGCCGCGATTCCGCCTGGTTCGGTCAAGAGCAGATGTGGATCTTCGTTGTTGGTGTGCCACGACATCGCGATCTCGCCGTGGTCATTGGCGATGACATCGAAGTTGTAGGCGGCGCTGATGCTTGCCACCGGATCGTCAAGCGTAAGCGTTCCGTCATCCAGCGTGGCGAGATAGATCGTGTGCAAACCACCGCCGGGCCAGAAACCATCTGGAGCGTGCGCCAGGACGAGGCGATCCTGCTGATCGACGGCGACGCACCGGGTCGTTCCGGAGAGGTCGGGAGCCGGATCGGACAACACCGATCCATCCCAGAAAAATGCGCGTGATGCGGACCCGTTGTTGAAATTGTTGGTGCCGACGACGATGCCGGACTCGTTGACGTCTGCGGCATACGTCGAAGCAGTGCTGCCCTCCAACGTGCTCAGCCGAACATAGCCGATGTCTGCTTGCCAGACGAAACCATCGTCGTAGTCCAGGCCCAGAACAAAGCCGGAGGTGGTTACGTGCGTGAGCCCGGTGAAGGCCCCGAACGTTGCGCTTGCAACGGCGGTTGCGCCAGATGGATCAATGTGGATGATGCTGTCGGTCGTGTCGTCAATTCCGAAGGCGGTTCCGTCGGCTGCGAGTTGGTGGCCCTCCGTGTAATCCCACTTTGCCGGAACAATTTGCAAGTTGCCGTCCGAGTACAGGAACGGTTGGCGGGTCATGTCGAGCCCATATCCATGGAATGCAAATCCCGTGATTCGATTGTTCTCGTCGAGGTCAAATGGGACAAGCGTCTTCGTGCCGTTGCCTTCCGGATGCTCCAGCACAGTGACAACGTAGCGATCGGGAAAGCCGTCGGCCTTGGCGATCACCGGGATCAGCATGGCGAGAAGGCACACTGCCCAGATGTGTTGTGCTGTCACAGGCCACCTCCGATCCACGTTTCCCCTGTGGTCACCCTACATCCGCATGCAGGGTGGAGGCAAGAGAAGGTCTGCCGATCGGCGATTTCCTCGGTTCCCGGAGTGCGAAATGTGGTCTGCTAGGCTGTTGAGCAGCGCCGCCGCCACAGGAGTCTTTGATGAGGGATGAGTCGCGATACGACGTGTGGCTACTCGGCCGATCACAGGACGGCGGCCTGCCGCATGTCGGGTGTATGCAAGCGTGCTGCGCCGAGGCGAGAAAAACGGGCAGGAGGGAATACCCGTGCGCTCTTGGTGTGCATGACCGCGTGAGCGGGGCGTTGGCGCTGATTGAAGCGACGCCTGCGGTCGAGCCGCAACTGGCCATGCTGCACGCATTGGCAGGAGTCTCGGGATGTGTTCGCCGACCAGTGGAAGCCGTGCTGATCACGCACGCGCACATCGGTCACTATGCCGGCTTGGTGCAGTTCGGAGAAGAAGTGGCGGCAACCGATCATCTGCCTTTGTTCGTGACGCCGCAAATGGCGAACTTTCTCCGGGCGAACCAACCGTGGGCGCAACTCGTTACGTATGGGCAGGTGGACGTACATGAAGTCGATCCGGGAAAGTCGTGTGAACCGATCCCGGGCCTTGAGGTCGATTTCATCGCGGTTCCACACCGTGATGAACACAGCGATACGGTCGCATTCAAGTTACGTGGACCAGAAAGAACACTTCTTTGGGCGCCCGATGTCGATCAATGGGGCCGTCACGACGGGCTGCTTGCCGATCTGTTGGATGATGTGGATGTCGCCTATGTTGATGCGACCTTCTACGACGGGCGCGAATTGTCGGGGCGGGATCTTGATGGCATTCCGCATCCGCTCATCGTGGAGACGATGGACGCGTGGGCGGACCAAGCGGCGGCCCGGCCAGGCGTGATTCGGTTCATTCACATGAACCACACGAATCCAGCGCTCCACGACTCGGCGATCGTGGAGAAGATCGAGCGTGCAGGATTCTGTGTCGCCAGCATGGGCGAGCGGCACTCGTTGTAACGCCGATTCCTACGCTCATGAAAACCGGAGAGCCCCATGCCCATTCGCCCAGTTCATTACGGCATCATGATTCTCATGCACTCGCCGAGCAGGTCGGCGGCCTCGGGTTTGATCTCATCGGCTCCTGAGCGGGCGCGGGCGAATGAGTTGAGGACATCCTGAACAGCCTTGCGCTGTTTTGGTCCAGAAGTGTTCCATGCGAGGCAGAACTTCGCGAGGTCTTCCCCTTTGACGCCGACATGTCCAAGAATGCTGTCCTGAGCGGTGGCGTTTGGCTCTGCCCAGATGGCTGACCAGCATAGTGGTGGGGCAGTGATGCCCACAGCAAGTGGGGCGGTACTCAGTTCCCATTCCACCGCTTTGAGCGATTGATTCCAGCGTCCATTGGTCATCGCAGGCTTGCTGTCGGCGTTCAGCCTGAAGTTGACATCGCGGCTGGTGAAGAACTGGGTTGTTGCCGCCCAGGCGACAGCAAGGCGACTGTGTTCTCCCACCGCTTTTGTGAATGCCCGGATGATTTCCTTGTCAAAGTCCTTCGGGAAGGCATCGTCGAACTGTTCCTGAAACGCGCTGAACCGGCTGTGCCAATCACCCTTCATGTCCATTCCGAGTGCTCTGGCCAGAATCTTGTTTGCCAAGTCATTCATGGCATCCGGGTCCGCGCTCAGGAGTGCTGCTTCGTCGGTTGTGATCCACTCACGTTGCCAGAGAAAGGCGATGGCACCTTCCCGAACTCGCTCCTCAAGCTCTTCTTGCATGCGATTGGAGTCGCCACCCTTTCTGCTCTCGGGCGGCAGTGCCTGCTGCGCAAACATCAACGCCCACGCCATCATGCCCAGATCCTTTGCATCGGGGACGATGCGTTGTCGAAGCAGAGTGAGCATCTTTGGAAGCAGTTTGTCCCCTTGAAATGCCTCCCTCAGTTGCCGGCGGATGAGCGAATCCACTGCATCGATACCGTCCTGAAGCGCAAGCAGATCATCGGCAATGTGCGTGTCGCCGCCGAGGCACTCGAGAAAGCAATGCGCGGTACCGATTGGCGAATCGATCATCTCCCAATTGCCCCGGCCGCCGAAGCCGTTGCCCCAGTCATGGCCCAATCCGTCCCCTTGGAAGGTCAGTGTGGTTTTGCTGCTGTTGACGCCTTGCGGCGATTTGCTCTGGGTTGGTGATCCGAATGCATCGGTCAGTTCGGAGATCTCCAGCGGTTCGATTTCGCTGGAAACAGTGGTCTCGCGGTGAAGCGTTCCGCCGTTCGGGGTCATCGTAATGTTGTAGTCGAGTGTGCAGCCAGCGAGAGTGAGGGTGGCGGCTGCGAGTGCTGTGACATTCAGGCGCATGGCTGATCCTCCACTTTGCGGGCGTACACTACAGGGTATGAGCGTAGAAGTCAGGGTGATGAGCGGCATGATCGAACAATGGTTCGCCGTCGAAGCCAGATCGCTCCCGTGGCGTCATACGCGGACGCCGTGGAGATCGCTTGTCAGTGAGTTCATGTTGCAGCAGACGCAGGTGGCGCGTGTGTTGGAGCGGTTCGAGCCTTTTTTGGAACGCTTCCCCTCTCCGGACGCCTTGGCAGTTGCTGATGAGCAGGATGTGCTCGCGATGTGGCAGGGGCTTGGTTACTACCGGCGGGCGAGAAACCTCCGCCGCGCGGCCCAGGCGATTGTGGCGGAATTCGGCGGCGAGGTTCCGCTGGATGTCGATGCCTTGCTAACACTTCCGGGGGTGGGTAGGTACACCGCCGGGAGTATTGCGTCGATCGTGGGCCGCCGACGCGTGGCAATTGTCGATGGCAACGTCACGAGACTTCTTGCCAGGGTGTACTGCGATGATGGACTTCAAGAAGATCGTAATTATGTCAACCGCATGTGGTCGCGATCGCAAGCCTTGGTTGAGGAGAGTGAATTCCCAGATCGATTGAACGAAGGCATGATGGAACTCGGCGCGATGATTTGTACGCCTGCTTCACCATCGTGTGATGTGTGCCCACTGAATGATCGGTGTCAGGCGCTGGCTGCGGGGCGTGTTGCTGAGATTCCGCCTGCCAAGCGACGCGCTCGGCGCGCGGTACTGCATCATCATTCGGTCGTCATTCGTCGCCGGGGTAAACTGCTGCTAGAGCGTCGCCCCGAGTCGGGACTGTGGGCCGGGCTTTGGCAAGCTCCGGCAATTGAAGGCGATGGCGAACTCTCGGGGGGTGAAATCGCCGATCGGCTGAGCTTCCCGGTGGAGCGGCTTGCTCGGCTCGGCTCGATCACGCGGTTTTTGACCCACCGAACAGTCCATATCCATGTTCACGTCGCGGATTTGGCCAGTGGTGTCCGGATGCCCGATGCGGACGGTCGCAAATGGGTTCGAGATGCCGATCTCTCCGGGCTGCCACTGAGCAATGCGGCGCTGGCGGTGTTGGAAGTATCGGCCGCTGCGGCGCGCTGAATTGCCGGTTTCAGGGCGATGGAGTTGGTTTTTGGAGTTGGGTGGGTGCCCAGAATCTTCCGGATTGGTTTGAGGAAAAGGCGAGGTAATCGATCGTTGAAGCCTTGTTTCGCCGCTTAAATCTGCCATGATGAGGGGTCGCGGCACCTTGTGGAAAGGGGAGCCGTCCAAAGGAGCAGAGAAGTGTCCATGTTTCGTTATCGAGCAACCTTGCTGGCAACTGGCGGTCTCATTGGTGCGGTCCTGACTGGATCTGCAGGCGCAGCCTCCCAAACGCAGTCCCAAATTGAAGCGTCCAAAGCATTTCGCGATGCCCATCCGCAGGTTCGGATGATGCATCTCGGGCAGCGGATTCACAAGATCGGCGACAAGGCGATCGCGACTGGCCGCTCGGCCAAGGCATCTGCCGAGACAGCCAAGGCCGAGGTATCGCCGATGCTTGGCGTCGACCCAGATGCGTTCATTGAAGTCGGTCCGTTCCCCAATGGCCAGCATGAACTCGGGCTGATGTATCGGCCCGAGACTGACGATTACAAGTTCACCGCCTACTACTGGACACAGACCGCCGGTGGTCTGCCTGTGTGGCGGAGCAGGCTCATGGCGCTTGTTCGCAATGACCGCGGATTCCCGACGGTGCAGGTCACCAGCGATGTGCGGGATGTGAAGGGTTTTGTGGCGCCGCAGCGTGCCATAGCCGATCCGTCGCTGGCCTTGGCGGCGGCTGCAAACCTCATGGGCCGCGATGTGCAGGTTGGGCAGGCTGAGGTCGTTGTGTTTGCCGGCGTCGAAGACATGGTCTTCGCCCCTCGGGCCGCAATGGTCTTCGAGGCAACGCTCGGTGATACGTGGAACCACGATACTTATCAGAAGCGACTGCTCGTGGTGGATCTTGCGAATGGCCAGATCCTGCACGAAGAGAATCGCATCCTTCATGGTGTCTCCGGCACCGTGCAGGGCATGAACACGCAGGGATCGGGGGCCGATGAGTGCGAGGCCGAGGTGGCGATTCCGCTTCCCTATGCCGAACTCAATGCCGGCGGACAGACCGAGTACAGCGATGCAAAGGGATACTTCGAGTTCGGTACAAGCGGCAATGTCACGATCCAGTCCGGGCTCGGCGGCATGTATTTCGATGTGTATGAGAACAGCGGCAACGACTCGACGAGTCAGTCTGCAAATGATGGCGACTATGTCACGATCACACATCATGAGGCGAACAACAACGAGCAGTACCGAGCCCAGATCAACGCGTATGTCGAGGCCAATGAAGTTCGGGACTTCGTGCTGAACTATTTTCCTGACTTCCCTGTGATTGATACGCAGACCAACTTCCCGTGCAACACGGGTGTCAGTGGTACCTGCAACGCCTTCTACGACTACAGTTCGATCAATTTCTACAACGCTGGCGGTGGCTGCAACAACACCTCCTTCTCGGTGATCGTGCACCACGAGTATGGACACCACTGCGTTGCCGCGGCGGGTTCGGGTCAGGGCGCCTACGGCGAGGGCATGGGCGATGTGCTTGGTGTGCTCATCACGGGCGACAACCAACTGGCCCGCGGCTTTTATCAAGGCGACTGCGCCAACGGCATTCGAAACGCGGACAATAGTCATCAATACCCCTGCAGTGGTGAGATTCACTATTGCGGCCAGTTGATCTCCGGTTGCGTATGGGATTCAATGGAATTGGTTGAAGCGGCCTTCCCCGGTGAGGGCCTCGACATCGTT
>MPMD02475229.1_pt1 | contig 14738 bp, 16 predicted proteins | sample 1617291 | NCBI WGS metagenome assembly MPMD02 (sample SAMN05944810, study PRJNA350692) | marine metagenome | biome: marine; feature: ODZ; material: water; isolation source: 120 m water sample filtered on 30 um supor filter | place: Pacific Ocean | collected 2012-04-09 | depth 120m m | reverse complement strand
CACTCTTAACCTTCTTCTTAACACTCTTCATCTTTTTCATTTCCATTTCCTTTCAATTCAAACCATTCAACCATTCAAACCCCCCTACTCTAATCAAACCACCTTACCTTATCCATACCTCCTTTCTTCCATTTACCATTACCATCCCCGACCCCCCCATTTGATTTACATATTACATAATATTTTTTTTATTTTATTTATATTATATATATATGGCCGAGCGTCCCTTGGGATAAACATAGCGAATTAGGGTATGCACAAGGATAGTTTGGGTATGCACATAGAGAGTTTGGGTAGGATACCGCATAGAAGTGTTAAGAGATATGAGACTTATAGCATAGAGAGATGCTAGGTAGATGTGGTAGCTTGATATGTATTAGCTTACTGGGATATGCGTAGTGTAGCTGCTAGAGCTTTAGGGATTATAGCAGTAGTGACGTCTCTATCTTCCCCAGGCTTGATGATGTGCTGGATTACCTTACAGGTATAGTCGTCTAGCTTAGACGTGGCCATAGCCTTATTGATTACTTCCTCTTGTTGATCATCGATCTCATACTTACCAAAGAAGATGTCGTGGAGATGGGTAGAGAAGTAGTGTTGTGTGTGTGCAGCGTCGCCATTCATTCTATTTCTTCCTGAATGCAAACGTTTGAATATTATCGCGACCTAGAGAAGACTCCTTAGAGCTTGTATTTACTATGCTATAGCCTAGATCCCTTAGCATCTTCTTTATAGACGTTGTAGAGAAGTAATGTAGATGCTCTGCAGGCTTATAGTGCCTAGACTTAGTTAGGTTTTTACCCGAAGGTGAGAACACTGGAATAGACGTGATTACATACCTTGGATCTAGATACTTGATTAATCCCTTAGGATCTTCGACATGTTCTAGACTATCAAAGAAAGTAACGACGTTGAGTGGTTGTGGTACCTTAGATAGGTCTGTGAATAGAAATTTCGCTGCATCTTCCCACTTATCTTTGTGCGATACATTTACATCATATCCATACGCCTTGATATTCCCAGAGATGCGAAATTTTAACGCAGCTACAAACACTCCTGCCGCACATCCGAAGTCTAGAAGTCGCATCTTAGGCAATGGTATATCTCTAGTAGCATCTAACGTGAATTCTAGCCTAAAAGTATTCAGAGTTGTTGACATATACGAGTTAGCTCTCTTGAGATACTCTGTTGCATAGTCATAATCATAGACAGACTTATCGAAGGCGTAGATACTTTGTCCATGCATGCAGCGTTTACACCAAGTATGCTCATCGTGGACGGTTACATCATCATTGTCGCATAGATGGCATTTATTGATTGATTTTCTCTCGCGCATTTTGTTGTCCCGTTGTACTGAAGTTGGTAATGGCATGTTGTAGCTCCTCAACTGTAGGTGTTACGATATCTAGATTATTAGCATGTAGTTTATTATTAGAAGTAGGCGCTATATCACTGACACCTTGATACAGGAAATTCTCCCCGAAATGACACATAATCGTCGGACGCATTAACATAGCTGCAAACCTAGTCATCGCACTACATATACCAACAAAGAAGTCGCAGTTAAGTATAATTGTGTAGATATACGACATAGGTAAATGACGAATATGGATCATAGAGCTATCAACGGATTCACACTCTTGAGTTGTTAAACAGACTACTGGATATGGGTATTTAACTTGACTAACGACTGCTAGATTCTTCCAGGTAGAGATAGAGGATGGTTGAATGCAGACATAAGGTTTTGGGATATTTATACTGTTTGATATTGGCTTTAGATACTTATAGAGATTTACAAGATGATTAGCATCTGGTTGAAAGCGTACTTTCTCGCCCTCTGGTAAATTAGGTTCTATCTTTTCACACCATTTAACATACTGCGAATAGTCGCCAAGACATTCTCCGCCTGGCACTACCATGATCCCATTAATGTGTAAGTCTGTTCTAGCTGCAGCGAATCTCCATACTTGTTCATTGTATTCATTACAGACAATCCAGCGATCAATATTTGGATCCTTATCCTCGAATAAGTGCAGCACTCCTAGACAATCTCCGATCCTAAAGTTCCCTGCTATGTAATATCGCTTAATCATTACCGGATTTCTCCACGACTACATCCATTTCTAATCATTTTCCAGCTCAACATACACACCACCTCACTAACCACCATAAGGAACGGGATCGTTAAGGTTTTTGTTCTATTTATGTACAACAACCATCGGTCATTCTGCATACAGATAGTACCTATTATGTTACCTGTTATTGTGCCATGATTTACGTAAAGTCTCTCGTTTTGCGTAGCAGTAACAGCAAGCGCGGACACATTTGTTAGAGCACCTAGAACGCTCGTATTACGCGGCTTTATTTCGCATTCATGCATATGTTGTTGATACCTGTCTGTATATCATATCAAGTACTTTGAAATAAAATTGATAGACAAAGCGCATATCAGTCTCACGAAGTTTATAGTGAGTTAGTAGTCGTAGCTTCTCAGGCTTCGTGTAATTGATTTCATGAAAATGATAGAACACAATACGTTTATCCTGAATACAAGGACCTTCATCTACTGCATAAGATAAGATATTCCACGGCGCAACTCCCACACGCACATTATCGAATATGTGCAACTTTTCCCCTAATCTCTTGGGCCAGGCATCTAGATATATTTGATCTGTAAACGTCGCAGTATCCTTACATCCATCTAAACATTGTTCTACCCATTCCTCGATAATAGGTAACGCCTCTTGACGTGCAAATATTGCACCAGCATTAAAGATACCGTTTACCTCCTTTCCTGTATCTTGTGACGGAAACCTATGTGGTACAATACCTAGAATTTTATCCCCCAGCTCTCCAAAACATATCTCTGGATCATCAAAGAAAAATAAGTCTGCATCTAAGTATGTTGTAACATCACTAGTATCTCTTTGCATACACCAACGTAGAAATACACTCTTCACAGTCCAACAAAATTCACGCCAAGTGCGATTCTTTCTAGCCTCAATTAACCTAGGTTCAATACGTATAAGATGCTCTAATGTAACAACCTCAAAAGATGGTGAAGGGATACGTTCGGCCATATCAATAGTGTAATCATCTAATGCGAGTATGCGTATGAAGTGCTTAGAAGTAATGTGACTTTGGATAGAACTCATTAACGCCAAGGCCTGAAAGGCGTATTCTGCGTCAAACATTACACAAAAAGTCTTCATACAATTTCCCCCAATTTAATGCTGGCACCTACTGGTAGTCGTGTAATGTCCTACCGCTAACTCCTCTTAAACATCGTTATCTAATCCCGTAGCCATCCAATAACATTCACCCGTCTCTGAAATATCAGAACCATCCGTAGATCTAAACTCTAGGATAACTCCAGCGGTTGTTCCTGCATGTGAACTGACTAAAACAGCACTACTTGTCGTAGTACTCAAAGTAGCCGTAGCTCCAAGGAAATGTGAGAAGGCTCTAGGAAATGTAATCGGCTTTGTTACACGTGCAACTGCAGGCATTGTATACGATGCTGTGCCGTGCTCTATTCGAAGATTACCCATACCTCGATTAGCTGGTGCAGTTGTTTGATAGTTAGTTACTCTTATGAAACTATCGTCTGATTGTTCAATAGTCTTAGCTGATTCATAGATATTACCTTCATTCACCGATACTTCATCGAACCAGGCAGAACCAATAGAAGATGTTGATGTTAAGTTTATACGTAAATATTTTGCATATGAAGGTACAAAGACATCTTGAACCTTTCGATCAAATATTCCATCAGTATAAGCATTTGACGATAATTCCGTCCAAGTAGTTCCAGAGATACCAGCCTCAACGACAATTTTAGCTTCATTACCTACAGATGCTTTTAATTTAAGAGCTACTGTATACATGCGCGAAGGTTTCGCTTGTAATATTTGTGCTACGCCTTCATTAGAACTAAGTGATGTAACTTTCAAAGATTGACCATTACCTCCACTACTAGATACATCAGTAGCAAGTGTAGGTGCACCAATTAAATTCCACATAGGTGGTACAGCAACTAAATTAGTGTCTAATGCTTCAAAGCTACCATCACTTAAAAGGTTTCCAGTAGTACCTAATCCTTCTGCCAATAATGAAAGATCAAGTTTATCAACCTTAAAACCTTGAGTAATAGTCAAACCAGCCGCAGCCCTTGCACCATTGGCTAACAAGTATTGAGGATGATTATCCTGTAACAATCCAGCTAACGCGGAATGTGGTTGATCTTGAACTACATACTCAAAAGCTGCATTACCTCGATAAATGTATAAGAGCTCGTCGGTAGTGCTGAACCACGATTGTGCAATTAATGACGAACCTGTATTAGGTGCAGTTATTCCAGAGAAATGGGACGCAATAGCTAGAAACTGATTCCGGATCTCAGTAGGTTCAACCTGAGTATCTTTTCTCGGCACAGCTGGATCAAATATCTGACTCAAGGTAACCTCCGTCTTATCTTAATCGCCTAATCCATCCAAAACCAATTATCTTACTAATATAAAGCCGTCGACATACTTCACATTGTCCACGACGTTCTGATACCTTAGGATCACGTACTAACGTGATCGCAACTTCATTTGGATGTTCTCTACAAGTCCATTCAAAATAATTATCACTCACATGTTGTATATGTGGTGGACCACTCAACTGGTAATAACCTTCTTGGCTACACTACCAGCCATAGAACCCAAAGTCGGAACACCCAAGAGAACACCTAAAATACCTAAAAGACCTGCAATCCCATTACCTGTAGTCTCTGTAGCCTTTTCAGCCACTTCCTTCTTCTTTGTTAGAGCCGCCAACTTTACCTGCAATGTCTGCAGTTCATCAGTAGCCGCAGCTCGCTCCTGATCCGTAATGTCGCCGGCGAGGAATTCATTAACCTGAGTAATCATCTCAGTGATCTCATTAATCCGAGAATCATACTCACGTATAGCTCCACCGCCGACGACACCACAGCCAGAGAGAAGAAGGCCTAAGATCAATATCCAATATCGCATCTACTTCCCTTTCTTTTCTTTTCCGAAATCAGCAGCGCCTTGACCAACAAAGTATGCACCACAGATGATCGCTACATTCTGCATGAACGCGTGTCTGACAGATTCATCGAGTTGCAAAACGCCTGTAGAAACGAGAGCTTCCAAAGTAAGACCCACAAGAGCCACGATCGCCTTCTTAGATGCCAGTAAGTTTTTGAGAACGGCCATTACGGCCTCCTTTCACTAAAGAATATGTTTCAAAGTACTCCAAGTATGGTTTGCTGCACTAACTAGTGGCTTAGTATCTATGTCTAAATCAACATCACCCTTTAAACCAACACCCGCAGCGACATCTCCGCCAAGCTTTATATGTAAGATACCTGCTTTATCTACTTTGCATTCAGCAGTACCGCCAATACCGATCTGAGGGCCTATAGTTACATCACTAGATAGACCAATCCTTGTTTTCCCTACATGCGCAGAACCTTCTACACCGCCGCCTACTCCATAGCCCGCACCAACGTTAGCAGTCGCATCTACTCCTTCTTTTCCCGCTGATGCTGAGCCTTTAACATCTGCATGAGCTGTAACATCAACATGACCGCCAATGCTATCTCCCACATCAGTACCATCAATCTTTTCATGCGGGGCTACCTTTCCACCGACTTGTGCATCAGTGTTTACTCCAACGCCACCTTCAACAATAGCTTGCCCATCTTTATCTTTAACGTGTATTTTTGTATCCTCTCCATCAACCTCTGCACTCGCATTATCAGATGCACAACCATCTTTGCTATCAGATTCAGTCTGTGCTTTGTCTTCAGTCATGTTGTCTCCCATTTTCATTAATCTTTTTAGCTAACCTGAAAAACATACTATCCTGTTGCTGTATCTTATCCGCATGATCGATAATTTGCTGGAACTTCTTTTTAAGTTTCTCCTTCTCGTCCGGCGATATATTAGGATCCTCAAAGCGTTTAATCAGCCGTTGAATCTCTTTCATATTTTTGCTATGTACAGCCTCAGCGTCTTTACTCGCCCTGAGTCTCATGATCGCCTCCCACAATTTTAGCTAGTTCCTGTGAATCTTTAAGTCGGCCTTCTGACTCACCCTTCCAGAAAAGTAGGACCTTCCAGAAAGCGCCAGCCAGCCCAACTATTGCTGTTGCCATCCCGGTAATTATCATATGACACATTGTATGATCCATTTATATCTCCAGCCGAGTAAAATCTTATCGAAGATATTCTACCCGAACATAGTCAATATCTAAATGATGACCTGTAGTTGCAGCAACATTTTCTACACGAAATATTGGGTATAATGAAAATGTTACACTCGGTGATGAAATAGTTGCAACCACAGCATCATCGATAAGAAATTGAACACCATTATCACCAATGCCGACAATTTCACAATTACGAAATGTTTCATCTACAGCCACACCTGTAGATACTTCAGTTGATGTTGCGCCAGTATTTACCGTTGCAACATATTGCGTTCCAGGACCTGAAGTAGCATTATTAGTAAACCCTACAAAGACATGTGGTATGCCTGGAGCATAAGGTGCACCGAATCCCATGTAAACTAGGTAACCCGTAGTAACAGAACCAGAAGCGATACATTGCATACGCGGTTTTGTATTTGCAAAGTCATTGATCTGAGGATTCAAAGACGTCGTAATTTGATGATACGATGGCGTAGTAGCTAACGTAAGTTCCATACGGATAACAGTTCCCATATCCTCTGGATATGACGCAGAGCCATCAATTACACCTGACGATGAATAAAACCAAGGTTTGAAACCTGTGTTAGTTGGCTTAGTACCCCAGAAGTCTTCTTCAAGTACACATACATCCGCAGTATTCACAACATTCGTAGTTGAATAAGTAGTACCCGCATGAATACGCATATGTCGCCTGTCGGTTACATACCACGCAGCGCCTTCAACAGCTTCATTAGGTTTAACTGCACCGGCTTGCTGTGCGTACAACGTATCAAAATTCTTTCGGATTTCACTTGATTGAATGTCTGTAGCTTCAACAGGTAATCCCTGCTTGAACTCTTGAGGCATTAGTATCTCCTTGTTTTAATAGCCAACTGCCGCAACATGTATAGGACCTGCAAAAGATTGTCCTGTGTGTACATTACATCCAGTAGTCGTAACATCTGTTACCCATATATCAGAAGCGTGCCACGATGTCCAACTTGCACCAGGTGAAGCTGGTGAGTATAACGATGCACCTAAAGTCGCGACAACTGAATCTATATGATAGAATGGTTGTCTATAAGTAACAGGTGTTGTTGTTGTTGTTAGATAAGATGTATTCATAACATCTTGAGCATCAACACGTTCAGGCAAATCAAACGTAATCCGAAACTTCTCTACTTCAATAGGTATCCATAGATCCCCTGTGGTCATTCTAAGTTTTACTTGTGCGTACCTAGAACAAATGTCTGCGCCTGGCGTGATATTATAATAATCTGTCCAATAGATATTATCGTCAGAAGTTCGAATATCAATGTGAAAATCACGCATAGCAGAATGGCACCATGTAAACCCTGGTACCGTAGTTGTTCTACCATCACTATAAGTTGTAGGTAATCCAGAATCATTACCCAATGGATCAATACCGCCCAAACCTTCAGTAGGTGTTGACCATGTGAAAGGTAACCTATCATCCATCACAGGATCATAGCCAGGTGCAAATGCATTATAATCTTCATATACACCTGTTACGCTTTGTGTCATACCTCGAGGATCGATATAGAGTGTCTCATCATGTGGTTCTGGGAATGGAATAAACCTAGTAGTAAACTGTTGAGGTAAATCGACATGCCCACCACCCCACGCCCATTTGAGATATGTACGCCACACGATATCAATATGTATCTGATAACAAACATGTAGCATAAGATCAATAACGCCTGTGGTATATTCTCCCTCATTAACTGTTGGCATATCCCAGAAGCGATGTCTATGATCATCCCACTTCATACCAGAATCCCAGTGACCTGCCGGATTTAATGTAAGTACAGTCGCCGCCGTAGGATTCAAGTAGCCTTGACGGAAGTTAGTACCATCATGTGAACCATCCTGCAAAAATAGCTCGTTTCTGTCGACTATAATGCGCTGTCTACCAATTCTGCCCACAGTCACGGTGACATTCTCCGACTCCTTGGACTTGTAGCCAAAGTAGTCGACAGCTTTAATATGATACTCTTTAGTACCCCACGCCTTTGCTGGTAACGCTATGTTATTCCCGGATATATGATCATCTACAACTATACCACTAGCAAAATTAAGACCTTCTCGAACTTCATACGTTGGCACACCTATAAAATCTTCTGCAGGTGACCACGCGAGATATACCATTTTATGACTATGCGTACCCCAAAACTTCGGTACTTTCGGTGGGCCAGGAAATGGTGAAACACGTCCCTCAGTACGATCAGCAGAAACGTAGGTAAAGAATCTAGGTGCAGTTCTAAGAGGAGTTTCTACGCCTTCAGGACTAACTGATGTTATATACACCCAATAACCTTCTTGATCATCTACATCCTCAATCAAGAAAGTACCATTTTTAGAAGTACCTACAAACTTACCAGCTACATGTGGATCATAATCAGTTGCTACCATACTATCATGCAATGCTAAATATATATTAGCATGATCCCATAATCCAAGCCCAATTGTGCGGTCTGCGTTAGGTGGCGTAAAGCCAACTTCAATATTCGCTTGTAATCTGGGTGAACCTTCAGTTACAGATACAAATGTAGATAAATTATTTATTAATGGTGGTGTGCCATAATTAACTGTAGGCACACTCATAGCTATAGGTGCATTGGGAATTGGCTCCAAATTATAAATAGATTCATGATGCTCCAATAAAGTTAATTGAAGTTCAAACTTATCTTTTTCACGTATTTCAAGAATTCTAAATGGCTTCTTTACCCAACCAGTTAAATCATGTGAAACTTCTACAATATCCCCTGGGTCTGCAAATAATGAATCTGTCGCTACAGTGACATTAACTGAAATAGCCGTAAATCGCCCAGCCAACAATACATACTTACCTAAACGATATGCTTGTTGCCAATTTGTAACACCGCGAAGATCCCCTGAACGTTTTCGAGGCACTTCTGTACCAGCTGCAGCATCTATGGTTTCTATCAATACAAAATCTTTTTCAAATTCTTTATCTGCATTAAAGAACTTCATATCGACTTGATTAATAAGTGCATGATGTGGCATGTATGAAAAACTAAATGAACCCTTCACAATATTATCCATAGTGAAAGATTGTACAGTGGGCCCATGTTTATCTAATTTTAATTTGAACTTACCATTTGTCCAAATCAAATAACTTCTTGCAGCCGCCAACATAGCCTTTACAGTTTTCGACGGTGAATCGCCCTCATCAGCAACATAGTTCAATGTAAATTGCTTTACTTGTTTTCCAGTACCATCATCAACCAAAGTATCATAGTCAGCTGCAGCGACTTTGAAAGATTCTATATCAAGATCGTCCACCTTAATAAAATCACCGAGACCATACCGTTCATGAGTAAGAATATCCGCGATGCACCATGCGGGATTATTTGACCAGCCAAATGTATCGTTAGTATAATCTTGAATGTGCACACCTCTGACCAAACAAGTAATCTGTGGTGGTGAGCCTTTAATTTTGTCTGTTGCTTTTAACGTTGTACCTATTAATGCAGTATGCGGATAACCATATGTTTTACTAGATATTGCATTTACACGCGTAAGCCAAACTGCGTTCCAATAATGTATAGGATTATCTTTACGTCTAGCATAAGGCCCATTTGGATGTATATAAAAGCGTAATGTATATTCATTGCTCCCTTCAGGTGCAGTTAAACGATGTGTAAAGGTTATTTTTTGTGTCGTATTAGCACAATGATAGACGTCTTTAAGCACCTTATATGCAGATGTAGCTTGACCTTTAAGTTTCCAATCTACACGAATACGACAATCGAAAGGTATCATCTTCTTTGAACCATGCCAACGCTGATGATACAAACCCTGTGCAAAACTAAATTCAAATTCAAATTGATCGCATTCTTGCAATTCTACAACTATACCTGTAGGATCTTGACCATTTGCAGTATCAGTACCTTTGATACGTATTTCTTCATTTTTATCTACTTGGATACTTGTAAATTCAAATCCCTTTATAGCTGTTTGTACTGGCTTGCCAGACCTATATTCATATGTAGCTGTCTTACCTAAATCATCCCATTTTTGATCATCTGCTTTAACTGATGCAACTGATTCAATTTTTCCTTCACTTAATGCAATTAAAGTATGCAACAATGTTTCAGGATTTTCTGCCACAGCTCCAATATGCCGCCATGTAGAAAGAAACACTTGTTGTGTTGAATCATTTATGACCTCTTGCGCGGTCACAGTACCGCCATTCGAAGTTTGCCAACTATAATTTTGCATTTGACCGGGTTGATCAATTTCAATAACTGTTATTTTTACATCATAAATATCTTCAGTCATAGGTGATTCATCTGGATTGGTATTGATGATAATTTCACTACCATTGTTATCTAATATGAAATCACCTCTATCGACATATTCTGTCTCTGAAGTTTTCTTTATAGCCACTCTAATTCTAATTTTCGGCAACCAAGAAGGTAATTGTACCCCACCCTGAATTCCAGAGTTCCCGGGCGCAAGTATACTAGCCTGAGCATTTATATTAGATCCACTAAGCATCCCTTGAATCTTATTACTAATTTTAATGCCTGTACATTTAAGACCAAGATGGGTGACTTTATGTAAAGAGGCACCTTCAGTTTGATAATCCAAATGACCCATTGTTATATAATCATCCCACCCAACAGTGGGTTCGAGATTTGTATTTGCAAATTGACCTATGATATTTCCAGTAATTCGATGTTCACCATAAAGTACAGGTATAGGCTGACCACTTGTAGATCCCATGTTTGTACGATCCCACCCGTACACTTTATTGTTATCTTCCTCCATTTTAGGAATATCTACAAAGAGTGCGGTTGCGGCAGTACCAAGTGCCATGCCTATTGCAAATCCAAGTTGCGGCCCTATGCCGACGGCAGTACCTACAATAGCACCTAATACAGCACCGGCTATCGGTAATACAGTTTCCTTACCCATTACTTTATCCTACCCGCACACACTAGAAATCTATTGAATTTTTCAATAGGTGATAAAATTGATCCAACCTTTTGAAAGCTATGAAGAATTTTTTGTTCTCCAACATAAATAGCTATATGATTCACAACCTTTCTATGTAACTTATACAACATGATATCACCCACACGTACTTCCGTAACTGGATCAGCCGCATCTGGCCAAGCAGTTACAAAGTGATCTAACCCTTTATCATACCAATTATCATTGTACACATATTCACCAATAATTTTACCCACAAGACGTTCGCCAGCTATTCGAACAATAGTTAAACAATCCATATCATGTAACACCCAAGGGCACCCAACTAAATCTTGAATCTTTTTCCATTCAAGGGGTTGTTGACTAAATGTAATTGCATTCTTTGTAAGTGTCATACTACGTAATGCCGTTCAGGAATATTAGGAAAACCACCAAAGTTCAAAAGATTATCATGTGCTTGACAACCATTATCCGCACCTCTAGATTTATCACAATTTTCTAAGGATCCTACATATTTACAGGTACTTGGATCTTTGAAAACCCAACTACAGCGATCCTTTCGATATATACGTCTAGGAATAGGCACATCTTCTAAATCAAATAAAGATGTAATAGTAAATGTTGCATGCTGTTCATTGCCTCTAACGGATGAAATTTGCCCATGGAATACAATAATTTTATTATCAGGATCTTCCAAAAGATTCGTAAAAACCGTAGTTATAGTAACTCTAGCTTTACGTAAACCATTAGTACTCAATATAAGACGTATAATCTCTTGGTCAACAGTAGACAATGTTATTGATACATGATCTACAATATCTTCTAAACCCACTTTAATAGGTTGATGAGATACTGGAAAGGCTCTATACACCTTACCATCAAAAACGATATTTTCATTATATTCAGCTAGATAAAGTGGCGAACCTTCTAGAGGCACAACGTCATAAATAGTTGCTGGAAAAATAGCTGGTTGTTGAATTTCAGTTTCAACTGCAGCTGTTATCTCTTTAGCCATTACTTTATCTCAACTAAGCCCAAGTGATTATTATATAGCCTATATGCAAAGAGTGTCTTTGACAATACGTCACTTTCAAATCTAACACGATGCTGTTTGCTATATCCTGCACTAATAGCTGCACCTGGTGGCGTTCCAACTACCAATGAGAATTGCCCTGTTTCATAATTCAAAGAACTACTGACAACATCCACTACAGGTGAACTACCCATTGTAAACCCACCAACACCAGTATCAATAATTGCAGAAGATGTATTACCAATTGTCATAGATACAGAACTACGTTTAATCAATGGTTCTGCAAAGAAGCCTGAATATGTCAAACCCACTCCGAGACCATCAATTGCTTCACCTGTAATAGGATCATCATTAAGATCATTAAAAATAAAGGTTTGCAAGGCTCCCTTACGTGCAATGTAGAAATCCCATAAAGTTGCAACATCATCTCGCTCTAGTACACTTAAAGAAACTTTCCAATTACGTAAAGGTTTAAGCCATATACCTCGACGTTGTTCCTTTCCAGACTCAAATTGACTGATCAATGTATGGAATGCTGCTTCTTCGGTATATGGAAATTGAACCTCAAAGGGAAATACTTCATCAGTGTCTACTGCACTAAGTGTTTTGGTACTAGCGCTAAGGACTGTAGCGGATAAGCCTGCAACAGATTCATATTCATTAGTATCTATAGCTCTTACCACTACAGAATAAGCTTGGCCATATTCTAACTTTGTGATATTGGTATAGTCATTATATAGATCAACAGATGTTTTACTAATTTGACTTACGAAACTAGAAGATGTAACACCAAAGGCAGTCGGTGCAAGAATACCTTTCTCCATATATATTCGATATGTAACAGTCATCCCTGGCGCCATTGTGGAGGTTGTCATCGCAGGGTTCCAAGATGCAAACAAACTCTGAGCTTTTATCCCACTATTTGATTGCAATATTTGAATACCCGGAATTGGCCATACAGGTGGAATAGTACTACCCTCCTTTATCTAAATGCTTGACGCATTCTCCCGCCGAAGCGAGCATCTTGTAAAATAGGATTAATAACTACATCTGGATTTGATGTAATACCCGACTGTACAACATCTTCAGGTCTACCTGTGAGATTAACAACAATAACTTGCTGTTGCTTATTAAAGTCACCTAATTTATCAAGAGGTATAACAGCTTCTGGACCAGCCTCACCAACCATACCAAGCGTAGGTTGTGTCACAACACCACCATGTTGAAATTCAGGCACCATAGCTGGGCCACTATTACCCCCTATAAGCAAACCACCCGCTTCTCCTATACCCTGATTAGGCGCACCACCACCTGAAAACATACTAATCGCTAATTTACCCAGTAACTCAACCAACTTCTTTGTAATTGTACTCGCGGCGATATCTGCAAAAGTTCGCAGTATTGAACTTCCCATATTAGCTATAGCATCTTTAACTTTGAAGGTACCATCCATAACAGCGTCGAACGCATTTACTAAAGTATTTTCAAATGCATCTGCAACGATTAAGCCAGTTTGTTTTAGGAAATCCCATGTTTCACCATACAACGGGCCCAACTCTTCTTGTAAGTCTTTCCACTCCAGGAACTTCTCTATCATCGCCGAGATTGCTGGATACATTTCTACTTGATTGACTACCGCTAGATCACGTATCCCACTAGCAAGTTGCATGACACCAGTGTTCATATCATAAATTTCAACACCAGCCTTCTTGTAGAGTTCAAGTACTCTACTATGCGTTTCCTCGAAATCTAACTCAGCACCATCTAGAGCCTCCTGCGCTGTCACAGTTTTACCAATACCAGCCCTCAAAATAGCTAACTGCTCATCTACAAATGCAGCTTTTTGACCTAGAAGGTTTAACAATGCTAATTCTGCTTCCAACGCCCCAGTATCTTCAGATGTCATACCCTGTGTTTCTAATGCTTTTTCAGTCTCTGCAATCTTTGTGCGTAAATCATCATACAGACCACCCTCTTTTGCCATCGCATCACGCCACTCCTTAGATTGTGCTAATTTCGCTGCATGTATTTTCTTATACGCCTCAACTTGCTTTAACTCGTCTGGTCCAAGCGATATGAACAACCGCTCTCTTGCCTCGGCCTCAGCATCTGACTGCGGCTCAAAAATGTTCTTGTCCCAATCTTCCATGCTATATTTATTGTCAATATGCCATTTCTTCCATTGCTCTTGCATCTCGTCACGCTTCTTCTTGTAATACTCAAACGCATCTTCTGCGTCCTTTAATCTTTCCAGCGACGCTGTATGCAAACGATTTTTTGAAACGGACCCAAGACGCGCAAGCGTACTTGCATTGTCTGAGTCTTCCCACATATCGCGCCACTCCTGCTGCGCCTTATGCCCAAATTCCTTAACCGCCTTGGTGTACTCCACGATCGCGGCGTCTGACGCAACACCTAGGCGTTCCGTCAATTTTTTAAGATCTTTTTCCCATTTAGACAGATGCTCAGAGTACGGAGTATCCCACGAGCCACTTCCTGTTTTCAGGTTAAAGGAATAAT
>MPMD02068221.1_pt1 | contig 14745 bp, 14 predicted proteins | sample 1617291 | NCBI WGS metagenome assembly MPMD02 (sample SAMN05944810, study PRJNA350692) | marine metagenome | biome: marine; feature: ODZ; material: water; isolation source: 120 m water sample filtered on 30 um supor filter | place: Pacific Ocean | collected 2012-04-09 | depth 120m m | reverse complement strand
CAGCGGCCTCCAGCGGCCATCGATCGACATTGGTTACATTGCAAAGTTTTTGCAATATTGGGACTGCGAGAAAGTCTGATTTTTTGGGCAATACTCTCGAGAAATTGTCGCCTGACGGCGATCGAGTCACGTTGGAGTTGGTTGGCAGTGAAATTTGCGTGATTGAATTGATATGGCAAACATGATTGTCACGATTGACGGCCCTGCGGGTGCTGGAAAATCGACCGTTGCGCGAGGTCTCGCTTTGCGGTTGGGATACCAGTTCCTCGATACGGGGGCGATGTACCGAGCGGTGACGTATGCCGCGCTCCGCGCCGGGATCGATCTTTCTCAGACAAACGGTGTTGCCGATTTTGCAGAGCAGCTTCAGATCGACTTAAAGGATGAGAATGTCTTTGTCGACGGCAGCGATGTCAGCCTGGCGATTCGAGAGGTAGAAGTCACTTCTCAGGTTCATTTTGTGGCAGATAATCCAAAAGTTCGTGAGACCCTTGTGCGGTTACAGCGTCGGCTTGCCGGCGGACGCGGTATCGTCACGGAGGGCCGAGACCAGGGAACGGTAGTTTTTCCGGAGGCTCGCTGCAAAATCTTTCTGACTGCCTCTGCGGAGCAGCGCGCCGGGCGTCGCCTTTTGGAGTTGGAATCCCACGGACAATCTGCCACACTCGATGAAGTTCTCAGCAACCAAAAACAGCGAGATGCCCGCGACAGAAAACGCGATGTTGGACCGCTTGCTAAAGCGACAGATGCCGTTGAAGTCTGTACGGACAACATGACACTCAAGGAGGTTATCGACAGCCTCGAATCGTTGGTACGGCAGCATCTGCCCTGATTGTTAAACAAAACCGAATTGCATGTTAGCAAACCTTTCGTATTAATTTTCATGAAACGGCCTTTAGGACAACATTTGTGGTACAAGCTGGTCCGCGCTTCGGCGGTAATATTCTCTGTGATATTATTCCGCGTTCGAGCTCATGGACGGCACTATCAGCCGCCTGAGGGTGCGGTACTGGTTGTGGCAAATCATCAAAGCCACCTCGACCCCCCTTTAATTGGTATGCTATGCTACCGACATCTGAATTTTCTTGCCCGTGAAAGCCTCTTCCACTTTTTCTTGTTGCGGTGGTTGATTCGATCACTCGGCTCCATACCGATAGATCGTGATGGCATCGGTCTCTCCGGCATCAAGGAGACACTCAGACGTCTCAAACGTGGAGAGATGGTTTTGGTGTTTCCTGAGGGTTCACGAAGTCCGGATGGTCAGGTTGGAGTTTTGAAGCCCGGTTTTTGTGCGCTAGCTCGCCGTGGTGGGGTGCAAGTGCTGCCGGTTGCAATCGCCGGAGCATTCGAGGCCTGGCCTCGTAATTGTCGGTTTCCCAGGCCGAGGACAGTGCAGATTCAGTTTGGTCATCCGCTCACGCCAGCGCAGATTGGTGGCTATAGTGACGAGGAACTGATCGCAGAGATACGGCGCCGTCTTATTGATTGCCATTCTGCTGCAGCGAGCAGGTTGCTGCGGGCCGACGACTTTCACGAGGCATCCTGCCCGGGATCTTGAAAAAAACCCTGTCCGAGTCGATGTGGGATATTTTTTCGCTGTTGGGGGCGCTTGGCTGAATGGTTCCGACATAAGAAAAATAAAGTCGCTTGCTTCTCGTTGGTGGTCGGAATGCGTCAGAGAGGCTGAAAAACTCAGCTCAAGCCGCATTCAACGGGTTTCCCGATCTGCTCGATTGCTTTAGAATCACCAGATTGTATCGATCGCCTCAATATTAGACGTGCCGCCGTGGCGTCGTCGGGCGAGAGAGCTTTGTCCCTGCTTGTTGTTTTTCTAGGTAGTTCGGACCTCCACAGGAGGCCAGAAGCGATTCGATCGACAAGCCAACCCGTTAGCGAACCACATGGTCAACAGAAATCTCATTCGAGGAATTGATTCTAGCGTCGGAGACTGGGAAGCGGAGATGCAAGCTGCCATGGGAGACAGCAGTGCTGAAGAACTGTTTGCTCCGAGTGAAGAATTAGGTGCCAATCAGATTGTTTCCGGCAAGATTTTACGAGTTGACTCTGAATATGTTCTCGTTGATGTGGGGTACAAAAGTGAGGGGCAGATTTCGCTAAGCGAATGGGAAGAGGAGGATGACGAGCCAGCCGAAGGGCAAACGGTTGATGTTCTGATCGAAGAAGTCGAGGGCACCTCCGGGCCCAATAGTGGGTTTCAGGGCATGATTACGCTTAGCAAGCGAAAGGCCAAGCGGATTCGTGAGTGGGAAAAAGTGATGTCTACGGTGGCAGAGGGGGATGTTGTTACCGGGATCGTGGGGCGAAAAATCAAGGGCGGTTTATTGGTCGATATCGGGGTCAATGTCTTTTTGCCGGCCAGCCAGGTTGATATCCGTCGACCCGCAGATATTGGCGACTACATCGGCAAGCCGATTGAGTGCAAAGTGCTAAAAATAGATGAAGCGCGGCGCAACATTGTCGTCAGCCGTCGATCACTCATTGAAGATGAGCGGCAGGAAAAAAAGACACAACTTCTTCAGGAGCTCGAGGTGGGCCAGTTGCGAAAGGGCATTGTAAAAAACATTGCCGATTTCGGTGCGTTTGTGGACCTCGGTGGCCTGGACGGTCTATTGCATATCACGGACATGAGTTGGGGTCGCATTGCACACCCAACGGAGATGACCCAGATCGACCAGGAAATTGAAGTACAGATTCTAAACATCGATTATGAGAAGGAAAAAATTGCCCTCGGACTGAAACAAAAGACATCCAGTCCTTGGGAAAGTGTCGCTAAAAAATATCCTGTCGAATCAACCGTTGTGGGAACCGTGGTCAACGTGATGAGCTACGGTGCTTTTGTCAAACTCGAGGATGGTATCGAAGGGCTTGTGCACATTAGTGAAATGTCGTGGACCCGCCGTATCAACCATCCCAACGAACTAGTTTCGACGGGTGATAAAATCGAAGTTGTCGTGCTCGGGATTAACGAGGAAAAACAGGAAATCTCTCTCGGCATGAAACAGACTCAGACAAACCCCTGGGATAAGGTAGCTGAAAAATATCCGCCGGAGAGTCTCATCAAAGGCAAGGTCCGCAATCTTACCAATTACGGTGCATTCATCGAAATCGAAGAGGGTATTGATGGGCTGTTGCATGTCAGTGACATGTCCTGGACTCGTAAAATCAGCCATCCCAGCGAGGTTTTGGAGAAGAGCCAGGATGTGGAGTGCAAGGTATTGTCTGTCGACCAGGAACGTCGTCGCATTGCGCTGGGGATTAAGCAAATGACGGAGGACCCCTGGGCCGCTGATATCCCAGGCAAATACCAGCCCGGCCAACGGGTTACGGGAACAGTGACCAAGTTGACCAATTTTGGTGTGTTTGTCGGTCTGGAAAACGGCCTCGAAGGATTGCTGCATATTTCTGAGCTTGCGGACGAAAAAATTGAGAATCCGGAAAATGTTGTCAAGGAAGGGGAAGAAATCGAGGTAAAAATCCTGCGGGTCGATCCGGAGGAACGTAAGATCGGGCTCTCACGCAAACAGGTTGATTGGCCTGACGACGAGGTCGTCGAGAGTCCCACCGAAGAAAAGGTCGTTGCAGCGACAAAATCATCGGAGTCACTCAAGGGTGGCATTGGTGCTTCTTCCGGACCATTGATCGACACCTCAAGCGATACTGAGACTGCTGACGAGGAGCCGGAAGAGCCGGAAGAGAGCGCGGATGAATCGGCAGAGGCGGAAGAATAGGCCTAGCCGTTAAACTCGTTACGATGGGGCTGATCGCCAAATGCGCTGATCGCTCTCTGTTGGGCATGTTCGAGTTTTCGTGCTTTGAGGGTTTCTGTTGGCTTTAAGGGGCGGGATTCGTTTGATTTTCTTCTTTGCGGTGCTCCCGGCCGGAGTTTCTTCCGCCGATCTATTAAGGGCAAGCCGTTTTTTCCCTACAAAATGCAGCGGAGTTACATTCCCTCTGCGCGCTCTCATTTCCACTGGATTACAGAACCGTTTATCTCAACGTCGATACTGTTCTTTATCTAGGAAGCACAGATAACCAGGACCGCAAAATATGACAGCAACCAAAACCGACCGACGTTGCCCTTCGTCCAATTCCGCACCGCAGACACCTCTTGAAACATATCTTCGCGAAATCAACCAAACCGCCCTGCTCACGGCTGAGGAAGAAAAACAATTGGCAGTAGAAGTCGGAGAGGGTAGCGTGCGGGCACGAGACCATATGGTTCGAGCCAATCTGCGACTGGTTGTAAATATTGCCCGAGGTTACACAGGTAAGGGACTCCCTTTGCCGGACCTCATCGAAGAGGGCAATTTGGGGCTTTTGCGAGCGGTTGAGGGATTCGATCCCACGATGGGAACTCGGTTTTCAACGTACGCAAGCTACTGGATCAAACAATCGATCAAGCGGGCGTTAATTAATTCTGCCAAAACAATTCGTATCCCCGCGTACATGGTCGAACTTTTGTCCAAGTGGCGGCGCGCGTCGGTTCGGCTGACGGACGAACTTCGCCGGACACCAACACACGAGGAAATTGCCCGTGTACTCGGGATGCCTAAGAAGAAATTACCGATCATCAAGAAGGCGATCCGGATCTACCATTCCACTCCACAATCGGATCAATCTGAATCGGGATGGTCCCTTGGAGAAATGGTTGAAGACGAACGCCTGAAGAATCCGGAAGATGTGATGCTCGAGAGCGACATCTTACAGCACGTCCAACAACTCCTGAACGAAATTGATCCGCGGGAGGCCACCGTGTTGCGGATGCGATTCGGTTTGAACGACAGTGAGCCTCACACGCTCAAGGAAATCGGCGAAGCCCTCAGCCTGACTCGAGAGAGGGTTCGCCAGATTGAAACAGAGGCCCTGACCCGCCTGCACGAGAATATCCAGGGAAATGGCTAAAGTGCGGCCGAAAGGCGATTCGGTCGGTGTTCTGCATAAGGTAGAACCCACTCCTTTATTCCGGTACTGGCAAATCTTATACTGCAGGGCATGTCAGTAAGCGATTCCATTGAACTAAAGGACTATATCCGGTCGATCCCGGATTTTCCAAAGCCAGGTATCCTCTTTCGGGATATTACACCGTTGCTCGCTTCTGCCGATGCTCTACGGGCCGCGGTCGTGCAACTTGCCGACCGCGTACGCGATCGGGATATCGATATTGTCGCCGCAGCGGAGGCCCGGGGGTTTATCTTTGCAGCCCCCTTGGCGGTGGAGATTGGGGCGGGCTTTGTACCTGTCCGCAAACCAGGAAAACTACCATTCGACACGCACGCCTTCCATTATGAATTGGAGTACGGGACCGATTCGTTGGAAATTCACATTGACGGAGTGGAGCCAGGCCAGAACGTACTTCTGGTGGATGACCTGTTGGCAACCGGTGGTACGGTGGAAGCGTGCTGCCGCCTGATCGAACGGGCTGGTGCCAAAGTTGTAGGTTGTGCGTTTGTGATCGAGCTTGTTGGACTCGGTGGCCGCAAGCGGATTGCGCCACACGAGTCGATCAGCATGATTGAGTACGACTAGCCACGCAGTCGCTAAAAGTACGCAGTGTCGCTAAAAGTACGCAGTGCTTCTTTCTGATTTACCAGAATGCCATGCGCGGTGTCTCTGACCGCGCGACTGAATCAACTGCTCAAGTTTGGCACCACAAAGCAGGTTTGTGCCAAAAACTAGTTTCGCGTCCCAAATTTATAAAGGCACTTATGTTCATACCGCTGAGACGGTTTAAGAACCGAGTTGGGGAAATGCGCCTGGTTGACCGAATCGGGGTGAAACTGCGGTTCGAGGCATAGGCCGAAGTGTTTCTCATATTTTGTGCCACTCTTTCCCTTGAGCGAACCGTCGAGATAGTTTCCTGAATAGAACTGGACGCCGACTTCGGTGGTATAGAGTTTCAATTCCCTTCCACTCTTTGGATCGTAGAGGGTGGCTGCCAATTGGGGCTCAGAGGCCTTTTCTTCACGAAGCACGAAATTATGGTCGTACCCGCCGGGGTCGCCCTGGATCTGGCCGATTTTTTCGCCAACGCGCTGCTCCTGGGTGAAATCGAGAGGTGTTCCTTCAAGCGGTGCGAATTTTCCGGTAGGAATGCCGGTATCGTCAAATTCGGTATGGCTGGTTGCCTCCAGTTTTAATTTGTGGTCAAGGATCGTTCCTTTACCTTCACCCGCCAGATTGAAGTAGCTGTGGTTGGTCATGTTGACCGGTGTTCGTTGATCGGATGTTGCTGCAAACTCTATTTTCAGTGAATTATCATCCGTGAGAATATAGATCACCTCTGCAGCAACCTCGCCAGGATAGTTTTCATCGCCATCCGGACTCACAAGAGTGAATCGAACTCCCGCGCCATCTTCTCGTTCTAAAACTTCACCCTCCCATACTTTTTTGTCCCAACCCTCAGTGCCGCCATGTAGGTGATTGGGCTCATTATTTTTCGCGAGCTGATGGGTTTTGCCATCAAGTTCAAAGCGTCCTCCCGCAATGCGGTTGCAAACGCGGCCAACGGTAACACCCATGTACGCTGGATTCGTACTGCCTTTGCCATCACTGTCGAGCCAGCGGTCAAAAGATTCAAAGCCCAAAACGACATCATCGACATTGCCGTTACGGTCGGGAAGAAGGAGCTCGGTGACCGTCGCACCCCAATTTGTCAGCTTGCATATCACCCCATTTTTGTTGGTGAGTGTGTACAAAAAAACTTCTTTTCCATCACTATTTCCCCAGGCTTCTTGCTTCACAGCCGTCCTCTCAGAATTATTAGATGTGTCTGCTCCGATATTTTGAGCGGGTGCCAAAATAGTAAAGAACAGAAGGAAGAGCAGAAAGGTTGTTTTCAATGGATTCGCCTCTCAATTTCGGTTCCGCGAGAGCGTAGCAGTGATGACGTTGGGGCCGCCCCCCTAATCTAACCGTATTAACGCAGCCAAAAAAGTGGCGCACCGAGCGTGTCTCGGGCCTGGTCATGATATGCTCGATCCGCAAATCCGGGCCATTTTTTCGGCATGTTCTGCAAGTAACCGTTCGATTTCGTCGATATCGTCTCTTGTCAGTTCCCAATTGCCGGCTGCGACGGTACCCTCGATCTGTTTGCCGGAACGAGTGCCGACGATTGCAGACGTGACTTCATCTCGCCTCAAAACCCAGGCGATGGCAAGTTCCGCGACAGATCGGTTGTTTCGCTCTGCAATGGCACGAAGACTTTGTACCAACGAGAGATGCTCTTCGATTTGGGGAGACTGAAACATTGGCTCCCGCCGCCGATGGTCCGTCGATTCCAGATGCAATGCCCTTTCGGTAGTCATTGCTCCAGAAAGGAGTCCCCTCGCCATCGGGCTGTAGCACACAATCCCAATGTCATGAGCGACACAGTAATCGAACAGGTCGTTTTCAGCACGCCGGTCAAGCATGTTGTAGGGTGGCTGTAGAGATGCGATCGGGTGGATCGCATTGAGCCGTTCCATTTGTGAAACATCAAAATTCGAAACCCCGATGTGACGTACCTTTCCCTCCTCAAAAAGTTCGGCCATGGCTCCCCAGCCTTCTTCGATTTGTTCATCCGGTTCGGGCCAGTGCATTTGATAGAGATCGATCGTGTCGATCCCGAGTCGCCGGAGACTCCCTTCGCATTCGGCCTTCACGCTTTTGGCGTCAAGTTGTCCCGTGACACTACCATCGGAAAGAACCTTCCTGGAACATTTGGTGGCAATCAGTGGGCGGTGTCGGCCAAGTTTTCTGAGAGCTTCTCCAACAAGTTTTTCTGACTGGCCATCACCATACACGCGGGCAGTGTCGATCCAGTTGATTCCCAATTCGATTCCGCGGAGGATGCCAGAGATGGCGTCCTCACGATTCTGAGAACCCCAGCCGAATTTCCAGGCACCACCACCAATCGCCCAGGTTCCCAGGCCTACGGGCGTCAGTTCAAGATCGGTCCGGCCTAATTTTCTTTTGAGCATCGGTGTTTCCTGGTTGTTCGTCGTCGTCAATTTCTTCTAGCGGGAGTTCTAGCTTGAATGTTGGCAGCTTAATGGTTCCTTGCCATACTTGGCTGCTTTGATCTGACTTGTCGTGTTGGCTCGAAAAGTTGACCTGAAGTGTGTACTGGCCGTCATCTACCAATGGCGGGAAGACAAAACCGTGGCCAATTTGGCGAATCTGATTGGGGCGAATTCGTTGGAGGTCATCGGTGGTGTTGTCTCCGTTTTCGCGTTTAGGAACGCTGTAGAGTTTTGCTTTCAAATCCCAACTGCCCGGTCGTGACCAGGTCGCAACAAAAGGATGATCTGCTTCGGATTCTGCCACGAGAAGATCCTGATTCAGGGTGTTCTTGGCGACTGGAAAAACGGCAACCGCCACTTGTGCTGCGATGAGCTTTCCTTCATTCCATACTTCCTCCCCTTCCAAATCTCTGACATCGACGATGAGCCCCATCGCGAGTCCCCCGACCGGCTCACTCCATGGGAGCTCTGCCAATGTGGCGAGTTCTTGTTGGATTTCATCGGTCTGCTCAGCGTTCGCATCGGGCCGGGGGCCAAGACCCCGCAATCGTTTCGAATCGTTATCCCGGTCAAGAAACCATATCCCACGCTTATCCGCTTCGAGAGAATCCGGGGGGCTCTCGGTAAGGGAAAATGGAGAAACTTTTTTTCGCCACTCGGCGGTAACGGTCTGTTTGTCGGTTGCTCCCTTGAGCACCATTTCAACAGAAATTTTACCGATGATCCGATTTTCTTCTTCTTGGATTTCTGTGAGCTCGCCCAAGATGACGAGTTCCGCCTCAAGAAGACGAACTGCTTGAGGGCGAAATGCATAACACGGTTTTTCACCTGGAGAGAAGATTGCCTGTAGAAGGCAGACGAGAACGATAGCGGCCAGGCGATTCATGACATTGGCAGGATCCTTGGCGAGGTGATGTGAAAAGACACCTCGTGAGGAAGACCTTTTCGATCCGTAATGGGTCTCCGTTGCTGTTGAGGAGTCACTCTTAACAAAGTGACCCCAACGGGACTCGAACCCGTGTTGCCGGCGTGAAAGGCCGGAGTCCTAGACCGCTAGACGATGGGGCCAAAGCAGGCTGGGACTAATGCCAACACGCCTACATACACAAGGTATTTAAGGGGTAGCGGGCCAAACCGTCAAGTGGCGATGAAGATGTCACCCATGTTTAACCGGTTTGGTTCGCAAGACTTACGCTCGGGCAACGGACGGCCGTAATAGAGAACGCACAACAATAGATAGAATAGAAATAGAGGCTTGGAGCTAGGGCCTCAGAGATGCCAGCCTTATGTCGACTCCGCGGCGTCCGGCTCTCCGGTCGGCTCGCTCGTCGTTTCCGCAGCATTTCCATGGCGGATCGCATCGTAGACTTCGCGGCGGTGTACGGGGATCTCTTTAGGTGCTTCGACACCGAGGCGTACCTTATCACCACGGATTTCAACGACGACAATCGTAATATCATCGTTGATAACAATACTTTCATTCTTCTTGCGAGATAGCACTAACATTGCCGATTCCTTCGGTTTGCTCCTACAAACAATCTTTGGATCAATTGGCGTGCATGCGTTTTATCCAGACGCAAACCAATCCACACCCCTCGGGGGCGTGAAGAACCCATCAAAGCAGACAGTTCCATTGTTTTCACTCTACGCTGTACTACGCAAGTGTCAAGGAATTGGATGGGTGGAAGCGTGTTTTCAGGTGAAAATAGTGTTCACCAGCACGGGTAAAACCGGTAAGTCGGGTGTGCTTGTCAAAACGGATTGTTTGGAAAACAGGATCTTTTTTGCATGTGGAATGATCTTAAGTGATGGTTTCACAACGCTTTATGTTAATTTCACCCTGTCGGGAGGGAGCATTTTTTGAGGATTGCTCTGATCGATACCGGACAGACAGTAAATTTTGCCTAAATTGAGACGTCCGTCGCACTCCCGTTCTCAATTTGCCAGTTTTGGGGGAGGCTCTTCTAGGGGGCATCTGCTGCGGGCAAGACGCCTTTGAACCGTTCGCGTTTGTCAGCAGAGTCGCCGTGAGAACGCATCCCCGCTGAGATTGTTCTAACTCATTCTTGCGTAGGGTTCATACTCGCTTATAATCCGCAATTCCAGGCAAGCTGTTGGTTCATTGCACCAACGGCAACAAGGGTAGAACCCAAAATAGATTGATGTTCACTGTTTCTTTGGCGAGCTGAAAATCATTTTGCCCATGTCCGGGAACATTTTGGGCAACGAGGTATGACGATGCAAAGATGGTTTCGAGATATTTTTACGACAGTCTATACTGTTAGCTGTGGGATGTACGTCACAGCCCGCTATTGGCTTCGGACGTACGATCCGGATCGGAAAACTTTCACCCAGCATTTTGAATATCCGGAATTGCCGGTGCCCGTTGCAGAGAGATACCGAGGTTTCCATCGGTACGATCTGACAACCTGTATTGCGTGTGAACAATGTGCAAAAGCATGTCCCGTGGACTGTATCTATATTGGCAAAGAACGTGTGGAGGGTGGAAAGGGTTTCAAGGTTACCGGATTTGTTATCGACTATTCCAAATGCATGTTTTGCGCTTTGTGTGTTGAGCCCTGCCCTGTCGATTGCATCTTCATGGGTTCCACACACGATTTAAGCTGTTATAGCAGAGACGGGTGTGTTGTTGATTTCTCTCGTCTACCGATCGACATTGCCTGGGGCCGGACAACATTGAATCCAACAGCTGTGGCAGATTCGAAAGTGATTGTTGAGCCCGTACATGGTGGCCCGAATCAATAGGAGTTTCATTTTATTTAAGACATTTTATTTAGCGACATTCGGACACGAGGTACCCCCTTTTGTGCGATGGATGCTGGTCGAGAACACCTATGAGCGAAACCCAATCCAACTTCAAGCGATTTTTTACTGTTGAGGAGGCAAATGCTGCGTTGCCACTGGTGCGTGCTATCTGCTCCGATCTTTCTACCCTGTCTCGTAATCTAATCGATCGTCGCGAACGCCTCGCAACGCTGTTGGCCGGTCGTAAAGATGATCGTGATGACATGTACCGGGAAGAATTAGTCCAGGTTGAACAGGAGCTAGAGCGGGATAGTCATCGAGTCGAAGAATATGTTCAGGAACTTCGCGACTTAGGGATTGAGCCCAAAAACGCGATCGAGGGGCTGGTCGATTTTCCCTCGAAGATGGACGACCGGGTTGTCTGGCTTTGCTGGAAACTGGATGAACCAGAAGTGCTCTTCTGGCACGAATTAGAAGATGGATTTGAGGGCCGTCAATTGCTGGTGGTTGGCAGCGGCGCCACCGAAGAGGATAGACAATCCAGGCTGGATGATGCCACGGACGAATTTGGTGGCGATCGAGTAAACTGAGTATCTGGACAAGATATCTGGATAAGCAGTCTGGCTAATGCGAATCGAAGTGATCGCCTTTCACTACAGCGGTTTGTTTTAGAGAGTCTCTTGGGCACGGTTGGCCATCTCATGGGACTTGAGTCAATTCTTTCTTCCATTAAGGTGCGTCCGTTGCGAGAAGATTTCTGTTTCTCGGGTCGATGTGAAAAATGGTTGTCGGAGTGACCGGTTCGATTTTTTTGGCGGGGTGTTGGCGATCGGGGTGGTTGTCCCTGCCTGACCCGGAGCTGCTAGATGAGGGAGTGCTGCCCTTGTAAAGCGGACAAGAGCACCTAAAATGCGTTTTTACCTGTTGTTTTTGAGGATTCGAGATGGCCACCCCTACCGCCATAGCCGCCTACTTGGTGCTGTTTCTGGCCGTTGGTGTCATCTTCCTGTTTGCCAACTTGCTCATAGGCCGCTTGGTTCGCCCAAAGGATCCCGATGCGGAGAAGTTGGATGTCTATGAATGTGGAGAACCGGCAATCGGTTCGAGTTTTGTTCAATTTGATTTGCGATTTTATGTTGTGGCGCTGGTATTCATTGTGTTTGATGCCGAAGTTGCATTTTTGTTTCCGGTGACCACGGTTTTTGGAAAACAGACCCAGTTGGCGGATGTTCGTCTAGAACTGGTGGAACACTCAAGTTCGGGGACTGTTGATAGTGCCACGCCCGCATTACAGCCTGGGGTGCAGATCGCTCCTGCAGCGGCCGGACAAACTGTAGCATTAACGCCCTCCGCGAAGGGGCTGTTTGGGGAACTGGGAATGGTGCCCCCCTCAATCTCTCCAGATCCGCTAAAGGCTAAAGCCCAAGAGGAACAAATCCGCAATACGATCAACCAGTTTACGTTCTATGTATATGGTGCGATCCTCTTTTTCTTTCTTGTGCTGTTTGTTGGATTTGCGTACGAGTGGAAGACGGGGGCCTTTGATTGGGTACGGGCTGTCTCGCGCCCGCCGAATCCATCGTTGGCAGATCTCGGAGCATCAAGTCTTGGGCCACCGAGTCTTGGGCCACCAAGCGGCGGTGATACGCTGCGGTGATACTGATGAGGTGGCTGTTTCGGGTTGACAGGAAAACAACGCAATAACACAAAAAACGTTTCAGGGAATACGGGATATTAAAGATGAGCGGACAGGATCTTATAACGCAACTCAAAGATCACTTTGGCGACCAGATTAAGAACGTCAATCTGGAGGCGATCGATCCATGGATTGAAGTCGTTCCAGAAGGCCTGATTGCGATCTGTACGTTCCTTCGCGATGATCCGCAGTTCGGGTTTGATTTTCTCTCTTGTCTCAGTGGCGTCGATTATTTTGAGCCGGATCCCAAAAAAGCGGCCAAGGTCTACTGGGAGCCGCATTTGGAGTTGGTCTACCATTTGTGGAGTATCTCAAACAAAACGAGTTTGGTTTTGAAGCTTATGTTGCCGCGTTGGAAGGAGGGGGTGGTCAATGAACTTCCCGAGGTGCCCTCCGTGGCTGGAATTTGGCGTACTGCAGACTGGCACGAACGCGAAATTTACGATCTCTTTGGTATTCACTTTAGCGGTCACCCCGATTTGCGACGGATTCTCTGTCCAGAAGATTGGGTCGGTTACCCCCTCCGGAAAGATTATGAAATGCCAGTTGAATACCATGGAATCCGCTGCCGCTGAAACAGATTGTTTTCATGCGGCGGCTTGTTTGTCGAGTCAGTAATCAGTCGAGTCAGTAATCAGTCGAGTCAGTAATCAGTCGAGTCAATAGTCCGCAGATCATAAAACGATCAACGAATCATTAGTCAGCATTTTAGCCTTTAGTATGTCCACCATCGAAAAAACCCGCATCGTCGAATTTGACGTCCGCACCGATGAGATGCTGGTGAACATGGGGCCCCAGCACCCAAGTACACATGGGGTTCTACGGCTTGTCTTACGGACCGATGGAGAAATTGTTTCTGAGGTAACACCGCACCTTGGCTACCTTCATCGGTGCGCAGAGAAGATAGGCGAGAATCTTACGCCTCGTCAATGGATTCCATACACCGATCGACTCGATTACCTGGCAGCAATGAGCATGAATCTTGGCTGGTCGCTCTGTGTGGAAAAACTGATGAACTTGCAGGTGCCGGAAAAAGCACGGCATCTGCGAGTGATCATTGCTGAAATGCAACGTATCGCGAGTCATTTGGTTGGTATGGGGGTCTATGGTCTGGACCTGGGCTCTTTCAGCCCGTTCTTGTACGCATTTCGTGAACGCGAAAAAATTCTAGACCTTTTTGAGGAGGCGTGTGGCGCGAGACTGACCTACAGCTATCTCACTGTGGGTGGCGCCACTGCAGATCTTCCCCCCGGTTGGCTGGAAAAATGCGAAGCCTTTCTGGAACAGTTTCTTCCGGTGATTGATGAATATCATGCACTGCTGACCACTAATGCAATTTTTATTAAACGCTGTGCGGGTGTTGGAGTGCTAAGTCGTGAGATGGCGATCAGCTACGGCTGTACCGGACCGGTGTTACGTGGTAGTGGCGTTGATATGGATCTCCGTCGTGATGGTGAGGAATGGTGCACCAATATGTACGATGGTTATGCATTTGAAGTGATCGTCGAAAAGGACGGACACTATCCGAGTGATCATAACTATCCGGCGATTCCACCGGAGGCCATTTTGGGAGACAGTTGGCATCGGTTTTATGTGCGCATGCTGGAAGTTCGTCAGGCGGTGGACCTGGTTTATCAGGCGATCGACCGTTATCGCAAGGCGGAAGGTTCTCATGGTGCGCCTATTAAGCTCACGGAGAAATTGCCAAAGGGCGAAGCGTATCTGGAGACTGAGGCACCACGCGGGCAGATGGGTTTTTACGTTGTTAGTGATGGGTCCGCCACTCCGTGGCGGGTAAAAGCACGAAGTAGTTGTTTTTGCAATCTGTCGATAACTTCCGAGTTGTGTCGCAATACGTTGATTGCCGACATTCCGGCGATTATCGGATCCCTTGACATTGTAATGGGTGAAATAGATCGTTGATTTTTCAAGACAGCCCCATGATCTTTCAGCAAACATTGTTCGAAACATACCTACACCTTTTGGGGACTTGTCTGTTGCTATCGGCTTGTGCCATATTTCACCGCTTCGGCGCTTGGGCTGCGTGGTGCGTGCGATCGTTGGCGACGGGCGACTGCCGGTCGCTGGGAGAATCGGAAAAGGGTCTAAAGAGAGGATGCGGCACCCGCATTTAAAAAGTAATTATCTGTGTCGGAATTTTTAATCAATAGTTGGGGTTGGCCTCCGTTGTATGCGTACGCCTGCGCCGCCATTGTTGCCGTAGTCCTTATCCTGCAGGTGATTGCAGGCGGGGCGATGTTT
>MPMD02378236.1_pt1 | contig 14802 bp, 10 predicted proteins | sample 1617291 | NCBI WGS metagenome assembly MPMD02 (sample SAMN05944810, study PRJNA350692) | marine metagenome | biome: marine; feature: ODZ; material: water; isolation source: 120 m water sample filtered on 30 um supor filter | place: Pacific Ocean | collected 2012-04-09 | depth 120m m | reverse complement strand
GGTCATTCGACGTATCGGTGCCTGCGACTTGGTAGTGGACAAAAGCCGTACAATTTATGCGTCACTCGTTCGTTCGATCGTGTACCAGCAACTCACCGGCAAAGTGGCGGCGATCATCTTTGGCCGTTTTCTCGAGTTGTTCCCCGGCCGGAAATTTCCCGAGCCGGAGAGGGTGCTGCGGAAGCCGTTCGAGCAACTTCGCGGCGTCGGGCTTTCCAGTCAAAAGGCCAGCTACATCCAAAACATCGCCCAGGCGGCGAGGGACGGCATCGTGCCCGACTCGCGCCAGGCCAACCGCATGAGCGATGAGGAACTGGTCGATCGCCTGATATTGATCAAGGGCGTCGGCCGCTGGTCCATTGAGATGCTGCTGATCTTCCGTTTGGGTCGCCCGGACGTGCTACCCGCGACTGATTACGGCGTCCAAAAAGGCTTCGCTTTGGCCAAGGGTTTGGCTGAGTTGCCCAAGCCGAAAGAGCTGCTTGCTGCCGGCGAATGCTGGGCCCCCCACCGCACCGTCGCTGCCTGGTACCTCTGGCGCACCGCCGACACTGCCACGCCATAATCACTACTCGCTCAGTTCCTCGGTCACTGCCTGTGTGGGGTGTTCCTCGCGTGTCTGTTTGATGGTTGGGATCAGCAGGATGGCCGAGAGGACAATCAGCCCGGCGCTGATCAGACTCAGGCTGCCGATGGCCAAGCCGGAGGCCAGCACGCTGAAGCCAATCACTGGCGCGAGCACGCCGCGGACGCCCGTGAAAAACGTGTGCACCGACATGTAGTCGGCGACGCGGTTCGGCGGCGCGAGCTTGGTCACCCACAGCCCCCAGGCGATGTCGCCGCCGGCGTGGGCTATGCCAAAGAAGATTTGCCCGATCGCCATGCCAAGCAACGTGTCGCTGCTGAAAAAGATCAGGATGCCCATGGCGAAAAAAAGATTCAGCACGGCGCGCAACAGGAAGAAGTTAATGCGGTCAAAGAGTCGTCCCCAAAACGGGTTGAGCAGCAACCGGAAGAGGTTCGGGATGACCAGGATCAGCGTGGCGATGGTGAGCGCGTTTTTTTCGAGTCCGTAAATTGGGTTGCTCAGGTACTCGACGCGGATCGGGATCATCATCAGGTTGCCGAAGCCCATCATCATCCAGCAGATCAGCGCGTGCCGAAAGAGTTTATCGGTCTTGGCGTATCGCAGTGACCGGAACGGATGACCACCGGCCTCGCCCTCGAGCGGCTTGGACGGAAAATGTTTCAGGCAATGCCACGACGCCAGGAACGCGAGTCCGAAAACCACCAACAGCCAGCGGTAATTACCCAGGCCCGGCTGGCCGGCTGTGCCGGTCTCATTGAGAGCCAAGCCAGCGAGAAAGCTGAATGCCGCAGCGGCGATGACACGGAACCACACCGTACGGGAGAAGTAGTGGCCGCGTTTGTCGGCAGGATAATTGTCGCGAAAGACTTGGGTGAGCAGCGGGATCGCGCCGGTCGAGCACGACATCGCCACGATGCTGCCAGCGACGAACAACGTCAGCGATGGCACGGCGGCCATCAGGAAAAAAAGAACTGCGCCGAGCAGCGCCATACGGCAGGCGGCGACAGCTGAGGGCAGTTTCAGCGACTGAACGATGGTGACGACCACCGGCGTGAGCAGCAGACCCATGCTGGCCGCCGTCGAGACGAGTGCCTTGGCGATCAACCCTGGATTTTCGAAGCCCTTAACCACGGTCAGCAGAAGGAATGTGCTGCCCGCCGTCTCAAGGATGCCGCTGCTGATGGCCCGGCGCTGTTCGAGTTTGAAGGTGACTTTGGTCCTCTCAGCAAGATTCATCCGGGATGCGCATTATTCAGGAAACTTGCCGGTTGGCGATTCAGAAAAAATCGTCGTCTCGCTCTCCCGCCGCGAACCCAGTACAAAAGCGCCGTGCCGGGAGTGGTAGCCATCGTCGGCCGACCCAATGTTGGGAAGTCGGCCCTGTTCAATTGTATTGCGCGCAGGCGGATTGCGATCGTGCACGACCGTCCCGGCGTCACGCGCGACCGGCTCAGCGCCGAGGTCGAGTGGCTGGGGCATCCGTTTACGCTGGTGGACACCGGCGGCATCGGCCTGCTCAAGGGCGAACGGGGCGGCGACGACTTTGCACGGGAAATTATCACCCAGGTACGGGTCGCGCTCGATGATGTGGACGTAATTTTGTTCGTCGTCAGTGTGCAGGAGGGTGTCGTGCCGATGGATCTCGAGGTTGCCGGGATGCTCCGCGAAGCTGGCCGGCCGGTGTTCGTGATGGTCAACAAGGTGGATACCGCCGCGCATGAGCAGGGCGTCAACGAGTTCGCCGAGCTTGGATTTGAGCAACTTTTCCCGGTCAGCGCGCTACATGCGCGGGGCATCGATCTGCCGCTTGGCCAAGCAGTGAACCTTTTGCCGGAGCAGTTGGCCAAGCCGGAGGAGCAAGCTGCCGCAGAGCCGCCGCTGAACATCGCCATCGTCGGTCGACCCAACGTCGGCAAGTCGTCGATCATCAACGCACTCACCCGGTCGCAGCGGGTCATCGTCACCGAGATATCGGGCACCACGCGCGACGCCATCGATGTGCCGTTCGAGGTTGTGACCGACGGCATGCGGCAGAGCTACAACCTCATCGACACCGCCGGCATCCGCAAACGGCGGCGCATCAAGGACGCGGTTGAGTTTTTCAGCGTCAACCGGGCGGACAAAGCCATTGAGCGATGCGACTTGGCCGTGCTCGTGATGGATGCGGCGGAGGGCGTCACCGAGCAGGACAAAAAAATCTGTGACCGCATCACCGAGGCCGGCTGTGCCTGTGTCATCGTCGTCAACAAGTGGGATCTGTTCCAGTCTGGACTGGAGAAGGCCCGCAAACGGGAGGCCAAAAAAACCGTCGCGCAGGGAGGGCGCAAGCTCAGCCGCAAAAAACAGGAGGAGCTGATGTACGATGAGTTCGGCAAGTGGGTGAAGGCCAACCTGTTTTTCATCGACTACGCGCCGGTGATTTTCACGTCCGCGATCGAGGGGTTCCAACTGGACCGTCTGCTTGAGGCCATCCGCTACGTCAGCTCGCAGCTCCAAAAAACCACGCCGACGAGCCTGCTCAACCGCACGCTGCAGAAGGCGCTGGAGCGCAACCCGGCGCCCAGCTCCAAGGGCCATCGGCTCAAGCTCTTTTACGCCACGCAGGTACAGTCGAAGCCGCCGACGTTCCTGCTCTTCGTCAACCGCAGGGAGTTGATGAGCGACAACTACTCGCGCTACCTCATCGGCGTGCTACGCAAGGCGTTCGGGTTTGAGGGATGCCACATCCGGCTTGTGGCCAAGCCGCGCCCCAAAAGCATCGAGCCGGTCCGCCGCAAAACGACGGTAAAAAACCAGACGAGCAAAAAGGTCACGAAGCGCGAGATTCAACGAATCCGCGACGAGACCAAGCGCAAAAAGAATGCGAAAAAAAAAGCCGCCCGAAAAGGAACCGGGCACACAAAAAAACGCTCCGCCAAAAAGGCGAAGAAACGTTGAGACGCAAACTAACGCTTGGCCAGGCGTTGCAGTTCGGAACGGACGTGCTCGATCACTTCGGGCCAGTCGCCGGCGGTTTGTTGGCGGAACAGTCTCGTGTTCGGGTACCACGGCGTGTCGTCGCGATTGAGCAACCAACGCCAGTCCGCGGCGAACGGCAGCAGAACCCACGTTGGCTTGCCAAGCGCGCCGGCCAAGTGTGCCACGGCGGTGTCCACGGTTACGACCAGGTCCATCGACTCGATCAGGCTTGCGGTCGAGGCGAAGTCGCTGATGTGCGGCGAGAGGTCGGTCACGCAGGCGGTGGAGTCGATGATGAGCCTGGCCTCGTCGCTGGGCTCCAGTTGCAGATTGAACCAGGCGAAGCCGCCGCACTCGCCGAGCAACTCTGAGAGCAGTCCGGCCGGCAACGAGCGGTTGTCGGCCCAAGAGCGGCTTCGGCCGGACCAGACGATGCCGATTTTGGGTGCGCCGGTGGCAGGCACGATTCCCCATGGTTGCGCGAAAAGGTAGCTGCCGTTTTCGCCGTTGGGCACGGTTTCCGGCGTGGTGCCGAACGCCAGCGGGGCACTCATCATCGGTAGAGTGAAGTCGGCAGGAGGCACGGGTTCGCCCGGCTCGAAAACCTGTGCCACGCCGGGGAGCGTCTGCAGGAGGGCGCGCAGTCCCGGTTGGCACTCGATCACGACGTTCGCGCCGGCGTTGGCCAAGTACGGTGCGTAGCGGCAAAACTGGAGCGTGTCGCCAAATCCCTGTTCGGCAAACAACAGCAGCGTTTTGCCGGCCAGGGGCTCGCCGTTCCAGCGCGGGACGCCGGTATGCCTTGGCGCGAAGAGCGAATTGTCGGTCTGCCACCGAGCCTCGTAGTGCTGCCAGCCGTCTTTCCAGTTCCCGGTCGCCAGTTCGGCGATCGCGAGATTAAAGGGGCCGTCCGGGTTCTGCGGATCGGTGGCGGTGAATTCCCCGAAGGCAGCGATGGCCTCCGTCACCCGGTTTTGCGCCTGCAACGCGACGCCGAGGTTGAGCAACGTCTCGGGATGCTTGGGATGATGCTCGAGCACCGAGCAGCAGGTGACCTCAGCGGCGGCGGGGTCGTCGCGCTCGAGTTGCAGCTTGGCCATGTTCACGCCGGCCATCGGCTGTCCCGGCTGCCCCTGCAGGATATGCCAGAAACATTCCTCGGCGAGCGCGGTTTCCTTGAGGCTGCGGAGCGTGAGGCCGAGATTCACCATGGCGTCGGTGTAGTGCCCGTCGAGATCGACGGCCCGCTTGTAGGCCTGGGCGGCAGTGAGGTAGTCGTCCTCGTCCTGGGAGACCTGGCCAAGGTTGAAGTGCGCGGCGGCGAGGGCGGGGTCGAGTTGAGTCGCCCGCTGGTAGTCGCGCCGAGCCCTGGTCGCTTGGCCAAGCGCGTAGTGGGCGTTGCCTCGGTTGAAATAGAAACCGGCGCAACCGGGCTGCAACTCGATGGCGCGGGCATACGGGTCAAGCGCCTGTTCCGGCTGGCCAAGGCCGGAGAGGAGCAGGCCAAGCTCGTGATGGTTTTCCGCGTCGCCGGGTTCCAGTTCGATGGCGCGATTAAGGCAGACCCGCGCTTGTTCGGCCTGATTATTCTCGCTGAGCGCACCGGCTAGCAACCGGAGCAGACCTGTGTTGCTGGGGTCGAGACCGGCCGCGAGTTGGTACTGCTCAATCGCCCGGTCAAGCTGGTTTTGTTGATGATAGTCGGTCGCCTTGGTCAAGTGGCGGGAGGCGTCCGGGGGAGGTTGTTGTTGCAGCGCTGCGATCACGTCGGTGATCACACTGGCCCAGTCTCCGGGGCGGGATTGACGGAAGATGCGCATCGACGGGTACCACGGGCTGTCATCCCGGTTGTGGAGCCACCGCCATTCACCGGCAAAGGGCAACAGCAGCCAGATTGGTTTGCCCAGCGCCCCGGCCAAGTGTGCCGTGACGGTATCGACAGAGATGATGAGATCGAGTTGATCCATGATTGCCGCCGTGGCTGCCAAGTCGGTGCAATGCTGTGCGGCATCGGTGGTGTTGGCCGCTTGGCCAAGCGCGGCCTTGGCCTCGTCACCGGGATTGAACTGGAGGCTGACGAAATGGGCGCAATCAGACTCGAGCAACGCTTGGCAGTCGGTCCATTGCATTGAGCGGAAGGCGTCATTGCGGTGCCGGGGATTGCCGGCCCAGGCCAGTCCGACCGCGAATTGCCCCGTCGGCAAGTCAAGCGGGTGTGGCTGCTCACTGGGCGGGCGCAGGTAGGGCACTTGGCTGGGGATGGAATCGAGTGTGGTCCCAAAGACGCGGGGCAAACCAAGCAGGGGAATCTGGACATCAAACTCAAGGGGAGCGTCGTCTGGGGTCACCACTTTGGCCAAGCCGGGGATGCTTTCAAACAATCGCCTCGCCTCGGGAGGGCACTCGAGGATGGCAGAGCCCGCATGCCCGGCAACCCACGGAATGTAACGGGCGAATTGAATGGAGTCGCCCAGGCCCTGCTCGCAGTGGATGAGCACGGCCCGCTCCGGCGCCGGCTTCCCGTCCCATTCCGGCTTGTCCTGATGACGTCTCCGGTTTTGTTGTGAGGCGCGCCAGCGCCACTCGTAGTTTTCCCAGCCTTCGGTGAAGTCTCCCTCCAGCAGTTGCAGCATGCCGAGCCCGTGATGGGCGTCGGGCAGCTCGGCATCCAGATCGATCGCCCTGTAAAATAGTTCATGGGCTTCATCGAGCCGACGGGCATCGACGAGCGCCCCGGCAAGGTTGGCGTGATACCCGGCGTTGGCCGGTTCCGCGGTTATGGCATGTTGGAAACATCCGATCGCCTTGTCAGTTTGCTGGGTGGCCTTGTAAACAGCGCCAAGTGTGTTGTGGGTTTCCGCTTCGTTGGGCTCGAACTGTTCGGCTTTGAGTGCAAACTGCAGTGCTTCAACGTGGCGGTTTTGCCAAAGCAACAGGGAGGAGAGGTTGCGATGGGCAGCGGCCATGGTCGGTTTGTTGGCCAGGGCTTGGCGGAAGGACTTCTCCGCTTCATCGGGACGACCGGTCTGGTGGAGGAGGGTGCCGAGGTTGAGATGCGCTTCGGCCACGGCGGGATCGGCGGCGATGGCGCGACGGTAACAATCTTCCGCTTGGTCAAGCGCATCCGCCTGCTTGTGAAGCAAACCCAGATTGACATGAGCCCGGGCGTGGCACGGATCAAGCTGCATAGCTCGCTCGTAATGGCTCTGTGCAGAGTGGGGATCGCCAGATTCTTCCTCAAACAGGCCGAGCGCAAAGTGAACATCGGGAGCGTCCGGAGCTTGCAAATATGCCTGTTTTAGGCATAATTCAGCCTCACCCATAGAGCCGTTCTGGATGAGATCGACGGCACGGAGCACGGGGTCTGCGACTGGGTCAGGTGTTTCGAGAGACTCCAAGTCGGGCCTGGTTGGACAGATCGCGTTCGCCAAGATCCACAGACAGAGCAAAAAATAAGCCAAAAACCATGTGATTTAATCAAGTTGAACGGATACGGAAACAGTCAAAACAACGGGAATAACTGGCTTGGCCTGAATTGGGAGCTTGGGTCATCGACAGGCTGGGGAGTTTTGGGGCTGAACATGGCTGCTGTAATGGAAAAGGATCGTCGATTCAAGCCCGTTTCGTTCGCTGAGTTTGGCGAGATCCAATCAGAGACCCATGATGCTGCGGGATTCATCACCCGATTAAACAATCGGAGCGCTCAAGCGCGGCATCTCGTTGGTGCCGGAGAGTCAGGCTTGTCACGGTGCAACTTTCCTGTGGTTCACCCATTGGGCAACAACATTCATTTTGAAGGGATGCCAAAGCTGCGAGATTTTGACTTTGACGATTCGATCAATTTTGCCATATGCGTCTTTGAGAATGATTATTCAAACGAGATCACGCTTAGGAACGCGGCTAGGTTCAAGGTGGTGTTTACGGGGTGCAAGTGGAATCAGGAAGTGTTAAAAAAGCAGGGTGTGACGAACACAGATCTTTTCCTTCACGGGATCGACTCCACAACATTTTATCCGAGGCCGGAAAAGAAACAGAAGCAGTTTGTCATTTTTTCGGGAGGCAAACTCGAATACCGCAAGGGGCAGGACATTGTTGTCGCGGCGTTTAGGCAGTTTGCCAAACGACATTCCGATGCCGTCCTGGCAACCGTTTGGCAGAATCCCTGGGGCGTCTCCCCTGATGATCTGGGAACCGCCGGACACGTCGATGGAGACATTGAGGTTGATGAAAACGGTTGCCAGAGGATCGAGGAATGGGCCGTTCAAAACGGGATTTCCCCTTCGCAAATTGTCGATTTCGGGAAGGTTCCAAACTCGTTGATGCCGGATATTTATACTCAGGCTTCAGTGGCGGTTTTTGCCAGCCGATGTGAGGGAGGAACCAACATGGTGGCAATGGAGGCCATGGCCAGTGGTGTTCCCTGCATCCTTTCAGCCAACACGGGGCATCTGGATTTGATGACGGAGGATAATTGCTATCCTCTGTTCAAACAGTCACAACTGACCGATCAAAATCTCAAGGGGAAGGAGGATTGGGGGGAAAGCGATGTCGATGAACTAGTGGAGGTGCTTGAGAGAGTTTACCGCGACCGTGGTGAAGCGAACACGCGGGGTGAGCAAGGGGCCAGGTTCATGGGGGCTTGGACGTGGGAAAAAAGAGCTCGGCCATTTATTGAGCGGATACACGAGACCATTCAGAATCAATGAACGCGACAGTCGACCAGAATGGCCTCAGTTGGCTAGGACTGAACTGGCAGTTGAGCCTCTCCTCCGGTTGGGGCATCGCCGGCTTGAACATGGCGCACGCCATGGAACTCGATGGCCGCTTTAAGGCCGTGCCTCTCTATCCCAGTGCACAACTGAAATCAGTTCGGGATGAGTTAAAGGATTTTGTGACCAAGCTCTACCGCCGTGAGGAGGAGGTAGACAAACTGATGGGGGAGGAAGAAAAAGGACGGTTGATCTGTGACTTTCCCGTGATTCATTCCCTCGGGAATTTTTTTCACGAGAAGGGAATGCCTCGCCCTGATCGACTTGAATGCCGTGGCAACGCCAATTATTCGATCATATTTTTTGAGGATAACCTGCCCAACGAACACACCACCGAGAATGCCGGGCAGTTTGAAATCATCTTTGGGGGGTCAAGCTGGAATTCCCGGGTGCTCAAGGAACATGGCCTGGCCAACGTGGATACGTTTCTCCAGGGCGTTGACCTTGAGCTATTTTCTCCCGCGAGGAAACTGGACGACGAGAAGTTCGTCATTTTCTCGGGAGGCAAACTTGAGTACCGAAAAGGTCAGGACATCGTAGTGGCGGCATTCCGTGAGTTTGCCAAGACCCACCCGGATGCCATTTTGGCGGTGACGTGGAACAATCCATGGCCGGAATCCATGACCAGCATTGTATCTAGCGGTTTGGTCTATGGTGTGCCCGAGAAAACAAGCGATGGGACGCAGGGTTTTCCGGAGTGGGCGGGGACCAACGGCATTTCCCCGGAGCAGTTTCACGATTGCGGCCTGGTGCCCAACCACCTGATGCCGAAGCTGTTTTCACAGGTGGATGTGGCGGTGTTTCCGAACCGCTGCGAGGGCGGCACCAACCTGGTGGCGATGGAGGCTATGGCCAGTGGTATTCCCTGCATCCTCTCCGCCAACACGGGCCACCTCGACCTGATTGAGGATGATAACTGTTATCCACTACAGCAGCAGGGGGAGGTCATGCCCACGGCCGGTTACGCTGGCACGAAAGACTGGGGCGAATCGGACGTGGCCGAGGTGGTGGAATGCTTCGAGCGGGTTTACACCGACCGCGCCGAGGCGCGACGCCGGGGCGACCGGGCTACCAATTTCATGCAGGATTGGTCGTGGGAGAAACGGACAGGCTATCTGATGAATCGAATTACTCAATGAAACCAGAATTGAATTTCCAGACCCGGAGCGAGTTTCCGGCTTTTTTGAACGAGTGTGGGTTGACAGGAACCGGTGCTGAGATCGGGGTTCAAGAGGGCATTTATTCAGAGTGTATTTTGCAGAATTGGAAAGGCAAAACCTTGTTTTCAGTTGATGCTTGGAAAAACTTTGATGCCGGCGAGTATATCGATATCTCCAATCGAAATGACGATGAACACATCCTTCTTTATGTGAATACCACACTTCGGTTGAGGTCCTTTGGTGAGCGTTCCATCGTTTGGCGGATGACCTCCGAACAGGCGGCGTTTGCTATGCCGGATAACACATTGGATTTCTGTTACATCGACGCGGATCACCGCTATGAAGCCGCCAAACAAGACATTGAGTTGTGGCTTTCCAAAGTGAAGTCGGGAGGGATCATATGCGGCCACGATTACGTGCCGGATGGCAATTTATATAACCAAGCTGACGGCTCATTGATTGGCTTGTTCGGCGTGCAAAGAGCGGTGAAGGAATTTGCTACTCGCCATAATTGGGATGTTCACGTGACCGAATTGGAGGATTGGCCCTCCTGGTTTGCATTCAAAACGTGATTCTGGTCGCCGCTTGGTCTTGTCATTTTGGGTGTCTATGGTGAGCATCCGCCTCGGTTGGTCCCGAGGTCATGGCGGCGTTGATTTCCCCGGATTTGTTGAAACGGCTCGAGCAGTTGCAATTGCTCGCCCGTCGCCGTTCGAAGAGCACTGCCAAGGGCGAGCGCCGTAGCGGCGCGCGTGGGCAGTCGGTCGAGTTCGCCGATTACCGCAACTACGTTCCTGGGGACGACCTGCGCCGGATCGACTGGAACATCTACGGCCGGCTCGACCGGCTCTTCCTTAAGCTCTACGAGGAGGAGCGCGAGCTGCCGATTACCATTTTTCTCGATTCCAGCGAGTCGATGTCGTTTGGCCAGGCGCCCAAGTTCGACTTTGCCCGGCAGGTCGTCGCCGCTGTTGGCTACGTGGCATTATGTGGGTTCGACCGCGTTACTGTCGAGCCGTTCCCGCTGGGCGACGACCAGGCGAGCCTCGCCGGCGAGCTGCGACAGGTGCGCGGCCGCAAGTCGTCAATTCGTTTTTTTGAAAACCTGACCAAGCTCAAGGCCGGTGGCGCGGTGGACCTCAACCAGGCGCTGCGGCGCGGCGCGATGAAGCATCGCGCGCCCGGCGTGTCGGTCATCATCAGCGATTTTCTCGACCCGGCCGGGTACGAGGAGGGACTCAAGTCGCTCACCCATCGCGGCTCGGAGATTCACGCCGTGCAAATCCTCTCGCCGGAGGAACTTGAGCCGACGGTCTACGGCGACCTGAAGGTGATCGACTCCGAGACTGGCGCCGAGCAGGAGGTCACCTTTGGAAAATACCGCCTCAAGGCTTACCGCGCCGCGGTGCAAAACTACTGCCAGCGGCTGCGGGAGTTTTGCCGTGCACGCGGCATTCGCCACCAGTTGGCGCGCTCCGACACCCCGATTGACGATCTGTTGCTCAAGGCCATGCGAACCGGGGGCATGTGGCGATGAACTTTCTCACGCCCGAGGCACTCGCGTTCGCGGCCACGCTGCCGGTCGTCGTTGTTTTTTACCTGCTCAAGCGCCGGCGGGTGGCACGCCTGGTCTCAAGCACTGTCCTGTGGAAGCGATTCCTCAACGAGACACAGGCCAGTTCACCGTTCCAGAAACTCCGCCACAACTGGCTGCTGGTCATTCAGCTCATCCTGCTTGCGTTGGCCGTGTTCGCGCTGACTCGCCCGTACTTTGCGGGCAAACTGGAGGGCGGCCGGTTCATCGTTGCCATTCTCGATGTGTCGGCGTCAATGCAGGCGACCGATATTTCGCCCAACCGGCTTGATCAGGCGAAGGCCGGCTTGGCCAAGCTCATCGACTCGATGTACGACAACGACCGTATGGTGCTGCTGCTCGCTGGCGCGGTGACCGAGGTGCGCCAGTCGCCGACCAGCGCCAAGCCGGCGCTGCGCTCCGCGCTTGGCCAAGCGCGGGCGACCGACTCGCCAACCCGCCTGCTCGACGCGATCAAGCTTGCCCAAAACCTGACGCGCAACCGTGCCAAGACCGAGGTGCACCTGTTCAGTGATGGTGCTTCGCCGGACTTGGACGAATTCGAGTTGCAGGACTTGAACCTGGCCTATCACCGCGTGGGCGGGGGCGGCGATAATCTTGGCATCGTGTCACTCGAGGTGCGGCCGCACCCGGAGCAGGTCGGGCAGCAGGCGATCTTTGCGACCGTGGCCAACGCCTCGACCAACCCGCTCGCGAGCGACGTGTCGCTATTTTTCGGCGACCGGCTTGTTGGCAACCGGCGTGTGAGCGTCGGTGCGACCAACACGGCATCGCTCGTCTTCGTCGCCAGCTTAGGCACCAATGGCGTCTTCCGGTTGCAGCTCAAAAACAGCGATGTGTTCGCTGTGGACAATACCGCCTCGGTACTCAGTCTCGCCCGGCGCGACACCCGCGCGTTGCTGGTCACGAAGGGCAACCAGTTTCTCGAACGGGCGCTGCGCAGCGTGCCCAAACTCGACCTCGCTGTGGCGGCCAGCCTCGCCGATCCGGAGCCGCCAGTCGATTTCGTCGTGCTCGACGATGTCGTGCCCAGCGTCTGGCCAAGCGGCAACGTTCTGGCGATCCACACGCAGTCGACCAACTGGTTCCAGCCCAGCGGGTCGATCGACGGTCCGCCGATTGTGGACTGGAAAAGCACCCATCCGCTGCTGCGCTTTGTCAACTTCGACAACGTGCAAGTGGCCAAGGTGCTCGCCGCCAAGCCGCCACCGTGGCTCACGCCGCTCGTCGAGTCGCCGTCCACGCCGCTTCTTGCGGCGGGCGAAAACAACGGCCAGCGTGCCGTGTGGATCGGCTTCAACCCGCTCGACAGCACGTGGCCGCTCCGTGTCTCGTTTCCCATTTTCATCGCCAACGCCGCCGCCTGGCTCAACCCCGATGCCCGCACCTCCATCCGCGTCGGCGAGCCGTTTCACGTGCGCCTGGCCAACGCGGAAAAGCCGGTGACCGTTGGGTTGCCGGACGGCTCGACGCGGGAAATCCGGACCACAGCCAGCGGTGAGTTGATCTTTGGCGACACGTTTCAGCAGGGCGTTTACTCGGCGACCGTCGGGACGAACACGCTGCAGTTTTGCGTGAACCTGCTCGACCGTGATGAGAGCCTCATCCGTTCACGCGAGTCACTGCAAATGGGCGAGTACGGCACGGTTGAGGCGTCTGTGCCGGTGAGTGCCGACAAGGAGGCGTGGCGCTGGATCGCGATGCTGTGCCTCGGGTTCATCCTGTTCGAGTGGTGGTTTTACCATCGGCGCACTGCATGACCACCCGGCTGCAAACGGCGTGGCTCATCAGCGTTGCGCTGTTCTCGGGTTGCTCGCCCGGCGGCGACTCGGTCACGGTTTACACCTCGCAGGATCAGGTTTACGCCGAGCCAATTTTGCAGCGGTTCCAGCGGGAGACAGGCGTTCGCGTGCGGACCGTTTACGACAGCGAAGCCGTCAAGACAGTCGGCTTGGTCAACCGCTTGATCGCCGAAAAAAGCCATCCGCGCTGCGATCTGTTCTGGAACAACGAGGCGTTTCGCACGCACCAACTCGCCGCGCGCGGTGTGCTTGCCACGGATGAGCCGATCGAGTCGTTTGGCATGCGGACGCGGCAGTGGGTCTGGAATACGAACCAGCTTGGGCGCGCGGAGCTGCCGCCGAGCCTGGCCGCGCTGACCAACGCGCAGTGGCGCGGCAGGATGGTGATTGCGCTGCCGCTGTTCGGCTCGACGGCAACGCATTTTCAGGTGCTGCGCCAGCGCTGGGGCGAGGCGCGGTGGCGTGCGTGGTGTCGCGCACTGTTGGCCAATGGCGTGATGACGGTTGATGGCAACTCGGTGGTCGTGCAACTCGTCGGCCGTGGCGAGTTCGCGCTTGGCCTGAGCGACTCCGACGACGTCCGGGCCGGCCTTCGCAACGGCCTGCCGATCGCCGGCCAGCCGCTTGGCGCGGACGGCTTGGTCATTCGCAACACGCTGGGCCACGTTCGCGCTGCGCCGCATCCCGGCTTGGCCAGGCGCTTGGCCAAGTTTCTGCAATCGCCGACGGTGCGGACCGCGCTCGCTGAAGCCGGCGCGATCGATCCCGGCGTAACGCCTCCGGCCGCCGAGGTCGCTTGGCCAAGCTTGGTCGAGGCCAATGCGCAATCCGTGAAAGACCTGCAATCCATCTTCCTCGACTGATCAACTTTTTTTCATTTTTTTCACAAAATTCAACTATTGCCAAATAAACTGGGGCTAAAATGAACTTTTCATTTTCTCCACTCTAACCGGGATTTCCCAGCACTGATGATTTCATAGTACGAAAATTGTCATCCCGATAAGCGCAATTTGCAAGCGGTTTTAACTGTTGCCGCCGAGGTGGATTGGCTACTTCCCTTCAGCTTTTAATTCTTCACCCGTCTTGCCGCCGTGTTTGGGGAGGAGCTAGAATCGTAGATTGCATAAGCCTTTGTTTCCCAGAGACGTTGTAGTACGTGACGGCTGGGTGCAAGTTGATTTAACCTTGATCCGGTTGGGGCGTTGTTACGGTGGTGCTTAGTGAGATCCGCGTCTTCGGCCCATCCGAGAAGTGGGTCACCGTGTCATCAAGTGCAGCAGCAATAATTCTGACACGGCTGATGCATTGGCCAATGCTGGACGCTGATCCAGACAAGCCAAACAGCGTCATACTGATCTACAGCCAACGCTTGGAACCGGCAGACGCCAGCGTGAACACCGCCCGCTCCAACAAGATTTACGACAACATCGCCATCCTGGGCGCGACGACACGAGAAGTCAATCGTGCCTTAGGTTGCCGCCCCCCCCTCCTACTCGGGCAGAAACTTGCCGCGGTAGCCCACGCTGGGACCGACGTGTGCGCCCCAGCCGAACCGGGGTGCTTCGTTCTCGGCCTGCCATTGCTGGAACGTTGTTTCGAGACGTTTGGCAACTTCCGGGTATTCGCTGGTGAGTTCTTGGGACTCGCTTATATCGGAGGAGAGTCTAAACAGTCCGTTCACACGCGCTCCCCGCGACTCGCCTCTTGAGTGCGTCGAAATGAGTTTCCACTCGCGGTCGCGCACGGCCCAATCGACGGAATTGTCCCAGAAGAGGTAGCGGTCTTCTAGGCTGGTCTTCCTCCCTGTCATGTAAGGCATGAGGTCGACGCCTTCCAGTTTGTGAGCGGCAGTAGATTCTCTCTCTCTTCCCGCTGGTTGTTAGCGACGCTGGCAGATTAAGCGTCCAATAGTCGCCGTGCCTGGTGATCT
>MPMD02385083.1_pt1 | contig 14820 bp, 9 predicted proteins | sample 1617291 | NCBI WGS metagenome assembly MPMD02 (sample SAMN05944810, study PRJNA350692) | marine metagenome | biome: marine; feature: ODZ; material: water; isolation source: 120 m water sample filtered on 30 um supor filter | place: Pacific Ocean | collected 2012-04-09 | depth 120m m | reverse complement strand
GGGAAAAGCGGGTGCCGCACCCTCATCGCGGATCATCTGCTCGATGGTCTCCAGGACATGGCGCACCTCTACCCCGGGCCGGATGTTATCCAGGGCCCATTCACGGCAGCTGGAGGCGATGCGTCCGGCCCGGCGGTAGCAATCGAGGGCGTGTTGTTGCACGGGCGCGGAGGATACGGGGGACGCCTCCCGGCGGCAACGCGGGTTCCCACAACTTGTCCTTGGCAGCGGGTCTCAAGGCGGGGACAATGGCCCCATCTACTCCGTCCTCATGCCCCTGGCCCTGGGCCTCCAGCTCGGCCTCTTGATCGCCGCCGTCTCACTGCTCCTCTTCTTCATCCTGAAGAAGAGCGGGGGCTGCTGAGGCAGCTGAAGGCCGCGGGTCCGTGGGACCCGCCCCTCCGGGCTCAGCAGGCCAGATTTTTGTCCGTCACCGGGCGGTGCCCGCCCGCCATTGCGTCATCCTAAGGGTGTGCTAATTCTGCCCGCCAGCTAGCCCCAGGTCGACCCTGAGTGGGGCCCAGGCCTGTCGCTCTGAGGTCGGCCGGACTTTCCCGTGCGCTGATTTGCCCCGCCCCCGGGGGTCTCTGCGGAAGAAGAGGCCACTCCTACCGGGGAATCTCTCAATCCGCGTCCGCCAACGCTCGATGAGTGGGGGCGGCGAGCGTGAACCTCGTCGGACCACACCAGTGCAAGCCCCCCCTGACACCCAATGATAAAGCTCGAAGTCGGCGAACGAATCGGGACCTACTCCATCACGGACTTCCTCGCCCGTGGCGGTTTCTCCCTTGTCTACCTCGCGGAGAACCACGCTGGCGACAAGGTGGCCCTGAAGTTTGGTGATGTGGCCGGCGGAGGCCGCTACGTCACACGTTTTCTAGAGATCACGAACCAGCGGCGCCCGGAGGGCATCAGCCCCGACGAGACGCCCGCTGAAGCCGTCTTCTTCCGCCAGGATGGAGTGCGCATCGACTTCCTGGATGTACATGAGATCGATGACCTGCTCACGGGCGAGGCCGACCTGCTTTGCGAGTCCAAGAGCCCCAACCTGGTCAAGGTCCGCGAGCGCTTCATCCACGAAGGTCGACCGGTAATCGCCTACGACTTCGTGAAGGGCAAGACCCTACGAGAGAAGATCCGCGCCCTAGAAGGTATCCGCCTCAACTGGTTTTTGACGCTGGTGCGCGCCCTGCGCAAGCTCCAGAAGAACACGCCCTTTGAATACCACGGCGACCTCAAGCCAGAGAACATCATCATCAAGCCCTCCGGTAGCGTGATCATGATTGATCCCGCCATGCGCGAGGACGAGCGCAGCGTGATCACCACCACGCCCCACTAAAACCCGTTCCTGTTGCGCGAGAGCAAGGCGGATGTGATGGGCATTGGCATCATGCTCTACGAGATCCTCACCGGCGTCCTGCCCTTTGATGAGGTCCCTTGGACTTTTGCCGGCCGCGAACAGGGTGGTGATGTGGAACGCCTCAGCATGTCCTACTTCCTGAGCTATCCGCAACCCAAGGAGCTCAACCCCAATACGCCCGAGCCCCTGGCACGCATCGTCTACAGTTGCTTGACGGTTCCCGAGTACGGCCTGCAGGAACTGGAAGTCGACCTGGTTGATTTCCTGCGCAAAGAGTAAGCCTCCAGCGGTCACCCGCAACGCAGAAACGCCCTCGGGTCCAGCACGAGCTGAGACCCGGGGGCGTTTCTCTAGGCCTGCCGCTTGTCCCGTTCAGGCACCGGCCCGCTCAACGCTGCCGGCCTTCAGGCGCTGCTCCGCCAGGCGCTTGGCGGCCTCATTGGTCGGCACATCGTCTTCGCGCGAGATAGCAAAGACGCGCTTCAGATTGTCGTAGATTTTTCCAATGTGCTCCATAGCCACGACCTCGTCGTAGCCGCCGGGCATCAACTCCACGGACACATTGATGATCCCGCCCGCGTTCAAGACATAGTCAGGGGCGTAGAGGATGCCGCGCTCGCGCAAGGCCAGCGCATGACTCGGATCGAGCAACTGGTTGTTGGCGCAGCCAGCGACCGCACGACAGCGCAGCTCCGGGATGGTGTCGTCATTGATGCCCGCGCCGCGAGCACAGGGCGAGTAGATGTCGCACTCAACCTTGTGGTGGCCATCATCCTCCACGACCTCAAAGCCGTGCTCCCCGTGCAGGGCCTGGACCGTGGTCTCGTTGATGTCGCAGATCGAGACACGTGCCCCGGCCTCCTTCAGAAGCACGGCCAAACGTCCACCGACGGCGCCGACACCCTGAACGAGCACATGCTTGTCAGCAAAATCGCCGGAGCCATCCAGCTCTTCAAGCACCGCTCGCAGACCAAACAAGCAACCGTGGGCGGTGTAGGGGCTCGGATTGCCTGAGCTGCCCGACTCCCTTGAGAGGCCGGTTACCCAACGCGTCTCGCCGCGCACGATATCCAGATCCGGGATGCCGATGTTCATGTCCTCGGCGGTGATGTACTTCCCGCCAACGCTCTCCACAAACTGCCCCATGGCGCGGAAGAGCTCAGGCGACTTATCTGTTTCCGGGTTGCCGATAATGACCGACTTGCCGCCGCCCAGCCCGGTATCCGCCACGGCCGACTTGAAGGTCATGCCCTTGGAAAGGCGCAACACATCAAAGAGCGCCTCATCTTCCGAGGCATAGGAAAGCATGCGCATTCCGCCCAGGGCCGGGCCCAGGGTGGTGTCGTGAACGGCGATCAGGGCGTGCAGGCCCGAGGCCTCGTCGCGGCAACGCACGACCTTCTCGTAACCATCAACCTGAATGTCTGTGATTTCCATGGGCTCTGTGCCGGGGATGGGGTTTCCGGAAAGGGGGCTTGGCTGAGTCTATACACGGGTAAAGAGACCCGTGGCCTCCAAATGATACGCTGCTACGGGCCACACGTCGACCCGCACCCCCGGCCCGGGGGGAGCAGGGCAACGGCTCCAGGGGCCCTTGACCGTCAGCTGGCCTCTTCGCCGCCAGCCCCCGAAGCGGTGGCCGCGGCCTCCCCATCGGCTGCAGCCGGCTCGCCCATGGCGCGCGTGTTCTTGCACTCCGGGTAACCGGAACACGCCAGAAACTCCTTACCCCAACGGCTGGTCTTGATCACCAGCGGCTTCCCGCACTGCTCACAGTCCTCGCCGCTGGGCTTGGGCGCCTCGCGCAGCTCCTCGGGCAAGGGCTTGGCATTGCGGCACTTGGGATAGGCAGAACAGGCCAGGAAAGGGCCCCGGCGAGAGCCCTTGACGATCATGGGGTCGCCGCACTTGTCACAATCAATGCCCGTGGGCTTGGGCTCGACCTTCTTGCCATCTTCATCCACCGAAGCCGTGCTCTTGCACTTGGGGAAACCGGTACAGGCCAGGAACTTCCCGCGGCTACCGGAGCGAATCACCATCGGCTTCTCGCATTTCGGACAGGTGTAGTCGGTCTCCACATCCTCGCTTTTGGGACGCGGGCCATCCGCCGGCGTTGTGTACTTGCACTCCGGGTAGTTGGAACAACCATGAAACTTGCCACGCTTGTTCCACACGACCGCCATGGGTGAACCACAGTTGTCACACTTTTGGTCCGTGAGCTCTGGGTCCTTCTTCAGGTCCCGCATGTTCTTGGACGCTTTTTCAAGGTCAGCAGCAAAGCGCTCGTAGAAGCTGCCAACAACCTCGCGCCAGTCCGAATCGCCGCCCTCGACCTTGTCCAGGTCGCTCTCCATGCGACTTGTGAAGTCCACATTGATCACGCCATCGAAATGGTCGACGAGTTGCAGAGTGACAATTTCACCCAGCTCCGTGGCCAGGAAGTGGCGCTTCTCCAGCTTGGTGTAGCCCCGATCCTGGATAGTCGAGATGATCGCCGCGTAGGTGGAGGGTCGCCCGATACCCTTCTTCTCCAACTCCTTCACCAGCGTCGCCTCCGTGTAGCGCGGCGCTGGCTGAGTGAAGTGTTGGCTGGCATCAACTGCTTCCGGTTTGTACTCATCTCCCTGGGTCAGGACAGTCGGCAGGGCCTGGGCCTCGCGGTCCGAACGTCCGGTCTGGAATAGGCGCAGGTGCCCGTCAAACTCCTCTGTTTCGCCCTGGGCAGTAAAACGTGCGTCCCCGTGCTGAAAGCGCGCGGTGGTCACGCTGGCGATGGCAGGCGCCATCTGACTGGCCACAAACTTGTTCCAAATGAGCCGGTAGAGCTTCATCTGGTCGTTGCTCAGGACGTTGGCCAGGGAATCAGGTGTGTGCCGCACTTCCGTGGGACGGATAGCCTCGTGCGCTTCCTGGGCCCCCTTGGAGCGGTTGGCAAAGAAGTTCGCCTTGGCCGGCAGATACCCTTCGCCGTACTCGGTGCCAATGTGATCGCGGGCTTGCGCCAGTGCATCGTTGGAGACGCGCACCGAGTCGGTACGCATGTAAGTGATCAAGCCAACCGAGCCCTCGCCGGCCAGCTCTACACCCTCGTAGAGTTGCTGGGCGACCATCATGGTCTTCTTGGCGCTGAAGCGCAGCAGTGTCGACGCCTTCTGTTGAAGCTGACTGGTTGTGAAGGGAGGCGTAGGCCGCCGTGTCTTCTTCTTTTTCTCGAGCTCATAGAGCTCCAGCGCATCGCTTCCAATGGAGTTGACTACACCCTCGGCTTCGGCCTGGCTGAGGTTCTTGGAGATACTCCTCTCCCCGAGGTGCTTGAGTTCAGCATTGAACTCCTTGTCACCCATCGCAAAGCGCGCCGCCACACGCCAGTACTCCTCCTTCACAAAGGCGCGAATCTCGCGCTCGCGTTCCACGATCAAGCGCACAGCCACCGATTGCACGCGGCCAGCTGAAAGCCCCTTGGCGATTTTCTTCCAGAGCAGCGGGCTCAGCTTGTAGCCCACGATGCGGTCGAGAACACGCCGCGCCGTCTGGGCTTCGACCTTGTGCATGTCCAGCCGCCCGGGTTCCTCAAAGGCGGCCAAAATGGCCTTCTTCGTGATCTCGTTGAAGACAACACGGAAGACGCGGTCCTCCTCCGCCTCCAGGGCCTCGAAAAGGTGCCAGGCAATGGCCTCGCCCTCGCGGTCGGGGTCGGGGGCCAGGTAGACAGCCTCGGCGCCCTTGGCCAGGCGCCGGAGCTCTGAAATCGTCTTGCCCTTGCCACGGATCGTGGCGTACTCGGGCTCGAAGCCTCGCTCTAGATCGATGCCAAACTTCCCCTTGGGCAGGTCGCGCACGTGCCCCATGGAGGCCTTCACCACGAAGTCCTTCCCCAGGTACTTATTAATGGTGCGGGCCTTGGCGGGGCTCTCCACGATGACCAACGCCTTCTTCTTGCGCTGGGCGGGCTTTTTCTTGGTGGTCTTGCTCATTGTTTGTACTCGTGCTCCCTTTCCGTTCGACTCCATCGGCCGGAGAGCCTGAGGGCGGGCCATTCATAGGCATCAGTTCAGACCAGTCAAGGGTCCCTTCCCCGGGGAGGCCTACGGCTGGCAGCCACCCCTCGCGCACGCGCGAGGCGTCTGTAACTTCCGTGGTAACGGGAGCTTATGTCGTCGATGTGACTCTCTGGCCAAGATCACCACCAGAATGGGCCCTAAATGCCATACATCCATTGGTGCCAAGGGGTTAGGACCTCTTGGGCCCCTCATTGCCAGGAATCATACGAATCCGTGCTTCAGAGCGGTGCATCGCCACCTTCCCGTGCGGCGAACTCCCCGGCGACCTGTTTCCCGGGGACCGGCCGCAACCACATGGCCGTTCGCCCGGTCCTCCTATCTAATAGGCTGCCCATGACCTCGCCCTCCGCCGCTCTCCCCGCCCCGGCCTTTTGCACGCTGTGGGCCACCGGCTCGGATACCGCTCGGGACGGGGTTTTTCGCCTGCTGGCCCTCCGGCCCGCTCCCAGCGGACGGGGCTGGGAGTCGTTTGACCGCACCTGCAACCCGTTCCCCGACGAGGGCCCTGCCACAGCCCGAATGGTGCGGGAGTTCGGCCTGACTGGCCGGGACCTGGAAAACGCCTGTGGGCCGCAGGAGGCCTGGCAGGAGCTCCTGGAGTTCGTCGGGGACAGCCCCCGAGTTGTTCCCCAGGCCGATGTCTACCGTGCCTGGGAACTCCACTTCGGCCCGGGGACCGGAGACCCGCCACCCACCATCGGCATCGATGTCGTGGCCGGCCTGCTACTGCCGGGGCGCCTGGCCCAGCGTGGGGCCAGCCTGGTGGGACAACTCGTGGAGCTCGGCGGCGACACCCCCAGCCCCATGGCCCTTCGGCCGGATCACCTGCGGGCAGCCCTCGGGGAGCTCCTGGGCCGCTTCCTGGAGCTGGGCGAGGGTGTGCGCCGCGTCGCCACCGCCGGTTACCTGGCCGCCGCCCAGGGCCTGGGGGCCGCCGGCGACGGGGGCGGGGCCCTGCTGCGTGCGGTGCTCGAGCTGCTCGACAGGCCCACCGACTGGGCCCACACCACGGGCGAACTCTTCTCTCTACACCCCGCCCTGCGCGACCTGGATCCTGACAGTGGCGCCCTGCACCTGGCGGAGACCTCCAGCCCCACCGACGCCCTGCTGGCGGAGCTTCGTCCGAGGGTGGCCGAGGACCGCGCCCACTGGCTGCGCGGCAAGCCCCTGCCGCCCCGCAGCGAAGACGACACGCCATTCCCCATGGAAGATCGGGAGGTCCTCGAGGATGTTTTCTCGGTTCACCTGCCAGCCCTCTTTGCCGCGGAAACGGGAGCCCGCCCGAGCGACTGCTACCGCGAGAGCCAGCACCGCGTGGCACGCGAGGTCGCCGGCGGCCTGGCAGCACAGCAACTCCTGCTCGTCCATGCCCCCACGGGCACCGGCAAGACGCTGGCCTACCTGGTGCCGGCGTTGCTCTGGGCCCGCCGCCATGGCATGCGCCTCGGAATTGCCACATACACCCGCGCTCTCCAAGAGCAGGCCATGGACCGCGATGTGCCCCTGGCCCTGCGCGCCCTGGCCCGTGCCGGCCACCCGCCGGCGGGGGACGACGGATACCGCATCAGCCTGTTGAAGGGCCGCGAGAACTACCTCTGCTGGCGTTCCCTGCGTTTGCACCAACCGGATAGCGACGAGCAGGACGGCGAGTTGTGGCTGGCCTGGACGCAGCTGGCAGTCTTCGCCTTGACCGATATGGACGGCGACCTCGATCGCCTGCCGCGCCGTGCGCCCCTGCAATTGGAGGCGACCGCCTCCTATCGCAGTGGCTTCTTTAAACTGGCGCGGCAGGTGCGTGCCAGAACCGGCTGCTGTTCCCATGCGGATGACCGCCGCACTTGCGCGGCAACCCAGGCTCGCCTGCGGGCCGAGCGCAGCCATGTGGTGCTCACCAACCAATCCCTAGTTCTGGCTCGGCAGGACTTTTTCAAGCACCTCATCTTTGATGAGTGTGAGCACTTGCACGACCAAGCCCACGAAGCCTGGAGTAGCGCGATCACGTTTAGCGAGCTGCGCGCCCCCCTGAAGCGCCTGCGCTCGGCCTCTCCAGGTGGACGCGGGCGGCGTGGCGCGCTGCTCGATCGCCTCGAACGCGCGCTGTCCCCAGATTCGCGTGCGCACCAGACGCTCCGCTCTTGTCTCGCGGACTGGGAGGCCATGGGCGAGGCCATCGCGCGTCTGGAAGACGCTGTCGCCGACTTCCGCAGCTGGCGCACGCTGGAACGGCGCGGGCGTGACGAGAGCGATGAACACAGCCTGCTGCGCGAATACGCCCTTTCCAACCAGGCCCCACCACTCTTGCACGCTCGCCAGCAGCTGACCAACGCGGGAGCCCTGTTACACGCGGGTCTATGCGACCTGGTCGAGCTGCTCGAGGATCTCCCCCTGCGCGGAGTACCGCGTATGCGACGCGCCTTGGACCTGATCCGAGTCGAACTGTCGGATGCCATGGGAGTCGCGGAGAAGTGGCTGCCCCTGCAGGAGGGGCGACCAGTGTTCAGCGACAGCACTTACTACGATGTGGCCGAGGACTACCGTGGCCAGACTGGACTCGCCGCCCGCATCCTCTTGCCCAACGAGTATCTCGGCAGCCACTATTACCCACAGTTGGAGGGAGCCGTCTTCCTATCGGCCACCACCTACCTGCGCGGCAGCTTCGAATCCTCTCGGGCCTATCTCGGCCTCGAACGCGCCGAGCACCCCACCGCGGACGAGGAGCGCGCTCCATGCCAGGTCGAGTCCTTCCGAGCCCCGGAGGTCTTCGATTACTCGAGAGCTTTGGTCGCCGTTCCCCGCGATGTGCCGTCGATAACCCGGGACAAGCCTGGTTTCCTGGAATACACCCGGCGCTTCATCGCGCACCTGGGCGAGCGCACACGCGGTCGAATGCTGGTGCTCTTTACCAACGCCGCAGATGTTTCCCAGGTAGGCACACGCCTGGAGGGATTTTTTCGCGCCCGGCACATCCCCCTCTGGCACCAGAACATGGAGGGCTCGTCCAAGGAGGAGCTCTCCGAGCGCTTCCGGGCGCGGACGGATTCAATCCTGCTCGGCGTGGACACATTCTGGTACGGCGCGGACTTCCCCGGAGAGACGCTCGAGTACCTCGTGATCGTGCGGCTGCCCTACGGCGTCCCCGATGCATACCACTACGCCCAGCGCGCCGCCCTGGGTCCCGGCGAACAAGGACGGCAGATATACATGCCGCGCTGCCTCTCCAAGTTTCGTCAGGGATTCGGGCGCCTGATGCGGCGCGTCACCGACCGGGGATGCGTTTTCATCCTCGACAACCGTGTGCTGGACCCTCGCCACCGGCCGTTCCTCGCCGAACTGCCCCTGGTCGGCGCCACGGAGGGTGCCCCCGCTGATGGAGCGCGCCTGGTGCGAGGGGATACCGATCACTGCGTGCGGGAGGCCTTGGCCCACATGGAGATGCTGACCGAGGTCAAGCGGCGCGGCCTGACGGCGACCTTCTGCGAGGAAGCACAAACCCAGGAGCCCACCTACCCGTGAAGCCGCCCGAGCTGACTGACCGGCCTCCTGTCCCCTTGGCCCTCCGGCAGCGGGCCGAAAAGGCGTAGACTTCCAAGCCCGGCTCTACCCCGGCCCCCCGCCCCGAGCAAACCCCACCTCACCCGATCACCCGTCCGGCACCGTGCGTATCCTCTTCCTGGCCCAGCGCGTCCCCTACCCGCCCAACCGGGGTGACAAGATCTCATCCTGGCGCCTTCTGGAACGCATGGGCCGCTCCCACCAGGTCAAATGCCTCGCCTTCGCCCACGACGAGGCTGACTTCCAAGCGGCTGAGGAACTGACGGCCATGGGCTATCCCACCCGAGCGGTGCCCCACAACGCCACCTGGCAACGCCTGCGCTCCCTGCCCCTCCTGGCCACGCAGACGCCGCTCACCCTGGGGGTCTTTGGCTCCGCCACCATGAAAACCCTGGTAAGTGACGCGGTGGAGCAAACGGACCTTATCTACGCCTTTTCTTCCTCCATGGGGGCGTTCATGTTGCCATATGATCATCTTGCCCGGATCATGCATTTCGCCGAGCTGGACTCGGACAAGTGGCGCCAGTACGCGGAGACGCGCTCCTTTCCCATGTCATGGATCTACCGCCGGGAGCACCGAACCCTCTTCGCCTTCGAGCAGCGCCTGTCCAGGGCTGTGGAGCAAAACGTCTTCGTCACGCCCCTGGAGGAACGGATCTTCCGGGAACTGATCCCCGCCGCCCGGGCCACCACCCTGCGCAACGGCGTTGATCTGGAGTCCTTTGCCCCGCGCCCGGAGCTCAGCGAGCCGAACCACCTGGTCTTCACGGGGGTCATGGACTATTTCCCCAATGTGGATGCCTGCCGTTTCTTCGTGACCGAAGTCCTACCCATTATCCGCCTGGAAGTGCCCGATGTGCGCTTCTCCATCGTCGGCTCCAAGCCCACCGATGAGGTCGAGCGCCTGGCCCGCGAAGCCGGGGTCACAGTCACCGGCTTTGTCGATTCCACAGCAGACTGGCTGGCCCGGGCCTCGGTGGCTGTGGCACCCATCCGCATCGCCCGGGGAATCCAGAACAAGGTGCTCGAGGCCATGGCCATGGGCCTGCCGGTGGTTTCCACGACGACCGCCTGCCAGGGCGTCGAAGGCCAGGCAGGCCGGGACTTCATCGTTGCCGATGACGCCCCGGCCATGGCCCGGGCCGTTTGTGACTTGCTCACCGACCGCGACGTCGCCCAAAACCTGGGAAAACGCGCCCGCCGCTTCGTGGAAGACAACTACGATTGGGAGCAGGTTTTCACCCCCCTCGAAGCGCTCCTCAACCAGGCCCAAGCAGACCACAAGAGCAAATGACACACGCGGACATAGCCCTTACCTTCGATCGCTGGGCCCAGGATGGCCGGGACGCCGGCATGGAATCCGGCCACGGTGATGTGGCACGCCAGGTCATCGACAAGATGGATATCCGCCCCGGGCATCAGATCCTGGACCTTGGATGTGGCAACGGTTGGGCCACGCGCATCCTGGGCCAGGTCGCTCCGGGTGCCGGCGCCGTGGGGATCGACGCTTCGAAAGAGATGATCGCCCGAGCAGAGAAGCTGCACTGCTATACGATCCGCGCCCGCTACGAGGTGGGCCAGTTCGAGACCCTGGACTTGCCCGCTGGGCGCTTTGATCAGGTCTTCTCCATGGAGGCCCTGTACTACGCTGTGGACCTGCAGCAAACCCTGGCGGAGATGCTGCGCGTACTGAAACCCGGCGGCAACGCGGACATTGTGCTCGACTTCTACGGCGAGGCCGAGGCCACCCACGGTTGGTCAGAGGCCATTGGCCTGTCCATGAACCTCTTGACCGAAGCGGAGTGGCAGGCCGCATTCGAAACTGCCGGCTTCACCGAGGTCGCCCTGCAGAGGGTCATTGACTCCCGCGGCCCGGGTGTGGAGGCCGACTTCATGCCCGGCGAATGCTTCCCGAATTGGGAAGCTCGACTCGCCGCCCACCGGGCTGGCAGCCTCTGGATCCACGCAGTCAAACCCGCCTAGTCGACAGCTATGCCGCCGGCCAACTTCACCCGAAGCTGGCACGCACCCAGTCTTGAATTGGTGCGGTGTAGATTCCAAACAGCACTGTCAGAACGCCCAGGGCCGCCACCAAACCCGTGAAGGCCGGCTGAGGTGCGGGCGTCTCCTCCGAAGGCTCGGCCAGGAACAGCATCTTCGCCACGCGCATGTAGTAGAAGAGGCTGATCACGCTGTTGATGCCAGCCACAACGGCCAGCCAGGCAAAGCCGCCGCTGATCGCTTCCTGGAAGAGCAGGTACTTGCCGTAGAAGCCCACGGTCGGCGGCAGCCCGGTCAGGCTGACCAGGAAGACCACCATGGCTACGGAGACCAGCGGCGCCTTCCAGCCGAGCCCCTTGAGGCTCTCGTAGGTATCGCTGCCGGTCACGCCCTGGAAGTAAACGAGGAAGCCGAAGGCGCCCAGGTTCATGAAGTAGTAGGCGGCCAGGTAGAACATGGACGCCTGGAAGCCAGCCGTCTCCATGCTCACGAGGCCCATCAGCACGTACCCCGCGTGGGCAATGGAGGAGTAGGCCAACATGCGCTTGACGCTCTTCTGGCGCAGGGCACCCAGATTGCCGAGGGTCATGGTTACCGCCGCCAGAATGGCCAGCAGCAGGCCAATGCGCTCGCCGTAGGCCACCACGGCCTCGCGCACGCCGTCAGCCATGAAGAGCGCGTGCAGGAAGCGTAGCAGCGCGCCAAAGCCGGCCGCCTTCGAGGCCACCGCCAGGAAGGTTGTCACGGGCGTCGGCGCTCCCTCGTAGACATCCGGTGTCCAGAAGTGGAAGGGCACGACGGATACCTTGTAGGCGAAGCCCGCCAGCACCAGCAGGATGGCGATGGCCACGGGCACTGGGTTGGCTGTCAGTTGCTGCGCTAGCTGCTCGCCGCGCGCCATGGCGCTCAGATCCAGGGTCCCAGTCAGGCCGTAGAGCAGGCTGATGCCGTAGAGCATGATGCCCGCTGATAGCCCGCCGAAGATCACGTACTTGAGGGCCGCCTCGGCCGAGGCCCGGTCGCCCTTGTGGAATCCGGCCAGGGAATAGCTCGCCAGGGAGAGCAGTTCGAGCCCGAGCATCAGGAGCAGGAGATTGGTTGTGCCCACCATGAAGAAGATGCCGATGGCCGCACCCAGGAGCAGGAAGTAGTACTCGCCGATCCCGTGGCGTCGCTCATTGCGGTCGGCCAGCACGAAGAGTGTGACAACCACAAGAGAGCCGACAGTGAAGAGCTTGAAGAAGCCGGCGAAGGCGTCGACGGTCACCATGCCGAACACCTCTTGGGCCTCCGCGCCACGACTGCCGAGCAGTTGTACGGCTACCACGCCAAGCCCAACAAGTGTGATGATTCCGACCTGGGCCGAGTCACGCCCCTTCTTGAGAAGGTCGTAGACCAGGACCAAGAGCGCCAAGCCCGTCAGGGTCAACTCCGGGGTGATGGCTCCGAGGCCTGCGAGGTATCCGTCCACAGCGTGTTATCCCTGGCCCACGGCCACGCGCAGGGTTTCTATGAGGTTGACGACGCTGGCATCCATCCAATCCAGTAGCAGGAAAGGCAGCACTCCCAGCAGGATGCAGAGGAACAGCAGGGGGGCCTGGCAGAGTACTTCCCGCGCATTGATGTCCGAGAAGTCCTTGTACTTCTCGTTCAGCTTGCCGAGGAAGACGCGTTGCATGGCCCACAGTAGATAGGCTGCGGTCAACACAATGCCGACCACCGAGATCAGCACCAATGTGCGGAAACGCGGGTCAGGGGAGCTGTAGGAACCCACCAGGGTCATGGCCTCGGAAACAAAGCCGGCCATACCAGGCAACCCCAGGGAGGCGAAGAAAGCCACGGTGGTCAGCGCCCAGTAGCGCGGCATCGGCTGCGACATGCCGCCAAAACCATTCAGGTCGCGGTGGTGCGCACGATCATAGATGACACCCACCACGAGGAAGCAGGCGGCCGAGGAGGTGCCGTGATTGAACATCTGCAATGCCGCACCGTTCATGCCCCATTCTGTGAAGGCTGCGAAGCCGAGGAGCACGAAGCCCATGTGGCTGACAGAGCTGTAGGCAACCATGCGCTTGAAGTCGCTCTGACCGAGGGCCACATAGGCCCCATAGACAATGGAGATGACACCCAAGACTCCCAGGGAGTAGGCGAAGGTGTGGTAGGCCTCAGGGACAATCGGGAAGAGCCCTCGCAGCATGCCGTAACCGCCGAGCTTCAGCAGAATCCCGGCCAGGATCACTGAGATCGGAGTCGGCGCCTGCACGTGGGCATCCGGCAGCCAGGTATGGAATGGGAAGACCGGGACCTTGATGGCAAAGCCAATGAAGAGGAACCAGAAGACCCAAGTGGTGAACTTCATGCCCAGCAGAACGCCGTCCCAACCGGCCGAGATGCTGCTGCCGTTCAGTTGGCCTCCGGCCGCCGCATTGACGAGATCCGGGATGGCAAAAGTTCCGCTATCGAGGCGCAGGGCGATGATTGCTACCAACATCAGCACCGAGCCGGCTAGCGTGTAGAGGAAGAACTTGATCGCCGCATACTCGCGCCGCGGACCACCCCAAATGCCGATCAGGAAATACATCGGCAACAGCATGATCTCCCAAAACACATAGAAGAGGAAGTAGTCCAGGGAGACGAAGACGCCAGTGATGCCGACTTCCAGCAGCAACAGGAGCACGAAATAGGACTTGCTGAGGCGCGGCACCGTCTGACTGGCCGGGACTGCGATCAGCAGCAGCAGCGTTGTCAGGAAGATCAGCGGCAAGCTCAGGCCGTCGATCCCAATGTAGTACTGGGCCTTGATGGCAGGAATCCAATCAATGCGTTCCACGAACTGGTAGGCAGCTGTGCCCTTCTCAAAGAGCCCGAAATACAGCTTGGTGGAAAGCACGAAGGGTATGGCCGTAGCCACAACTGCGATGCCCTTGATAAGGGACATGTTCTTGCGTGGCACGAAGAGGATCGCCGCCATCCCAATGGCGGGAATGAAAGTGATCCAGCTGAGAATATGGTCCATGGTTCGTGAGTCAGCTCAGAATGAGCCAAGCGGCGAGGAGGATGCTCCCCGCGACGGCGAGGGACAGGTATTGCTGAATGCGCCCGGTCTGGATCAGGCGCACGATGGAGCCAAAGGCCTGGGTCAGATTCCCCACGCCATTGACGAGTCCATCGACGAAAACGCGGTCAAACCAGGCGTGTACGAAACCAGCCGTGCGGTTCAGGCGCCCGACTCCGAGCACCAGGCCATCGACGACCTTCTCATCCACCCATTTGAGGGCGCGACACAGGGCCAGGGTCGGCCTGATGACGATGCGAGAGACCAGCTCGTCGATGTAGTACTTGTTGGCCACCAACGGATAGATGGGCCCCAGGGCTGCGGCTATCCTGGCCGGCAGATCCCGCCGGCGGAAGTAGAAGAACCAGGCGCCGAGCACGCCCAGGAGGGCCACGGTGAGGGATGTTCCCACCGCGGAAAGGTGGGCCGTGTGCTCAAGATGCTCCAGGTGCTCCACGGCCGCGTGGCCGTGGGGCTCGGGGGAGAGCCAGTGGGCGATCTCCTCGCCATAGAGCGCCTTTTCATTGACCATGGTCGGGAACCAGGGCTTCTCGTGGTTGGCCAGGGGGTCGCTGCTGGCCAGCCAGAAGTGGCCGCCGAAGATGCCGAGGAAGGCCAGCACCATGAGCGGGATGGTGATGTTCTTGGGTGACTCATGGGGCACATGGGCATGTCCTTCCCCGTGGTCATCGTGGTCATGATAGACGATGTGGCCGCCGCGCCCGTGCTCCGCCAGCATGGCGCTGTAGCGATGTTCGCGCTGGTCCCCGCGATACTCCCCGAAGAAGGTC
>MPMD02451474.1_pt1 | contig 14847 bp, 11 predicted proteins | sample 1617291 | NCBI WGS metagenome assembly MPMD02 (sample SAMN05944810, study PRJNA350692) | marine metagenome | biome: marine; feature: ODZ; material: water; isolation source: 120 m water sample filtered on 30 um supor filter | place: Pacific Ocean | collected 2012-04-09 | depth 120m m | reverse complement strand
TTCTGCCCTATTAATCGAGTTGCTCGTATCGTACCACGCCGAACTCTTTTACACTTATGGAACTCTGGCGGCCCTCATCGGTTTGGGTTCTAAGACCCATCTGCGGGTCAGCGCGGAAGCGGAGGGAGTTCCGGCTCTGAAGGCCCAGTTCCCCATCAAGATCCAGAACACTCGCTCTTGGAGTGAAGCCAAGATGGACTTGGCCGCCTTTGCCAACAAGCGGACGCTGATTCGGTTCGAACTGAAGACCCAATCCGAATTGGAACTTTTCTGCCTGGTGGGCGAGGCAGCGGTCTCCCGCCGGGCACTGAACGCCCCCACCGTCCTCCTGGTCACCTCGGACACCCACAGGGCGGACCACATGGGTCAGGCGGATCCCGATGCCGAGTCTCCCCTGGTACAGACGCCCAACCTGGACGCACTCGGAAACCGGGGCATCTACTTCACCCAGGCCTACGCCTCGACGAATGTCACCAACCCGTCCCACGTGGCTCTGATGACGGGCACCTCCCCTCGAGACACACGCATCCTGAACAACTCCACGCGCCTTGTGAGCCAGGCGCCCACCCTGGCGGAGGCCTTCCAGGCTGGCGGCTACCGCACCATGGCTGTCCTCTCCGCCTACCACCTGCTGGATACCGAGAGCGGCCTGGGCCAGGGGTTTGATCGCGTCAACGGGCCCCGTCGCAACGACCGCGACGGGAAGCTCAGTGTGGACATCCTGGAAGAGTGGGTGGAGCAGGCCGGGGGCCAACCCCTGTTTGTCTGGTTGCACCTGTTTGATGCCCACTCTCCCTATGGAGCTCCGGCACCACACGATGAGACCTACTGGGATGGGCCGCGCCCCTTCGACAAACAAGCACAGCCCCCACTGCCAGACCCGCTCATCCCCTATTTCCTAAAAGGGCTCACGGACGTGGACTACCCCTACCAGCAGTACCGCGGCGAGGTGGACTACGTGGACGTTCAGATGGGCCGCGTCCTGGCTCTGGATCGCATGGACTCAGCCGTGATCGCATTTACGTCAGACCACGGGGAGTCTTTCGGCGAGCACGGGGTCTGGTGGGATCACGCGGATCTCTATCCCCAGACGGTGCACGTGCCGTTGATTCTCTCTTGGCCAGGAAGTCCGGAAGGAGTGCGCAGTACGGAGTTCGTGCGGCAGATCGACATCGGGCGCACCCTGCTTGACCTCGCCAAGCTGGAGTTGGAGACCTTTCCCGGGCGCAACCTGAGCTGGGCCCTCGACGAATTCCCGGCGGCGGACGCACTCTTCGAGCTCTCGGCCCACGGCAATGTGGCCTGTGTACAGACTTCGAGCTGGCGCCTGTGCATCCACCTACGCAACCACCATGAAGCGGCCCTGGCTGAAGAGCGCCAGAAACATCAGGTGGAGTTCTTCGACCTGCAGAGAGACCCCCTGTGCAACCAGAACCTGGCCCGCGAGGCGGCACACTTCGCCCGAGCCAAGCGCATGCGCGGACAGCTCATCGAATGGCTCAGAGCCGCCGACCCCACCGGGTGGGGTGAGACTCAGGCTCTGACCCTCGAGGCCCTCCAGAGTCTCGAGGCCATGGGATACGGGGGAGACGAAACCGGAGCCATGCCCGCGGGGAGCCTCTACGAAGAGGACCCCGCGAATGAGTGGTGCGCGCGCTTCGCACGCTGAGCAGAGTCCCGGAATGAGGCGCCTCCGAGGCGTGAAAGGGGTCCCCGGTCGGTTTCTGGCGGGCCATTTCTACCCTGCGCCAACTCAAGCCACTTCCAGGCCCTCTACGGGGTACGGTTCGGGGTGGACCTTCGTTTCAAACGCATCGGCATCGGGCGTGCCAGCGCCGCTCTCGTCTGCGCCCTGCTAGGCGCCTGCCAGGCCACGGCCCCAAGGGCCAGCATGGTGACCGCCCAGGCGACCGTGCGCGGAGACTCCCTGCGGGAGGCGAGCGAGGTGGTGCAAGCCCTTGACCGTCTACAACCTGAGCTTGAAGCGCTCGTGCCCGGGGTAGCCCTGGGGGAGTTGGAGATCTGGATCCAAGACCAGCCCCATGTCTACACCTTCCCGAGCGACATGGACTATGACGCAGAAGGGCTCTACGCGCCCGCCCTGAAGCGTATCCTGATCGCGCGTGGAACCCGGGACATGGAGCGCGTCCTGGCACACGAGTTGACTCACGCTGCCCTCCAGAGCCCGTGGGACCGACTCCCAGGAACTCTCGAAGAAGGTCTGTGCGACTGCGTCTCCGCCTACCTGGCCCCGGCAGGCGCGGCCCGGCTGCGCGCCGGCCGACTGAGCGGAGCAGCCCTGGCCTGTGGGGGCATCCATCTGTCACTACACGTCACCCCCAGAGGGCAGGGCCCCCAGAATGACAGCGGCGAGGTCTGGGAGACCCAGATCCTGCTCTCCACCCCGCCCGTCTTGCCCGGCGCCCACGAGACCGTCTTCGCAGTGTCCGCTGGTCTCTCCTCCTCGAAGCTCAGCACCAAGTCCAAGCGGGCCTTCTACGGCCTGTCGTTCTTGGCCATGGAACGCATCGTCAAGCGCAGCGGATTCGCCCTCGCCTTCGAGTTGTGTCAACGCGCTGAAGACTCTGGGCTGGAAACCGTCCCCGTATCCTGGGTCCTGGAAGCCGCAGGCTTGGACGCGACGGAATCCTCATGGCGCCGAGCCGCCATCGAGGCCTTCGGCGAAGAGGAGTTGATGCACCTGATATGTATGTACCCCAGCGGCTTGGCGGGTGCATTGGCTGAACACCTCCTCGCGCGTGGCATCGACCCCGGACAGGAACGCTGGTGGGAAGTGCTGGACGTGAGGTGCTCCCTCGTGGAAGGCACGACAAGCACGACCCTCAACGATATTTGGCCCATGCGGGTCGCCGTGGCTCAGCACATGCGCCGCTGATTCACTCCGGGGGTTGAGTCCACTCCCACCGACCGCGCTGGCCACTGGTCTCCTCCACAGCCACGAGGACTCGGTCCAAGCTCACGCTGGGGAATTGTTGCTGCAGCTCATCCATCAGGCGCCGCCCCAGGAAGCAGGCCAGGTTCTCCGAGCTGGTATTGTTGATCGGTAGCACGATCACGTCCTCGGTCGGGGCCGCGTAGTAGCGGTCGAGATAGTGAATCTCCGTGACCCCATCGTCGCGTTCGGCGGCCATCAGTTCGGGGTGCTCCCCAGGGAGCAGCAGGTGCTCGTCGAGTTCATCCACCAGACGCTTGACGATGGGCTTGATCTTTTTGAAGTCGATCACCAGTCCGTACTCGGTGATCCCGGCATCCACCTCGGTGAAGACCCGGTAGTTATGGCCATGCAGCCGCTCACAGGTCCCGTCCGGGAAGATCAGAAAGTGCGCGGCCGAGAACTTGAAGGCCTGCTTTGCCAGGTCGATACCCCAGTTTTCCATGCCTTACAGGGTACTCGGAGTCACAATTTCAGTCACGGGCCCCTCCTGTCGATAAGGGGCTCATGGCCTACGGAAAGAAACCCACCACGTGTGCACACCAGATCGTCCTCGGTCTGTGCGTGATGCTCTGCCTGGGCTTCGGAGCCTGGCCCCGCCCCGCGCAGGGGCTCCGTGAGCTGCAGGCCACACGGCTTGCCCAGCGCCTAGCCTTGGCCCTGGTCCTCCAGGTGCCCGGCATGCGTTCACTGCCCGATCCGGATCAAAGAGCTCAGTTGACCACTGCAGCGTCCACGCGAGGCTCTTGGCCGCGCAGGATGCTGCTGTCGCCAAACAACTGACTCTGGTCCACCTGGGGTTTTTGCTCCAGGGCGGCCACGTCGATCTGTCCCGATTGGGCGTAGACCTCAAGGGCGTTCTGCCAGCAGGTCTGCTCGACCCAGTCCGGGTCCACCCCCTGCTCCAACATCAGTGCGGCTGTGCGCGGAACGGCCAGCGGATCGCTCACCCCCCAATCCGCTGAGCTGTCCACGATCATCCGCTCGGGTCCGTACTGCTTGACCAGCTCGACCATGCGCTGCGAGCCCATCTTCGTGTGTGGGTAGAGGGTAAACGCCGCCCAGGCGCCGCGGTCCAGAACGCTCTGCACGGTCTCCTCGTTATTGTGATCAATCACGAGCTTGCCCATGGGAATGCCCACCTCTGCCGCCACGTCCATGGAGCGTAGGACGCCGTTCTTCTTGTCCCTGTGGGGAGAGTGCACCATGACCACCATGTCATGCTCCAGGGCGAACTCAAGCTGCGCCTGATAGGCGCGTTCCTCGGCGTCCGTGATCTCGTCGTAGCCGATCTCCCCCACCGCCACGACACCCTCCTTCAAGGCGTACAGGGGAAGGAGTTCGAGCACCTCGCGAGTCAGTCCCTCGTCATTGGCCTCTTTGGAATTGAGGCCGATGGCGCAGTAGTGACTGATGCCGAACTGGGAGGCCCGGAAGCGCTCCCACCCCACGAGGGTGGAGAAGTAGTCCACGAACGAGCCCACAGTGGTGCGCGGCTGCCCAAGCCAGAAAGCCGGTTCGATGACGGCACGCACGCCCGCGTCAGCCATGGCCTGGTAGTCGTCGGTCGTGCGACTGGTCATGTGGATGTGGGGATCGAAGAAGCGCATGGGAGGAAATGGGTCTGAGGTGATGGAAAGCGAGAGGTCAGTCCTCAAGCAAAGTGAAGCTGCGGCGGCCGATGTCGCCTGCCAGGGTACGCTCGTGGACCCCGGAGAGTTGGTGGTCAGGCTCGGGAAGCCCCTCATGGCCGGCGCGCGCCAGCCCCAGATAGGCCGCACGGCGACCCGCGGTGTGATCGCTGGCGAGCTCGTGCTGGAGCGAATCCAGGGCACGCTGTCCACCGTGGGTCCCCAGGCACATCCACAGTTCGGGCTGCACCGGGCGCCCCGCCGACCGGCGTTCATCAGCCAGGTCGAGAGCCATGCGTGCCAGTTCAGGATTCAGCCGTCGATCCAGGCCGACGACGCGGACCAAGGGCGCGCCGATGAACAGCCCTTTGATCAGCATCTGATTCCAGGCCAGGTCGTCAAAGTGGGCAAATGGAAAGGGGGTATCACAGGCGACCGACTCAAACACGGGGACGATGTTCGTGCGGCATCCCTCGGCAGCACGTGTGCTGAAGCGGCCGGCCTCGGGTAGAAGGGCAAGGCTCTTGTAGATAGCTCGGAGCTCGCCCTCATCCGCATGCTGACAGAGGGTCTCAAGGTCGGAGGCAAATGAGTCCTCCTCCAGATCTGGTCGGGCCAGGAGCAGGCGCGCACGCGTGGCCTCCAGCACGTCCCAGCGCTCCGGGTTCCAACCCGGCAGGATCTCATGGGCCCGGTCCAGGGCATCCGCACCAGGATCGAGGTCCACTCGCGGGGCATAGCGACTCGCTACGGAGAGCGTGGCCCCGAAGGCGGAGCCGCTGAGTCCCCCTCCCACGCGCTCCAGAGCCTGGGTCCACCAGGCCGCGCCCGCCTCTGCCCAATGGGACCCAAGGGCAGCATCCAGCCAGGAGTACAGGTCCGCGTGGGTCGTGGTGGTGCTCATTTGGGCGCGCGTTGAGGTCATGGGTGCCTGCCGGCCAGGGAAGGTGCAGGGGCGACCCCATGATGGCCCTTGAGCAGGGGACGGGGAAGGGAGCACCGCCCGTTCTGACCGCGAACCGGCCCCTCACTTCACCCCTCAGGTCGACAGAGCCCCTGCCCCCTGCAATACTCGCCGCCCCCAGGCTCCCCTATCCAGCGAGCCCCTGCCTCTCCAGCATCATGACCCACGGAACCTTCAAGACCCCCCTGCCCGTCAACGAACCCGTACGCGACTACGCACCCGGGAGCCCCGAGCGCCAGTCCCTGGAGAAGCGCCTGAAAGAGATGGCCGCTGAGACCGTGGACGTGCCCCTGATCATCGGCGGCAAGGAAGTCCGCACGGAGAACAAGCGCGAGATGGTCATGCCCCACAACCACGCCCATGTGCTGGGGACCTACTCCCAGGCGGGTGAGGCCGAGGTGCAGCAAGCCATCGAAGCCGCCGACGAAGCCAAGGCCGCCTGGGCCGACATGCCCTGGGAGGAACGCGCCGCCATCTTCCTCAAGGCCAGCGAGCTCCTGCGCGGGCCCTGGCGCGACACGATCAATGCGGCCACGATGCTCAACCAGTCGAAGACCTGCCATCAGGCGGAGATCGACGCCGCTTGTGAGCTGATCGACTTCTGGCGCTTCAACGTGGGCTACATGGAGCAGCTCTACGCGGAGCAGCCACAGTCCGCCGAAGGCATGTGGAACCGCCTGGAGCATCGCCCCCTGGATGGGTTCGTGTTCGCCATCACGCCCTTCAACTTCACCTCCATCGCCGGCAACCTGCCCACGGCCCCGGCCATGGTGGGCAACACGTGTCTGTGGAAACCCGCCAGCACGTCGGTGCTGTCGAACTACTACCTGATGAAGATGCTCGAGGAGGCCGGCCTGCCCGCGGGCGTGATCAACTTCCTGCCCGGCTCCGGCGCCCAGGTGGGTGATCCGGTACTGGCCGACCGCCGCCTCGCAGGCATCCACTTCACCGGCTCGACCGGTGTCTTCCAGGGCATCTGGAAGACCATCGGCAATCAGATCGCGCAGTACGACCAGTACCCTCGGCTCGTCGGAGAGACAGGCGGCAAGGACTTCGTCTTCGCCCACAACTCCGCGGAGCCCCAGGGCCTGGCGGTGGCGCTCGTGCGCGGGGCCTTCGAGTTCCAGGGGCAGAAGTGCTCGGCGGCCAGCCGCGCCTACATCCCCAGCAGCATGTGGGAGGACGTCAAGGCGCGCGTAGCTGGCATGGTGGCCGAGCTGAAGGTGGGCGACGTGTGTGACTTCAGCACCTTTGTGGGCGCGCTGATCGATGCCTCTTCGTTCGCCAAGCTCAAGGGTGCCATCGACGGCGCCCAGGCCGACAGCGCCGCCGAGGTGGTGATCGGTGGTGAGGTCGACGACTCCGTGGGCTACTTCGTGCACCCCACCGTGGTGCAGGTTCAGGACCCCAAGCACGACCTGATGCGCACGGAGCTGTTCGGCCCCCTGCTCACGGTGTACGTGTACGAGGATGAGCGCTATGAAGAGACCCTCGAGCTGTGCAACAACACCTCCGAGTACGCCTTGACCGGCGCCATCTTCGGCATCGACCGGGCCGCCGTACGACAGGCCGTTGACGCCCTGCGTTTTGCCGCGGGCAACTTCTACATCAACGACAAGCCCACCGGGGCCGTGGTGGGCCAGCAGCCCTTCGGGGGATCCCGCGCCTCGGGCACCAACGACAAGGCGGGCTCCCTGCTCAACATGCTGCGCTGGGTCTCGCCGCGCACGATGAAGGAGACCTTCGTTCCGCCCACGGACTACCGCTACCCGTACCTGGACTGAGAGCCGGGCTGCCCGACGAGGCCACGATGACCAGCGGACTGCAACTCAAGCCAGGGATACCGATCTGCCAGACGGATCTGCCTCTGGATTGGTACCAGGACGAGCTGCGACCCTATGCGGAGGAGTACCTGGCGCTCCCCGATCGCACGCCTGAGACGGTGCTCCCCTGGCTGGACAGCTACGTGCGTCCGGCCCAGGACCACTTCGGTGACTCCCTGCTCCTCCTGGCCCACTACTACATGGGCGGAGAGATCGTGAAGTTGGTCGAGCGCTATGGCGGGTCCGTGTCGGACAGCTACGCCCTGGCCCTGCAGGCCACACGCCAGCCCGAGAAGAAGATCATCGTGGAGTCCGCCGTGCACTTCATGGCCGAGTCCATCGCCCTGCTCGCCCGCGAGGACCAGCAGACCTGGATCACCAACCCCAAGGCGGGGTGCACCATGGAGATGATGGCGAAAGACCACATGGTCCTGCCCGTAGCCGACCAGCTGCTGGAGCGCTATGGCGACGACCTGGTCTGCGTGGCGTACATGAACACCTCCGGGCGCCTCAAGGCGTTGGCCGGTCGCACGGGCGGCGCCGTGTGCACCAGCAGCAACGCCCACCAGGTGGTGGAGTGGGCGCTGCAACAGGGCTCGAAGGTCCTGTTCGTGCCCGACGAACACCTCGGCGCCAATACGGCCCATCGCCTGGGCCTGGATCCGGCGCGGGTCGTGCGCCTGGCCGATGCAGAGAGCACCCGCGGGGCCTTCCCCCTGGATGACGACCACGTGGAGGGTGGTCTGGCCGCACTGGACCAGGCCCAGATGATCCTGTGGGGCGCCTACTGTGGTGTGCACACGGTCTTCACTCCTGAGCACGTGCAGTGGTGGCAGGAGCGCGACTGGCGCGTGATCGTCCACCCCGAGTCGCGCCTCGAGGTTGTGCAGGCTGCCGATGGTTCAGGCAGCACCAAGTACCTGTGGGATCAGATGCTGGCCGCGCCGGAGGGCTCGCGTCTGGTGATCGGCACGGAGGGACATTTCGTGCGCAATGCGCGCGAGGTCGCGCGGTCCCGCGGCGTCGAGGTCATGCACCTGGCGGACATTCCCGACGCGGGCTTTGGAACGGCCGGTTGTGGCTGCGCGACCATGAGCCGCAACGACCCCCCCCACCTGGCGGGGATCCTCGATCTTCTGCGAAAGGGCTGCGCCCCGGATGCAAACCGGGTTCTGGCCGGGGACGCGGTGGACGAGATAACCGGAAGCCGCGAGCGCCTTGAGGATGCGGAGCGCCTTCAGCTGACCCGCGAGGCACGCTCCGCACTGGAGCGCATGATCGAGGTGGTCGAGAGTCCGGGTTGAGCGGATTCCCGGCTCAGGCCCCCTCCGCCTCCCAGGCCTCGGTCTCCATGGGAGGGCACCACACGTGGGTGCACCCTCAGGGACGGCAAGTCTCTACTACTGAGCATCCCACCCCCCTCCGGGCGTAGGCTGGCCTCGTCGCACCCCTCACTGAGTGGAAGGGGAGCATTGCTGTTCAAGCACCGTCACCTCAAGTCTCCTTGTGCGGGTGAGACCACCAGATAGACGTCGCCATCACCCAGGGTTCCGGGAAAGACGCGCTCAATTCTGAGATTGTCTTCGATGTAGTCCTGTATGTCTGGAAGGTGGCGACGCATGTCCCGTGTAAAGGAATAGAGCAACCATACTCGGCGTTCTGGGCCGTGCAGGGCTCTGAGCTCCTCGACGGATTCGGGAAACGCGAGGTCCCTGCCGTAGTACTCGCGGTAGCCCGAGGCCAGATAGCCCACGGAGGCGATTACGTCATTGGGTGCTGCCTGCTCCCGCGCGTAGGCGAGAGAGCCCGTGTAGTTCTGTTTTGGGTTGCCGTAGTTGTACGGGAGCAGAAGGATCGCTCCCAACAGGATCCCGGTTGGAATCATGGATTCCAGTGGCCACTTCGCACCCCACTCCGGAAACCACACGCGTACCTGCTCACCAACCACGATGGCACCCCGCATCAACACCAATATTCCAAATGGCAACAGGTAGAGAAAAGAGCGGGGATAGGCGCCGAATTCGAAGAACCCGAGGGCCGCGACATTGAATACCACCGGTAGCACCAACATGAGTGCCACCAGTGGCTGCTCCTTGAAGTAACACACCCAGCCGAGGGCAACGAGAGCACCACCTAGCGCGAGGGCTGGCAGGGCGCCCCCCAACCCACGGACAAGTACTTGGATAAACTCCAACGGATTGACCCAGCCCATCTCCGTACCGCCGCTTGAAAAATACGCGATCATTTCCGGTAGCGCTGCGGCGTAGCCCAGCAGCGCCAATGCCACAACCAACACTCCGGATGAAATCAACCGTCTGAATCTGGACCAGCACCGCGTGCCACGAATGGCGTAGAGTGCGGCGAGGAATTGGGCTGCCAGGACGAAGACGTAGTTAAGCAGAGAGAGGGTTCCAAGAGCCCCGCACACTATGAAGCCCAGCCAGGGTCGGCGTGCCTGTTCGGGCGTGGCACCAAGCCATCGGATCAAGAACAAGGTGGACAGCACGGTGAAGAAGATCATCGCCGTGTAGCCCCGGGCGTTCTGTGAGAACCAAACGTGGTGGTAGGAGAGAGTCAGGAAAAGAGTGGCGAACAGGGCCTCGCGCCGCTTGGCGACTGTGACGGCCAGCGCAAAGAAGGCTGGGATGGTCGCGGTTCCGAACAGCAGCGCGGGTAGGCGGGCGCTCCAGGGAGACTCATCGAAAATCCGAATGCTGATGCTTCCCAGAAAGCTGTTGAGCAGGTGGTGATTGGCACTCGTAAAGGTGCCTGCTGCCTCGAAGGGTTGTAGGCGGAACAGATCGACAACGCTGCCAATCTCGTCCAACCATAGATCCTGATTGATTCCCACGACCCTCAACACCAGAGCGAGTGCAGTGAGGGCGACTATCAGCCCCGTGTTGTGGCGCCCTGAATTGATCGTCGGGTCCCGTGTCACCATCTTCTCCCCCAGTATGTCCCCCAGTATGTCCCCCAGTATGCGGGGTGCTACTCGAAGTTTACTGAGATGGCCTCGCTGAACCCTGAGGGCGCCCCACCGGCGTTTCGGAACCAGTACTGGAAGTTCCAGGTCTCACCGGCCTGAATCGCAGCGCCACCCGAACTGGGGATCCCAAACCCCGGCCCTCCGGAGTTGGAGTTCGAAATGTTCACCGAGAAGGTCCCCGAGGCTGAGGTCGATCCCATGTCAAGGCGGTAGCGACTGAGGAGCCCCCCCACCAAGCACAGATCCCCCAAGGCACCAGCTGGATCATTGATGACTCCAGTGCTCGATCCCACCAGGAGATAGGTGAACTGCCCGGGAGGGGCCATGCTCAGATCCAAGAAGATCGGGCTGGAGAGATCACAGCCGCTGGCGTCCAGGACCGCAGTATTGTTGGGGCTTCCATCGAGCTGGGTGCAGTACTTGCTCATGCATCCGTCCCACAAGTCAATCATGTAGGCCGATCCTGACTCGAGCCCCAAGTCACCATCATTCATGGCACCGACCAGGAGGCCGCCACTATCCAGCGCGACATCCGTGCCAAACAGATCAAAGTTCGCCCCATCAGAAGCCGTGATCTTGGCCAGTTCCTGGCCGGTTGACAGATCGAACAGGTATACCGCTCCAGCTTGGACTGAAGCCCCCGGAGCACTCACCGCGACGACACCGCCATCAATCGCTGCGCTCCGACCGAACTGATCGAAGGCTTGGCCGTCGCTCGGGATGAGCTTTTGCAGCTCTTGGCCGCTGTTGACGTCAAACAAATAGGCGGCACCTGAATCCGAGCCCAGGGCGTCGGCAAATGGCGCCCCGATCAAAGCCAGCGATCCCTCCTGCGCAAGACAGTGCCCGAAGAGATCGCCTGGCTGACGATCGGAAGCCAGCAGCTTATGCAGCAGTTGCCCCGTGGACACCTCATAGACATAGACAGATCCAGAGTCGGCCCCTCCTCCCCCTCCCATATTGTCCTTCCAGGCGCCTGCCATCGCCCAATCTCCGGAGATGGCAACCGTACGGCCGAATTGGTCATTCTTGGACCCATCGGCTGGAGTCAATTTGAACAACTCCGCCCCGGTATTGACGTCGAACAGAAAGGCGGATCCCGAACTCTTGCCATTCTCCAGGTCTTCCAATTCACCGATCATCGCTATACCTCCGGAGATGGCGACGGCATTCCCGAAGTGATCGCCGACATCGCCATCAGACGCACGCAAGGTACGCAGGAGAGCACCGGTAGCAGTGTCATGGACCGTGACAGCACCTGCATTGACACCGAGTTCATTGTCATGGCAGACACCGACTATCACCAGGTCGCCCTCCATGGCGAGATCGAATCCGAAGATGTCGCTGGGCTCAGGGGCAATGTCATCGATGCGGAAGAGCTCAACACCCGTGTAGCGGTTGAACATGTAGGCCGCGCCGGTCTTCGACCCGTTGTCCCCATCGTGCATCGCTGCCACAAGCGCAAACGGGCCGTCCACTGCGACCGCGTTCCCGAAGTGCTCTAGGGTCGATCCGTCAGAGGCTGTGGCCTTCCAGATCTCGTTCTGACCCGAACCGGAGGAAGCAAGCGCGAACAGGCTGACAAAATAAATACAAGGGCGGACGAACAACATGGCTCTTCGAAATTTGATATTGGGATACAGGGTATTCGCAACGCCTATCCACAAGGACGCGAATCAACTCTGGGACACCGCCCTGAGGACAAGAGAACCAATGGCTCTCCGAGCATCCGCTCAAGACTGGGGCGGAGCCGATTCTACCACTGCCCCTCTCTCATGGACAGACTTTGGAACCCAAGGGCCCAAAGCGAGACTCCGCGGCCGGATGGCCTGCCATGCGAGAGCCTCTGGGTTCCAGGCGGCGCATGATCCCGGTCGGAACGCCCATGCCTCTACGTCAAGCGTCCCCACCCTCCACGCCATGCCTTTCACTCACCGCGAAGGCAGGGTCATCCACGGACTCCGCCGGGGGTCAGGCCCTTTCTACTTCCCAGACCTCGGCCCCGAAGTGATCCCAGGGCAGGCGCCCCTCATCACAGTCGTCGTCGGTACTGAACTGTACGTCGACGAAGTAGATGATGGCGCTGGGGGCCGCGGGCCTCAGGTTGCGTGCGCCATGGGCTACGCCCGGCGGAATGCGCACCAGGAACGACTTGCCGTCGCCGAGCACGTAACGTCGCGTCGTGCCTTCCGAAGGTGAACCGGCGCGCACGTCGCTGAGCACCAACAGGATCTTGTCCGAGGGCGGCACGTACCACACGTCGGTCTGGCGCTTGTGCAGATGGAATGCCTTGATGGCCAGCGGCTCCATGACGGAGTAGTTCATCTGCCGCGCCTGGAAGCCGGAGACCCCTTGGAGCTCCCCCTTGTCCAACCGCGCGAGCTCGGTCATAGACCCGCCATCGTCGTTGAAGCGGCGCAGGGGGATGATCTCGACCCCAGCGATCTCGGGCTGGGGGCTGTAGTCCTGCACGCCATAGGCGTCGGAAGCGCTGGAGGTGAATTCAGTCATGGTGCTCACGATGGTAGCGCAGCGCGAAGCCTCATCCAAGAAGTGCCTCCCAGGCTCCGTGAGGGAACCTGGGAGGGCAGCAGGCGGGCATGAGCAAAAAAACCCGCCAATCAAGGCCCAACCGCATTGGCGGTCATGGGCCCATGCACGTCACTTGAACGTGACCGAGATAGCCTCCGAGAATCCCGAGGTGCCGAGAGAGGTGGGAGGGTTGCGATGCCAGTACTGGAAGTTCCAGGTCTCACCCGCGAGGATCGAACTGCCACTGGAGCTGGGAATGCCAAACCCGGGACCACCCGAGGCCGAGTTGGAAATGTCCGTCGAGAAGGTTCCCGCAAGGGATATCTGGCCCACGTCCAGTTTGTAGCGGGCGAAGAAACCGCCAAGAATGCACAGGTCGCCTTGGGAACTTCCGGGGTTGGTAACGGTGGCCGTCCCAGACCCGATCAAGAGCACGGTGAACTGGGAGGGAGGACCGTTACTCAGATCCAAGGTGATGGGCCAGTTCAGGTCACACCCCGAGGCGTCCAGGATGGTCGTGTTGTAGATGCTGCCATCCGCGACCGTGCAGTACTTCGAGGTGCAGAAGCACATGAGGTTCTCAAACCAGCTGACCGTGTTGTCGACGAGCGACCCCGCAAGTACATCCACGTCCCCGTCACCATCCAGGTCCGTGGCGTAGACGGACTGAGCACCATCCGCGCCAGTTGTGATCACCTTTTGCGACCCGAAGGTTCCGAGGCCATTGGTGTTTTCGTACCAGGCGATCGTGTCATCGCCCATCGAAGCAGAGAGGACGTCCATGTCACCATCGCAATCCAGGTCCGCGACGTGGACCGACTCCGCTTTGATCGCGCCTGTCGTAATTACCTTCTCTGAACTGAAGGACCCAAGCCCGTTGTTCTCATACCAGGCGATCTTGTTGTCAGCGGATGACGCCGAGATGACATCGATATCACCATCATCGTCCAGGTCCACGGCCCGCACAAACTGGGCTTCATCCGCGTCGAGCGAAATCACCTGCTCCGACCCGAAAGACGTGATCACTCCTGCATTACAACCCATGTTTTCGTACCAGGCGATCTTGTCGTCCACCATGGACGCCGAGAGCACGTCCACATCTCCATCACCGTCAAGGTCCGCAGCGTAGACGCAATGGGCCCAATCCGCGTCAGTCGTGATCACCTGCTGCGGCCCGAATGTTCCGAAGCCGTCGGTGTTCTCGTACCAGGCGATCTTGTTGTCGTGGCGCGACGCCGAGAGCACGTCCACGTCCCCATCACAATCCAGGTCCGTGGCATAGACGGACCAGGCACCGTCCGCGCTGGTCGTGATCACCTGCTGCGGCCCGAAAGTTCCAAGGCCGTCGGTGTTCTCGTACCAGGCGATCTTGTCGTCGACTTTCGAGGCGGAGAGGACGTCCGCATCGCCGTCACCGTCCAGATCGGCAGCGTAGACGAAGACGGCGTAGTTGGCATTCAGAGTGATTACTTGCTCCGGCCCGAAGGTTCCGAGGCCGTCGGTGTTCTCATACCACGCGATCTTGTCGTCGTCTCCAGACGCAGACAGCATGTCCGCATCTCCGTCACCGTCCAGGTCTACTGCGTAGACGGACTCGGCATAAAGCGCATTCGTCGAAACGACTTGCTCCGTTCCAAAATCCTGGCCCAGGGCCGTCGAAACGACGAGTGCGGCAGGGGCGAGGGCCAGCAGGCCACGAACGGATGGAGAACTGAACGACCCCAGACTGGTAGAGCAAGAAAGGAAGGGGTTGGTGATGGGTGAAGTCATCGCAAGTCTCCGAATGAGGTTGAGGGGGTGGGCGGCCGTTGGACTCGGGCCGACGCACACCCCGTAGTGACTCCAAGCCGGTCAAGCGGACAAGTTCCCCACAAATCCTGCCTCTGGGCCCATCAAGGCCACTCAGGTCTCCCTCACTCTCCGACCGGTTCCACCCCCTTGCCCAAGAACGCGATTCA
>MPMD02152123.1_pt1 | contig 14849 bp, 5 predicted proteins | sample 1617291 | NCBI WGS metagenome assembly MPMD02 (sample SAMN05944810, study PRJNA350692) | marine metagenome | biome: marine; feature: ODZ; material: water; isolation source: 120 m water sample filtered on 30 um supor filter | place: Pacific Ocean | collected 2012-04-09 | depth 120m m | reverse complement strand
GAGGCTCACCGGCACCCCTGCTGAGCCGATCGAGCAGTACACAAACAGCACCGCAATCAAAAAAATGCCGAACCAAATGCTGTTCAGCAGGCCCAGTGGGCCGGGCAGGAACCGATTTGATGACACCTGTGCCATGAATCGTGGATTCTACGCCGGAGCGGGTCCACAAGCCTCTTTTTTGCTTGTTTGCAGAATTGCTTTCGGTCAGACTACGGGGAATTCAAAATCGCCGATCATCGATATCTACCGAGAGAAGAGGGCATGCCAATTTCACCGAAAAACATCATTGGATCCTGTGGGTTTCTCCTGGTCACATCATGGTCACATGCTGGGCTTGTGGGCTACGTACCAACTTCCCCATCGTCCGACTATTCGGCGTTCTATGTAAATGATGATGGCTTTTGGGGTGATGACCTCGGAGAAGCTGTGGCGATGACCGATGATTGGCTGATCATTGGCGAGCCTGGTACGGATGGTGCTGTAAGTGCCTGCGGCACAGCATGGGTACAGAGTTGGTTTGAAGCAGGCAATCTCTACAACACACCTGTTGATCTGGGGGCACTCTTATCGGCCTCGGACATTTCGACATCGGCGAGGTTTGGTGATTCGGTTGATATTGACGGAAACTATGCCGTGGTCGGCGCACCCCAGTGCGATTTGGATGGCGCAGTGTCTGGCCGCGCCTATGTGTTTGAGTTCGATGGCTTCGACTGGGCGCTGATCAGTGTGCTCTCCGATGGATCTGTGGGCGACAAATTCGGCACATCGGTTGATATCACCGACACATATGTCGCCATCGGGAAGCCGGGGGCAAACAGTGGCGGAGGCGGCGTTGAAATCTATGACATCTCGACCGGATTCGGTGGCACAGAAGTCCGGTGGATCGAGACACTACACCCACCGAGATCGAGATTTGGTGGTCAATTTGGGACCTCGGTCGATGGTGATGGAACGGTGTTAGCCGCTGGAGCACCGTTGGATATCGGTTTGGTGTTTGTCTTTCACCGCGAGTCTGATGGTACGTACACCACCGAATCGCTCATCTCGCCACCAACCGACCTCCAGAACATCTACTCCAGGTTCGGATCGAGTGTCGCAGTCTCGGGTGACAATCTTCTTGTCGGTTCACCGTGGCCGGAGGCCTCGTCATCTGAATCTCCTGGTGCCGTTGTGTATCAGCGCAATTCAGACGCCACGTGGTCCGAACATACAATGCTTGATACTGGATCCGCTGGATACCATTCGCAGTTTGGGAGTGCTGTCGCACTGCGCGACGACATCGCCATCGTGGGCAGTCGTGGCGACAACCCAGCGGGTAACGCATCTGGATCGTCGACGATTTATCGATACTCCCCATCGGCGGACACTTGGACCATCGAGCATGAACTTCGTGGATGGAATGTCCAATCCGCCGACTACTATGGCACGTCTGTGGCAGCCTGCGCACGCGGCGTCTCAGTTGGGTGCCCGAGATGGAATTTCTTCTCTGAAGATGCTGGCGCTGCGTTCTTCTACACGAGACGCCATGGCGATGGTGATAATGAGTGGCAACACGATGGCCGAGAGATTCGACCCTGCATCCCCGCAGAACAGCGAATCGCGAATGAGTCTGCGTCAAGTGGCTACGCCTCGTTTGGACGGTCTTTGGCGGTCACTGGAAACGCAGCCGTCGTTGGTGACCCGTATGCGCTCAATGGTGGTACGGATCCTGTCGGCACCGTGCAGTTCATGGGGCGGGTCGATGTGTCTGCCGAGTGGGAAACCGTGTCTGGCAAGGACTTCGTCCTTCCGTCCGGTCTTGAGGCATGGGAATTCTTCGGATACAGCGTGGCGATCGATGGGAATCTTGCCCTCGTAGGAGGGCCAGATCACAACAGTGGCGCCGGGCATGTGTGGGTCTATTTGAATGTGGGTGGCACGTGGTCTCCCGTGCAGGAACTTGTGCCAACGGAATCCGATTCTGATTTTGGAACAGATGTCGCTATTGCACGGGGTGGAGGAGATGCCTACTTCGTCGTCGGCGCGCCGGGATCCATCAGCAACCACTCAACTTGTGGTCAGGTGTACGTCTACCGGTGGGATGACTTCGATGTGTGGGCAAGTGCCATCGAGATCGTGTCTGAGTATGGGTGGTTCTCTGGCACATCAAGTTTTGGCGAGTCCGTCGATGTGGAATATCAAAGTGATGGAAGTTTGAGGTTGGCTGTTGGAAACTCGTGGTATGGCAGCGGAAGTCCGGGGTGCGGGTGCGTCGATGTGTATCAAATCACTGACTTTTTTGGATCGTGGACCCACTACTTCCAATCCAGAATGCATCCTTATACCGATGCGGCGCCAACCTACGAAGGGTCGTTTGCGGCGAGCGATGTTGAGCTCAGTGGCGACTACATCATTGCCAACATGCCAATGGCTACTTATAGCAGTGGATACCGCGGTGGCATCGCCGCCGTGTACAAATTAGTATCTGGTGGTGGGTTCGCTTGGGACTTGAACCAGTTCCTTGTTCCCCCAGAATCTGGAAATGACAACCATGCCAGTTTGTCTGTCGGAATTTCTGCAGGCGGCTATGCGGTTCTGGGAACACCCGGAAGCGACTACTGTGCTGATAACGCCGGTGTGGTGTACCCGTTCCGCCGAAACTCGGTTGGTGATTGGAACTACACAGGAACACTCATCAGTTCAGATCCGCTTGTAGATGATGGTCTTGGTGTGGCGATGGCAATCGATGAAGAAACGCTTCTGGTTGGCGCACCTGGCCACAACATCACTGAAGAAGTGGGCGATCGGCCCCATGTGTTGGCGTGGACATTGGTCGATCGGAATGTGTATCAAGATCCAGAGAAAGGATCCATGGGATCCGACAATGCTTGGTCCTCTGGCGATGGTGGTGGCGGTGAAGGTCTGTTCTCGCTACTGCTTGCCAGTCCATATGTCGTTCCGTTTGATGTTGAGGAGTGGGTTGGATCAATTCAGGTCATGCTTGATCAAATAACCCTCGACGCCCTCGGCCAAACCAGAACCATTACTGGTTCTGTTGATGTTGCGGGATTGACACAGCTCAAATGTGCCTCGCTCGGGGTGGATAATGGGACCCTTCGGATACAAGGCGACATGTCAGTTGGTCAGGATGACGAGAGTGGGCAGGTTGGTTTGTCCTCCACCGCCTATATCCAAGTCATGAGCACGTTGGGTTTGCATGACAATTCTGGTATTTCCATCGCACTTGATGGCATTGGAACTGAACCACGAATTAGTGCATTGCCCCAACAAGCATCACTTGGTGGTGCGATGCGAGTACAACTGGGTCCAAACGATCTTCCTGAAAAGTTCAGCGAGGGAGATCGGTTCGTTCTCATGTCGTCGGGTGTCGTTCCAACTGGAGCGTTTGATGTCGTTGTCTTGCCCGGTCTCACAAACGGACTCGCCTTTCAGGTCAACTATGGACCCCCTGGCGGGAAACTGCGAACCACATGCGATCCGGGCGAAATTGAGGATTGCTTCGGCAACTGCTGCCCGTCTGGTTGGGTCGGCGACGGTTGGTGTGATGATGGAAGCTATACGTGGAATGGAAACGACATCTACCTCAACTGCACCGGCTTGGGTTGCGACGGTGGCGACTGTGGCACCGATTGCTGGGACGAAAATGGCGCGTGGGAGATGAGCATCGAGGTCATATCGATTGCGGGCCTGCTGGGCTTCGGTGACCCAGAATCCGCGACGGTCGCAGGCGATCCAACGGGCGTCGAGGTGGTCGATCTCACGGGAGATTCTGCCGAGGAAATCTGCGTCACGCTGGCTGGCTCTCCTGGACAGCTGGTCATATTCGAGAACGACGGTGCAGGCGGCGTTTCGCAGCAGATCATCATCCCGACCGGCGATGAGCCGGTTGATGTCAGCAGTGGTGACTTTGATGGTGATGGCAACAACGATCTTGCCGTTGCCAACAACCTCTCCCAGGACGTCTCCATCTACTACAACGACGACAATGATCCAAGCAACGGCTTTACCACGATCGAGGATCTGGACGTCGATGGTCCCCCCACTTGTCTGGCTGGAATCAATGCGAACTATGACCTCTACGATGATCTGGTCGTCGGCCTCGAAGACACCGATGGTGATGGCAATGGGTACTGGGCCATCTACCTCGGCGTCGCCCCACTTCGCAATCTGCCTGGTGGCATGGATGGCGGCGGTGGCATTGCTCCGAGCGGCACACCACTTGGTGCCGATCCGAGCGAGGAAGAAGATCAAAAGGACTATCTCTTTGGTGGTCGGCAGAGCGACGGCAAGACGTCAACTGTCAAAGGAAGCGGCGCACTGCGAGGCGTCACCCTCACGATCACCGAACACACCACCGGCGCAGACCCCGGTGGCATCACAACCGGTGATGTCAATGGTGATGGAAACGGTGATATCTGCGTCACCAGCACCACCAACGGAACCGTCGCCATTCTGCTGCAGGATGCGGGGAGTCCCGGCGACTTCCTGCCAGCGATCTTTGTTCCTGTCGGTGACGAACCTACTCGCATCACTTCGGTCGACTTCGATAATGATGGCAACATCGATCTCGCTGCCATCGTGCAGGAACTGAATCCATCCTCCGGGCTGGTCGAACCGGTCGTCCGCGTCCTTCAGGGCAATGGAAGTCTGAGTTTCACGAGTCTTGAAACAGCGTGGGACGAGGGTGTCGTGCTCGTAGACTCCGGTGATGTAAGCGGCGACGGTGCCAGCGAACTTGTGACGATTGGTGGCGGCACCTCCTTCCGCGGCGACGGTGGGTCACCATTGCTCACGCTGCGTGACGTCACTACACCGACCTGTCCCGGCGACTTCGATGGCAGTGGCGCCGTCGATGTCGATGATCTCATGACCCTGATCGGTGAATTTGGTGATGCCTGTACCAAGGGCTGTCAGAGCGATATGGATTCCGATGGCGATGTTGATATTGACGACATGATGTCCCTTATCGGGGCGTGGGGAGCATGTCCAAGGTGATTGTGCGGGGCCAACAAGGGTGCCCCAGAGCCGAGCGATTGGCATTGGAGAAAGAGAATCTCATGTGTAAGATCCGCCTTGTGCTCGCGACACTCACTGTCATGTTGGTCATCCAACCAGCGGTAGCTGACGGGCGTCGTGACGCGACGAGGAATCAGGATCTTGCCGATGGTTCCCAATTGGTTGAAGCCGCGTTGCCTGCCGTTGGCGATACTGCGGGATTTGCAATCGCCGTACGTGATGATTTGCTCGTTGTCGGCGCGCCGAATGTGGATCCAGGGTACCCACCTGGACCGGGGCAGGTGTTCGTGCACAACTGGGATGTAGATACGCGTCAGTGGGACTACTCTGGAGAACTCTCTTCGCTCTTGCCTGAAGGAACACTCCATGACGACTCTTTCTTTGGATTTGCTGTTGATATCTACGACCACCCCATCGATGGTGTGCGAGTCATTGTTGGTGCACCAATGGCACTCAATGAGAGCGGCGTCGAAACCGGTCGGGTGTTTGTGTTCCGGCGGAGCATTCTTGGCATGTGGACGCTTGAGCAGATACTGGATAACTCCAATGAATCACCGAACGGTCGCTTTGGCGAACGGGTTGCCCTGAGCGAAACCCTCGCGTTCATTACCGCAGGGGGTGAAACCAATGAGACCGGCGGAACAGGCACTGTTTGGAGCAGTGTCCTTGGTAGGGAAGGTGAGCAGCGAGTTGTTCGTATGCCGCGAGTGCGAGGCGATGTTCTCGGCATGTTTGGCAGCGGTCTTGATTATGACGGGGGTGTGCTGGTGATCGGAGCGGCAGAATCCGTCGTGGGTGGGGTTGCATGTGGGCAGGCGCACGTCTATTCCAGTGATGACGACTTCCCCATTCATGTGCAGACCCTCAATGTGCCCGGTGTCTGGAATGTCGATACGGCAAACTTTGGATTCAGTGTCGCTGTAGATGTCGGTGATGGTGATGGCACGCTGCTTGTCGGCACGCCTTCGTACAACCCCTCCATCACTGGTGGCGCAGTGTCTTATGCTCTTGATACGACCTGGATCCAGCAAGATCTTCTGGTCGGGAGTGACCCTCAACCAGTACAACTCCTAGGGCACTCTGTCGCGTTGATGGGCGGCCGTGCCGTGGCGGGGGCGCCTTATGGTGGACTGGCGCTGTCGGGGCACGCCGTCGTGTTTGAATACTCTCCATCAGCCGAAGAATGGCGAGTGGACGCAACACTCACTCCTGAGATGGCGTCTGTATTTGACTTCTCTGGTGGATCTGTCGCGGTGGGGCCCGTGGGCGTCATGATCGGATCACCGTATCTTGATACGGACTCGGGCGATCAGACAGGTGGCGTATTTGCCTATTTTCACAATGATGATGGCTGGCAATCCGACACGCGACCCATTGCATCCACACTTGGATCTCGGCATGTCATCGCGAATCCAACTTGGACCGAGGAATCACAAGCATCCTTTGGCGCATCCATTGCACTCTCCGACAATACTGCCATCATCGGCGATCCAACCGGAGACGCTGATGGTCGCGTGCACCTCTACACAAGAACTAGCGATGGTGATGTGTGGACAAATCAGGCCGCGCCGGGTCTCTCGCCCCCCCCAGAAGTGCCAGCGGACACCATGTTTGGACGCTCCCTTGGACTATCGGAAGACCTTGCCATCGTCGGTGCTGCTCGAAGCCACGGAACCGGTACAGCCACATTGTTCCAACGCAGCGGTGGCGTCTGGTCCAGTGTGATCACGCTGACTGGGCAGGAGTCTGACCAGTTTGGCTGGAGCGTCGATATCGAATCCCTCCCGACAGAGGCGTTCTTTGTCGTTGGCGCCCCCTTGGGTGGTGGTGCGCGCGATGACCGCAATGGTCAGGTATATCTGTACCGATGGGATGAAGGTACGCAGAGTGTAACGCTCGAAACGACGTTCGAGCCGCACAGCATCCCGGCCCAGTCGGAGTTTGGTGTCAGCGTTGATCTGGATATTGATGCTGCTGGCGATGTCGTTGTTGTTGTTGGCAATACCAGAGAGCATGAGGACTCGGTTGGTTCAGTCGAAATCTTGCGCCGAGACCACGCGACGGGTGTCTGGGCGCACGAACAGACCATCGAACCGGGTGATGAATTCTCGGATGAATGGTCTACACTTGGATTCGGTTGGGATGTTGCCATTGAAGACGGCCTGCTTGTTGTTGGCGCACCGTATTCCGGGCTCTATGGCTACTACTCTGGTGATGCGATGCTCTTTCGTGCCAGCGCAAGTTCTGGACCGGCGACTTGGTCCCTTGAGTCATATCTCGACAACCCAACAGGACGATCGTCTGACCTGTTTGGTTGGAGTGTTGAACTTAGCGCCGCGGAGAATCAGGTGTTCGTTGGCAATCCCAACAGCGACTACATGGGTCGCAATGCCGGCCTTGTTGCCGTCTTTGAGGAGAATCCTGGCGCCGTGTGGGATGATCTGGATTGGATCAATACCAAACTCAATATCTCAACCGACTCCCAACCAGATGATCTCGTCGGCTTTCAGTTGGCCGTCGATGGATCGACGTTGCTCGCCACCGCCTATGCGTGGACCAACATCGATCCGGCAACCGACCGCCCCTATTTCGCTGATTTTCTGATCGAGGACATGGTGTGCTGGTCCGAGCCGACTGGACCGGCATATCTGTCCAACCCCGCATCGTGGGCTGTCGCCCCGGATGGGGCAGCAACCGGTGTGTTCTCACTGCTGCTCGCCGATGAGCACCAGATCATTTTTGATCTCTTTGAATGGGTCGGCTCATTGCGAGTCGAACTCGACCAAATCGTGCTTGATCTTCAAGATGCAGATCGCTCGGTCACCGGATCGATACATGTGGCTGCGCCAGCCGATATTCGCACGGCGGGTTTGTCAATCGAATCCGGAACGCTGCACATTGGTCGAGGTGTGCACATCGGCAGTGGGGAAAATACTGGCATCCTTCATGTTCTTTCCAGCGGTATGCTTGAAGTCAACGAGCAGCTCAGTATCAACGCAGAGTCAAGTATGCAACTGTCGCTCTCAGAGAGTCTGAGTGGAGCGAGGGTGCAGACTTGGTCAGTGACCCCTGAACTCGGCGGAGGCCTGCGTGTCGACCTTGGTGACATCCAAGATCCTTCGGCCCTGACTGTTGGTGATCGATTTGTGCTGATCTCGTGCGGACTTGAACCCACCGGTGGGCTCTTTGATGCCATTGTGCTTCCTGGATTGCCTGATGGACTTGCTTTTGAGGTGCAATACGGTCCCCCTGATCTTCGCAGTGGTGGTGGGTGTCCGGTAGGCGAACTTGAGGATTGCTTTGGTAATTGCTGTCCCGCGATTTGGGTTGGCGACGGTTGGTGTGATGACGGCAGTTACGAACACAATGGTGTACCCATCTATCTCAACTGCGCTTCGCTGGGCTGTGATGGTGGCGATTGTGTAGGCTGCTGGAATGATGGCGGCGAATGGGAAATGGCTATCGAGGTCATCTCGCTTGCCGGTCTGCTCGACTTTGGTGATCCAGAGTCGGCAGTTGTTCCAGGCGACCCGACGGGCGTTGAAGTGGTCGATCTCACAGGAGATTTCGCCGAGGAGATTTGTGTCACGCTGGCCGGATCGCCCGGAAGTCTCGTCATCTTCGAAAATGACGGGGCAGGCGGCGTCTTGCAGCAGATCATCATCCCGACCGGCGATGAACCAGTTGATATCACCAGCGGTGACTTCGATGGCGATGGCAACAATGATCTTGCCGTTGCCAACAACCTCAGCCAGGACGTCTCCATCTACTACAACGATGACAACGATCCGAGCGATGGCTTTGCCACGATCGAGGATCTGGACGTCGATGGTCCCCCCACTTGCCTCGCGGGCATCAACGCCGATTATGACCTTTATGACGACCTTGTCGTCGGACTCGAATACACCGATGGTGACAGCAATGGCTACTGGGCCATCTATCTCGGCGTCGCCCCACTTCGCAATCTGCCTGGTGGCATGGTCGGCGGCGGTGGTATTGCTCCGAGCGGCACGCCACTCGGCGCTGATCCAAGCGAAGAAGAAGATCAAAAGGACTACCTCTTTGGTGGTCGGCAGAGCGATGGAAAGACGTCAACCGTCAAAGGAAGCGGCGTGCTGCGAGGCGTCACCCTCACCATCACCGAGCACACCACCGGCGCAGGTGCCGGAGGCATCACAACCGGTGATGTCGATGGTGATGGACATGGCGACATCTGCGTCACCAGCACCACCAACGGCACTGTCGCCATTCTGCTGCAGGATGCGGGGAGTCCCGGCGACTTCCTGCCGGCGATCTTTGTTCCTGTCGGTGACGAACCTACTCGCATCACTTCGGTCGACTTCGATAATGATGGCAACATCGATCTTGCTGCCATCGTGCAGGAACTAAATCCATCCTCTGGACTGATCGAACCGGTTGTCCGCGTCCTTCAGGGCAATGGAAGTCTGAGTTTCACGAGTCTTGATACTGCCGAGGGTGACGATACCGTACTGGTCGCGTCTGGTGATATCAGTGGTGATGGTGCCAGCGAACTCGTGACGATTGGTGGTGGCCCCTCCTTCCGAGGCGGTGGCGAATCACCGCTACTCACCCTGCGTGAAACCAACATCATCACATGTCCCGGCGACTTCGATGAAACCGGCGACGTAGGCTTCGACGATCTGCTCATCCTGCTTAGCGAATTCGCCGAGTGCACCAGTGGCTGCCAGAGCGACATGGACAGCGACGGCGATGTGGACATCGACGACATGCTGGCCCTCATTGGGGCGTGGGGTGTGTGTCCACGCTAATTCAGCCGGCCCAACTCTTTGAGGATCGCCTCGTGGAGAATCTCCGCATCGCGCGTTTGTGAAGCGAAGGAGTCGTTGTCGGGCCAAATGCCGCGAATCTCTCGCAGCAGATCGGCCAGTTCGCCATGGACTTCGCGGGCCGCTTCAGGGTCTTCGCTCATCAGAAGTGCCCGACCGAGAAAGAGGTTGCTGTCTATCAAAGACCGGGCGACCACATGATCATGCCCGCTCCCCTCGCTGCTGCGTTCCATCGCCTGCTTCCATCCTGCTGCCGCTTCTCGAAGCGGCTCGACCGCATCGGCTGGCTGCTCTGCAATCAACAGAATCCGCCCGTGCTCAAGCAGACTCCGAGCAAGATCATTTCGTGACCGCGCATCGGTCGAGTTGTCGGCGACCAGTGTTCGTGCCAGTGGAAGGATCCTGCGGTAGGCCTCGATGGCATCGTCGATCCGCTCAAGCAGCGCGAGTTGCTGGGCCACATATCGCCGGGCGTTCATGACATCACGATTCCGGGTATTTGTCGGGCCGAGTGTGTCCAGAATCTCCTGCCGCGCCTCCAAGGAACGCTCGTACCACTCAAGCGACCGCTCGTGGTCACCCACGACATTCCAAGCGTAAGCCACACGAGCCCATGCCAGCGCCGCATCTCGCTGCATTGCTTCGGCATCGGGGAATGCTTGCTGCAACTGCTCGACGAAAGTCAACATCCGCTTGACCGCTGGATCTTCTTCTGGGTTGCCTTCGCGTGGAATCAAGCGGCTCCGATCCAGCAGCAGCCCCATGACCAACCGGCCCTGATCTGGATCGGTCGTAATCGCCGGAAGTTGCTCGACGAGGGCCTCTGCCTCCTCCAGCACCCGAAGTCGTTCGTCATTCCTGCCCGTTCGGCGATACCCATTCTCCAGCAGGGACCGAACACGAACTGCAAGGAACAATGCTTTTGTGTCGTCTGGGTCAAGTGCCCGCAGCGAATCGGAAATCTCAAGGGACTCTTCCCACTTGGCAATAGCGTCCTCTGGCTTCCCTCGGTTGCCGGACTGAAGACTCCACTCGTTGATGCCTGCCTGCTGCAAACCCTCCGCCAACATTCGCTGAAGAGTCGGATCATCCCCCGCTTGTTCGCGAAGTTTCTGTAAATACTCAAGACTGACCACGACCAGCGATTCACGAGCCTCCTGACTGTTTGCCAATGTGGCAATCGCGTCGAAGGAGTCCCGCATGAAGAAGGTGATCAGATCCCCGACCATCGCCCGCTTTTCTGATTGCTCTTCAAGCAGTTCGTTCTGCGTCTCAAGCGCAAGATTGCGGTTGACCAGCGCAAAGACGCCACCTGTGATGGCCAGCGCAAGTACTGCCGCCATGGATACAGCGGCAACCGTAAGACCCTTGTTGCGACGGACGAGTCGCTTGAACGATGTCATCAGGGTCGGCGGCTGCGCCATGATCGGCTCGTCGTTGAGCCATCGCCGAAGGTCATCGCCGAGTTCAGATGCAGTGCGATATCGATCGCCCCGGTCCTTTGCCATCGCCTTGGCGACAATCACCTCGAGATCGCCGCCGAGCGACTTGTCGTAGGTGCTGATCGGGTCGGGTCGGGCCTCGGTCACCGTCTTGATAGCCGTCGCGATACCACCGGATACCTCATAGGGAAGTTTGCCGGTGAGCATCTCGTAGAGCGCGACACCCAACGCATAGACATCCGCGGATGTGTCGAGGTCGAGCACGTCGCCAGCGCACTGCTCTGGGGCCATGTATTGCAGCGTCCCGACGATGGCATGCACATCGGTCTGCATCGTCACCCGCTGATCGCTGTCGGTACTTCGAGCCACGCCGAAGTCGATGATCTTCGGGTAGCCCGAGGACGAGACGAGAATGTTCCCGGGCTTGAGATCGCGGTGGATGATGCCCTTGGCGTGCCCGGACCCGACCGCCTCGCAGACCTGGGCCATGAGTTCAACCTTGGCGCGAATGTCGAGGTGGTGTTCCTCTGCGTACTCATCGAGAAGCCGCGCGTTGGGCACGTACTCCATCGCGAAGAAAGGTGCCGCGCCGTCGCCCTGATCGAAGGTGCCCGCTTCATAGATCTGCGCAATGCCTGGGTGCGCTAGACGCGCGAGCATCTGGGCCTCGAACTCGAATCGCTTGAGCGCCATGGGCGAGGCCACTCCCGCCTTGATCACCTTGATCGCCACTGGTCGGCGTGGCCGCCGCTGCATGGCGAGGTAGACGGCGCCCATGCCGCCCTGGGCAATCATCCCCTTGATGACGAATCCGGAAATTTCGGTCGGCGCGTTTTCTGGCAACGCCTTGAGATCTTCGAATGGATCGCCATACTCGGCGGCCATGGTGCTGAGGTCATCCTCATCGACATCCTCACCAGTAAATGTGGCGGGAAGTTCGGGTTCATCGGGTACCTGAGACTGTGGTGGCCTCTTGTGAACCCCTGATGCCATGGTGGCCATCGAGTCGAACTCCTCGGCCTCATCATTGGGGAGGGAATCAGAGGGGGAATGGGTACCGCCATCCTCCGCATCCTCGGGCTGGGAACTGTCGTCGTTTGGCTTCACCGCTGCACCTGCATCGTGCTGGTGAGTCTACTGGCGATCAGGCCGTCGCAGCAGCCTCACGGTAGTCGTAGACACCCCAGCCGGTTTTGTTGCCGAGCCGACCCGCTTCGACCAACTCGACGAGCTTCTCGCACGGGGCATACTTGTCCGGGTGCCCAAGGCCCTCGTGCAGCACCAGCATGATGTCGCGGCACACATCAAGGCCAATCAAATCAGCGAGTCGGAGCGGGCCCATTGGGAAAGCACATCCAAGTTTCATGATCCCGTCGATGGCCTCCGGCTCGGCTACACCGTCGTTCCAGGCATGGAAGGCTTCGTTGATCATGGGCATGAGCACACGGTTGCTGACGAAGCCTGGGTGGTCGTTGGCCGCGATCGGGGTCTTGCCCATGGCCTCGCTGAGGGCCATTGTGCGCTCAAGCGTCTCTTCACTCGTGGCCTGCGACTTGATGACTTCGACGAGTTTCATCACCGGCACCGGATTGAAGAAGTGCATGCCGATGACACGATCGGCGGCACCTGGAATGCTGTCGGCAATGGAGGTGATTGAAATGGATGATGTGTTGGTTGCGAGCACGCAGTCAGCCGGGTAAGAGTCAGCCATTGACGCGAAGATCTTCTTCTTGAGTGCTTCGTTTTCGGTCGCCGCCTCGATCGCGAAGGATGACTCGGCGGCGCGGCAGGCTTCTGCGCTGTAGCAAATGCGGGCAAGGGCTGTGTCCGCCTCGTCCTGGCTCATGCGTTCCTTTTGCACGTTTCGCCCCACCGTCTTCTCGTGATAGGCCTTGGCGCGGTCGAGTTGCTCCTGTGAGACATCCACCTGGCACACTTCGATGCCTGACTGAGCCGCAGTAATCGCGATCCCGCTTCCCATGGTTCCTGCGCCGATGACTGTGATGATGGTGTTGTCTGACATACACATGCTCCTGACTTGGATGAACCGCGCAGTGTACTCGCATCACCGGTTCTACCGCGCCGATGCTCAATCACTCCCGTGGGCGCCCCTCGCCTCACAAGAGGCGGTGCGGATCGTCGGGTTCCGGGTGATGGTGGATAAGTCGGGAACCCTGGAAAAAGCACACAGGGGCGAAACTCTTCCTGAATCCGCCCCTGTGCTGGAAGCTGCGGTGGGAGAACCGCAGATATCAAAATGTCGGTCAGTCGCACCAGTTCCGCAACTCGGGACCGACGTAGGTCGCGAGCGGACGGATGATGCGGTTGTTGGCGTGTTGTTCCATGATGTGCGCGCACCAACCGGTGACTCGGCTGGCGACGAAGATCGGGGTGTACTGGGGAACGGGGATGCCCATGGCGAAGTAGGTCATGCCGCAAGGGAAGTCCACGTTGGGATGGATGTTCTTGTCGCGAAGCATGATGGCTTGGACTTCGTCGCCAAGATCGAACCAGCGTTTCTCGGTTGGGTTCTCTTGCTCGGCGTATTTGAGACCCCACCCACGCAAGATGCCTGCACGATGATCGCCGTTCTTGTAGACGCGGTGACCAAAGCCCATGAGTTTGCGTTTCTCGGTAAAGGCCCGCTGCATCCACTCCTCTGTGGTCATGGCCCCACCCTCGGTGTCGGTCATGATGTCGCGGAGCATGTCCATGGCCGCCTCGTTGGCGCCACCGTGGAGATTGCCCTTGAGAGCGCCGATGCCGCCACAGACCGCGGAATGCATGTCGCTGTTGGTCGAGGCAATCACGCGGGTCGTGAATGTCGATGCATTGAAGTCGTGCTCGGCATAGAGAATGAGCGAGACGTCCACCACCTTCGCGGCGATCTCTCCGGGCTTCACGCCGTTCATGCACCACAACAGATTGGCTGCGTGGGAAAGTGATGCGTCCGGTTCGACCGGTGTCTTGCCATCGAGCGCCATCTGGTGCGTGCCGATGCAGGTCGGAATCTTGGCGAGCAGCCGCATGGCCTTGCGGAGTTCGGCTGCGGGACTGTTGTCTTCGCAGTCGGGATCGATGTGCGAAAGCAGCGAGACAGCGGTTCGCAGTACGCTCATCGGATGGGCGTCTGGAGTCTCATTCGCAATCCGAATGATCTCTCGCTGAACCTCGGTCGGGATAGCGCGTTCGGCCTTGAGTTCGGCATCGAAGGCAGCAAGTTCTTCCGCGGAGGGCTTGTGGCCGACAAGCAACAGGTGCGACACCTCTTCAAATGTGGCGTTGGCAGCAAGATCGGCAATCTCGTAGCCGCGGTAGATCAGTTGGGTCTGGTTAACCGAGCAGACGCTCGTATCACCAGCCGAAAGTCCGGCCAAACCACGTGTATCTGCAGGCTTTGTTGTCACGGTTGCGCTCGACATGTTGGTACTCAATTCCCTCTCAAATTCACCGACAACACCGTTGTTGTCGGACTACCACAGGTGTGCTCCCTCGAAAGACCACCGCACACAACGCAGCCGAGCCATCCTAACAGAATCGCGTATGAATGGAAGAGGTAAGACCCCGGTACATGCCCCCCACG
>MPMD02019023.1_pt1 | contig 14851 bp, 12 predicted proteins | sample 1617291 | NCBI WGS metagenome assembly MPMD02 (sample SAMN05944810, study PRJNA350692) | marine metagenome | biome: marine; feature: ODZ; material: water; isolation source: 120 m water sample filtered on 30 um supor filter | place: Pacific Ocean | collected 2012-04-09 | depth 120m m | reverse complement strand
TACCTCTAAAGGACCAGGCCCTCAACCTGGCGCAATTGGCCATGCTATGCGACCCCCGCCTAGGCTGCCGCTTCGAGGCCGGCGACGAACTCAGCGCAGTGCGAATCGAGTGCTTTAAGGGCTTGCTCTAGCGCCAGCCTAGCAGTCGTAGCGCCAGTAGTCTCAAACTCGAATAGATAATGGTCGGGCAGCGTCTCAATCTTAATCGCTGCTTGTGCGTCCTCGTCGGTGTGGAACCGGCGCAGCTTGCGAATAGCATGGTAAGCCTTGATAGGGTCTTTCAGCAGTAGCGTCTTACCACTCTTTTGAAAGTCGTCGGTCTCGCTCGCCTCGACCAATTCCTTGCTCCGTTTGCCACTCAGGCGCAGCGTTTTGGCTTCGTGGAAAAGCGGCGCTACGACCGCCTGCCACTTGGCGTGCTGGAATCCTAAGCCAATAATTGCTCGGGCGTAAATCAGGATGGCCTGCCCCTCATCCAGTCTGACGATGGGGATGCCTGGGTCGGGAATCGCCAGGGTCTTGTCACCATTTACTGGCTCCAGGTCACCTGAGTAGACTGTGCAGGGACCTTGCTTGTTAAGCGAATACATGATTTCCGGCTGCTGCTCGGGGTCATCTATTGCCACGCCAAATGCTTGCAATGTCGCGGAATCGGTTGGCACTGGTAGCATTCCGAGCCGGTGCGCGAGAATTTCATTGAACATTGCGCTGAGAGACTCGTACTCGTGCTCATCTCCTTCTTTATCAGTCCATGAGCCAAGTGCACCCATATGGAAGTCCACTTCGTGAATACTAAGGCAGGGAACCATTGAGATTAGTGCCCTTCGCAACGAGTTCAAGAAGGAGTAATTGACTTCCTCGAATTCGAGTAGTCCGTAGTCGTCACGCATTTTGTGGATGGTGAGCTTCATTATACCCTCCGACCTCGCCGTCCACCTTTAGGCTTGCCACCGTCATGCGGAATGGGGGTAACGTCATCGATACGAGTAATCAGGATACCTGCACGTGTCAGTGACCGGATGGCCGCCTGCGTGCCTGGCCCGGGGTTGCCGCCTCGTTTGCCGCCGGCGCCGCGTAGCCGCACTTGCACCTGCTTGATACCGCGCTCCTTGAGCGTCTCGGCGACTTGATTGGCCGCCAGCATCGCCGCGTGAGGGCGTGACTCTTCACGTTGCGCCCGCACTACCATGCCGCCCGAGCACTTGGCAATGGTTTCTGCCCCTGTTGGATCGGTGACGGTGATGATGAGGTTATTGTGCGATGCAAATATGTGCGCCACCGCCCAGCGTTCGGTCATGCCTGCTCCTCACTGGTCTTAGAATCGTCCTCGATCGCATTATCTGCAGCAGGCGCTTTCTTCACATCCGTTTTTGTAGCTTCAATTTTCTCCTCATCAGCGACTACGGTCGGAGCATCCTCCTTTACTTCCCCAGCAGTAGTTTCGTCAGCCTTTACTGGCTGTTCCTTCGGGGCGGGCTCTTTCTCATTAGTTACGGTCTTTTCTTCCGGCGATTTATCATTTTTGGCCAGAGTCTTTGCATCACCATCTGCTGTTTGGTCGGGGAAATCCGCTTCGCCACGCGGTTTGGGTCGTACGGGGTGTAGGTCGTTGGTGAGTGGCGAACCGTTGCCGTAGGCAATCAGCGTCTCTTGGAGGCGGGTGACTAGCATTCCGGGCACTCGCGAGACGGTGCCATCAACCGCGATGTGGCCATGCGTAATCAGCTGTCGCGCCTGGCTTGGTGTTCCCGCTAAGCCTTGCAGGTAGACCAGCGTCTGTAGCCGCCTATCGAGTAGTTTTTCCACGCTCATACGTAGCACGTCATCCAAGTCGGCGCCTTGCTCGAGCATCCCAAGCCGGTTGAGTCGGGCCAGTAGTAGCTCGCGTTCTTTCTGCGCCTGTACCGAGGCTGCGTTGGCGGTAAGTGAGCGTGCCTGGTGCCGCATCTCCCGCACTCTGGTATTTGCCCTCCATATTTCGCGCTTGTTACGCAGGCCGTATTGGTGGACCAACGCACTCTCCTTCTCGATGCGCTCCTTTTGCCAAGGGTGGGAAGGAGTATCGTAATGCTTGTGAGGAAAGCGTGGGTCACCCATAGTCCTATTTCTTTATCTTTTTGCGGCTGACACCCAGTGCCAGGCCATGTCGTCCGTTGGAGTAAGTGCGCTGGCCGCGCACTTTGTGACCGGATGCGTGGCGTACGCCGCGATATGATTTGATTTTCTTCAGCCTGTTGAGGTCATCTTCGTGAGTCAGTTGCAGGTCTATGCTCACTTCGTGGAGGTCATCTCCACTGTCGTAGTCCCGTTGCCGGTTGGTGAGCCAGCCAGGCACTAGCTGCGCGCCATTGGTCACCGCTTCCTCAAGGCGAGCGACATCTTTGTCGTTCAATTCACCAGCAGGGCGGTCAGGGTCGAGCCCAAGCTCGGAAATTAGTGCATGACCCACGCGCTGGCCAATTCCCCTAATGCGGGGAAGTGCATACGCCAGCCGCTGCTCTCCTGGAATGTCAGTACTGGCGATACGGACGATGTACTTGAATTCTTTCTCGTCGACCAAATATACCTCCCGGACATAGTCCGGAGTGGGCGGCAGCCTAGACCCCTATTTATATGCTTTCGTTATAGTCAACTCTCCGTCGAGGTACGCAATTCTTTATAGCGCTGCGCACGGTCGTACATTACCGTGAAAAAGCTGAGCCTACTAGTCCTGCTGCTGTTGCTCATCGCTGGTGCTGGTGCTGGTGCGGGTTATTGGTTCCTGGTACTGGAAGCGGACGAGGATGAACTGGAGCAGGAGAACCGCGCACCGCAGGCGACCATCGCCACCACCCCCATCGATGGGCAGGTACAGGTCAACGAGACAGTGAGTTTTCAAGGTCACCAATCGAGTGACCCTGATGGTGACCCACTCACCTACCATTGGGATTTTGGTGACGACGATTCATCCTCGGGGGTGAGCGTCAGCCATGCCTACGGCTCTGAGGGTAACTACACTGTGAAACTGACTGTGACAGACCCGACCGGGCTCAGCGACTTTGCTGAGAAGGTTATCACTGTGGCTGAACCGCAGGTCGAAACCTTCTATGGTGACGGGACCGTTTCTTGCCAGCTAACTGGCAATTGTGACACAGAAGAGGTTCCCTTCGAGGTGAAGCAGGACGCGGCACTGGCGAGCATGGCGTGGGACCTGACTCAGAATGGAGTCATCACAACTGCTGAGGTGACAATCACCATCTACAACTCCACCGACGACGCGGTCTACAACGAGACCGGGCAGGGCCAGGGAGAATACAGCACAGAGTTCAGCGGCACCGACCTGGAATCCTTGGGCGACTGGAAGTGGGAAATTGAGGCCGAGCAGGGCTCTATGGATTGGAACGTCACAATTCGCATCGAATACTGACGTTATGCCAGTTCAAGTTTTTTCGAGTACAAGCAGATGCCGCGTTAGCGAGCCGTGGACATACCATTCGTAATGGTGCAGCTCGCGGAACCCCACCTGTGGAAGTAGCGCCGGATTGGGTAGTGTCAGTACCAGTCGTCCGCCTATCGGCAACGCTTCTGCGCATGCTGCGCTGAAGCGGGCGAGCAGCGTATCGAGTGGCTCGTGTCCAGTAGAGGCGGAGCGGCCGTAGGGCGGGTCGGTCGCGATTGCTGCTGGTCGTATTTGCTGTACCACCGCGGCGGCGTCACCCTGTTCCAGCGTTGCGCTGAAGCCGAAGTGGAGCATATTTTCGCGCGTTGCATCGACCATTTCTCCATCCAGGTCGCTTCCGCTCGCATCTAGTTTGCAGTCAACGGCCTCGATGAGTAGTCCGCCGGTACCGCAGAACGGGTCCAATAGTTTCCCGGCACCTGTTGGGAGTGCCAGATTCACCATTGCGCGCGCAAGCCGTGGCGGCAGCGAAACTGGCGCGAAGCGCGGCCGTCGGTTCAGATGATGCTCCAGGCAGCGGCGATAACCGGTCGCTTCACGCTCAAGTAGCAGTTGCAGTTTTTCACCTTGGAAGACGCGCACTATGATTGTAGGCTGCTCCAAGTCGACACGACCGTGCTTTGCCAGTATGGCGCCGAGCCGCTTGTTAACCTCCTGAAGCTCAAGCGCACCGGGCGCGCAGCGCACTGCGAAGCGTGCGCCGTCAAGGTTGATAACCGTCGCCGCCGCTTCTAGCTCTTCTAGCGAGCCTGTAGCCGCAAGCACGCCACCGCTGCGTACCATTCCCAGTCGTGCCAGCAACCCAGGTGGCACTGGTCGCGCCAAGATGCAGCGCAGCTGCAATTCATTCTGCCTGGTGACAGCAAGCTCGCAGTCGGTCGTCGCTAGCAGCTCTGTGAGTTCAGCCTGTGCCAGCTGCGGCTGCTCGCCGCCCAGCTCGAAAATCCACTCGCTTACCATGCGTCGGCAGCGTCCGGCTTCATATATGGGTCACGAAGGTACCGCGCCGTGTTCTTCAGGCTGGGGCGACTGCTGGGGCCGGTCTATGCAGTCTACCAGAAACGGCTGATGCGCAACCTGCGCAAGGGACCGATTCCGCACCACTTGGCGGTGATTATGGACGGCAATCGCCGCTTTGCCGAGCAATTAGGGCTGGCGCCGCACGAGGGCCATTTGCGTGGGCAGGGTAAGCTGGAGGAGATGATGGAGTGGTGCCAGGAGATGGGCATCCGTGTCCTGACAGTCTATGCCTTTTCCACCGAGAATCTCGACCGCCCCAAGGGAGAACTTGAGACGCTGATGGACCTGTTCGCCGACGCGTTCCGACAAGTTGGCGACGACCCCCGCATCCATGGCAGCCGCGTGCGCGTCTGCGCGCTGGGTCATCGTGAACTGTTGCCGGAGCGGGTGCGCGACGCGATTGCGTACGCCGAGGAGCGAACTGCGCATTACGAGGACTACCGCTACAACATCGCTGTCGCTTACGGTGGGCGTCAGGAAATTATTCAGGCCATGCGGCAGCTGGCGCGCAAGGTGCAGAACGGCGAGCTAGCGCCTGACGACATAGATACGGCACAGGTTACGCAGCATCTTTACACCGGCGACCTGCCCGACCCCGACCTGATCCTGCGCACATCGGGGGAAGAACGCGTCAGCAACTTCCTGCTGTGGCAGCTCGCTTACTCGGAATTCTATTTCGCTGACGTTTACTGGCCAGCGCTGCGCAAGGTGGATTTCTTGCGCGCCATTCGAGCCTATCAGCAGCGGCAACGGCGGCGCGGCCGCTGAACACGCTTATTAGGTGTACTGGCCTACTGACAGCGATGTTCGACCGTGCCGCCCGGCTGCCGCTGGAACGACCGCACGCGACGGTCGCCGCGATACTGCTGTTGACGCTACTGCTGGCGCCGTCGCTGCTACAGGTGAGTTTCCAAACCGACGTGGAAGCGTTCCTGCCCAATTCGGAGGCGGCGAGCCAGCATGAGCGGGTCGAGCTACTGTTTGGTCGTGAATCGAAAGTGGCTCAGCTCTATGTGATGCCTACCAATGGCAATAATGTCCTGACGATGGAGGCTTTGCTTGAAATTCAGGAGCTGCACCGGCAGGCTGCCCAGCTGGAGGGAGTGCGCACCGCGATTTCAGTATCTAGTTTCTTTGATTCGGCACTGCGTGAAAAAGGGGCATCTTTGGAAACAATCAGCCTTAGTGATTGCCCCTGGGATGAAGTTTACACAGCACTGGTCGAGTCCGAAGGAGGCAACTACTCGTACCATCATGTGACCTTCATCACCGACGTGCTTGTGCATCGTGACTTGGACATGATTAGCCTCCTGGAAGAGAATGCAGAGTGTCGTGATGGTCCGATTGCGAGCGCAGCGCTGGTATTGCTCAACTTGGACCCGGAGCTGACAACCCCGGAGCGCAAGCAGGTGGGGCAGCAGCTACGCGAATTGGCTCAAGATTGGAAAGGCGAGAAGGTGCGTGCTGAGGCGTTCTCAGTCGACTTACTGGCATACGACGTCGATCAAACTACCAGCCATACCAACCTGTTGATGGGTGGTGGTATGCTGTTAGTGTCGGTGCTGTTGCTCTGGTACACCTTTCGGCACTGGTCGTACGTCCTGCTGCCGCTTGTGACCCTGCTGCTGGCGTTGACGTGGACTTTCTCTTTTGCAGGACTGACAGGAATGCGGCTGACTGCTATTGACGTAGCGGTGCTGCCTCTGGTGGCGGGACTGGGCATTGACTTTGCAGTACATATGAGCCGGCGCTATCAGGAGGAGTTGGCGCTGGGACGCAGGGTCCCGGAGGCGCTGTGGGAGGCGCAGTGGCACACTGGGCAAGCACTAGCGCTGGCGATGCTCACGACGGTAATTGCGTTCCTTTCGGGTGCTACTGCCGGGGTTGGACCGGTACGTGACTTCAGCTTGCTTTGCGCGGCCGGCATCATCAGCGCCTTCCTACTAACGCTCACTTTCCACACCGCAGCGCGGCTACTGCTCGACACGAGACTGAAATCGGTGCCAACCCAACCGGGCGCGGAGGTTATTGAGCGAGCCGTTACCCGCGCCTCGATGGCGGTTGAGAGTCGACCCATGGTAATCTTGGCTACGGTAGCTGTTGTCACGCTGCTTGCAATGGCAGGCGCCAGCCGTATTGACACCAGTTTTTCGCTGGATGATTTTCTCTCCGAGGACCTGGAGGTCATGCTTACCGCTGAGAAGATTCGTACCGATTTTCGTGGCGCCAGTTATTCGCAGTCACAAATCTTGATTGAGGGCAATGTTACCCGTGCCGGGTTCCTGGAGGAGCTGGCCGAACTGGAGTCGGGACAGCTTGGCAGTGGAGAGTGGGGCATTAGCGATGATACCTTCGTTATCAAGCTGGGCGGTGAGCCGATGGTTGAATCGGTTCGCTCTGTACTCACCACAGCCATCGCCGCCGAGCCGTACGCGCTGACACAGGGCAGCAATCCGAGTCATGAGTGGCAGCGTAGTCAGCCCTTCCGCGTCCCGGCTGGTGAGAGAGTTAGCGTGACCTGGGATGCGGATTCGCAGCGTGAAGAATCGCTGCTCTCGCTGGGAGTGACACTGTATTGGCAGGACGAAGACGGGAATGCGTTGGGAAACGACACGGAACACCCCTCTGGCAACTCATGCTCTTTCCAGGTGCCGGATTCTGTGGCTCAGGCGCGCCTTGAGTTCAGCCACTTTCCCGACCTAGAAGATGACCCGCTGATTGTGAACTCCGCGGTGCGCGGTGGGAGCTTTGTATGGGTGCAGTCGCTACAACACACCTTCAACCTGACTGAGTCTGGTGCCCCCTTCAGCGAAACTGATTCGCATGACGTGCAGGAGCTGTACGACTATCTCTACCAACGCGACCTCGATCTGGCTGACCCGATTACTAACCAGACATACGCCGCTAGGATGCAACAGGTTCTCTATCGCAATGCGCAGGGCGAGTACAGTGCATCAGTGGTACGTGTTTTCATTGGCCCCACCCCATTACGTGAGTTGGACAATCACGCGCTGGAGCAAATGATGTACGACCTAGAAGAGGATCTGCCCGACAACGGTTTTGCGGGAGCAGAGACTAGCCTAACAGGCGGTCATGTACTAACGGTGACAACGATAGACGCCATCCAGAGCACCCAGCTAAACTCGACGCTCATCTCGGTGGCTCTGGCAATGCTGTTGCTTGTCGCTATCTATCGCCATTTTGGACTGGGAATACTGAATGTACTACCGGTAGCGCTGGCGACCATATGGATTCTGGGCAGTATGGCCGTACTCAGTATCACGCTCAATGTTATGACGGTGATGGTGACTGCGTTAACTGTCGGACTGGGCATCGATTACGCTATCCATATCATCGCGCGCTACCGCGAGGAGCTAGCACGCCGCTCGGAGAAGGAGGCACTGGAAGCGACGATTCATCAGACCGGTTCGGCGCTGTTGATTTCCGGCTTGACTACGGTAGGCGGCTTTGCGGTGTTGCTCCTGAGTCCTATGCCGTTGGTGCGTAATTTTGGCTTGCTGACCGCGCTGACAATAGTCTATGCGGTGTTTATTGCGCTGCTGGTGCTACCCTCACTGATCTGGGCTGGGAATCGCCTTGCGGAGTTGTTCAGTCAGCAGCGGGCCGGTTGACGCGTTTCTGTTGTCGCTTTTCCCACAGCTCGCGCGCTAGCTGCCGCATGTCCTCGACCGAGTCGGACTCATCGACTATTTCGACGCCGAGCAGCGTTTCCACAGCGTCCTCTAGCGTAATTAGACCTTGTGTAGTGCCATACTCATCGACGACAATAAAGGCGTGTTCGCGTCTCCCAATAAACTCTTCGAGCAGGTCAGAGACGCTGTCTTCCGGCGCGACGGTGTGTAGTGGCTGTAACAGCTCGCCTAGTGGAGTACTACCGGCTTCACCACCATAAGTTTCCATCAGTTGACTACGCAACACGAAGCCGACTACATCATCCAGACCTGTGTCGGTAACTGGGATGCGCGAGAACGGCAGCGGAGAGTGCGCCTCAATTACCTCTGTTACGGTTTGTGATTTCTGAAACGTTAGCATTACTGTACTGGGCGTCATCACATCCTCGGCGTGAATGTTGTCGAGCGTGAGCAGGTTGCGGATGACACGCGTTTCGCCTCGATCGAGCGTGCCCTGGTTCTCGCCCATTTCCGCCACCGCAATCATCTCCTCGCGAGTCATTTCGGGATGCCTGCTGTTGGGTGCGATGGTGCGCGAGAAACGGCGCAGTACGATGACTGCAGGCCAAGTGAACCACACCAGCCAGCGAATGATATGCGCTGCCGCGGGAGATAGCGAGCGCCAGTAGGTGGCACCGATAGTTTTCGGGATTATTTCAGAAAAGACCAGTATGAGCAGGGTCAGGATAATCGAGGCAAGGGTGAACCAGCTGTTCCCCAGTTGGTGGAACTCCGCGCCGACGCCTGCGGCGCCAACGGTGTGAGCCACTGTGTTTAGCGTTAGAATCGCCGCCAATGGCGAGTCGATTTCCTCCTTGAGTTCGCGCAATAACTGGCCGCTGCTGCGTCCCTCCCGCGAGAGCTGTTCTATGAATGACCAGTTAGCCGAGAGCAGCACCGCCTCCAGCAGTGAGCAGAGGAACGAAACTCCCAGCGCCAGCAGCAAGAAGAAGGCGATGTAAGACCAGCTTAGCCCGGCTAAAGTCCCACTCAGGCTCGCAAGGTCCAGCACGTTACCTCCCTATCCTGCCGCAGAGTGCCGCGACTGTCGTACCGAAACGTCTCTGTATCGTCAACTAGCGTTTCCTGGCGTGATGGCCGTCTGCGACGACCGCTGCCGTAACATGGATTAGGTCCCTGCTAAAAGGAGTTGCCCTCACTTGCACACGCACTCCAGCAAGCAAGGTACTCAGCGTGATGACCAATAGGCGATGAAACGGCTGAGTTCCTCGGCGATTGGAGCTAGGCTGCTTGTGTCACCGTTCCAAGTTGCACCAATACTGTAACCGTATTCGTCCCACAACTCGTCTAAGAATTCCTTCATTATCAACCCGAAATCATCTGGAGGTGTACCAGATATTACTCCAGCCAGGTAGAGTGGCCGCTTGCGCTGTACTAACAAGTTGAGGTTGCCATACTTTAGGTTCTCCAGCCCCCCTACTTCGTCGTCAGTACTAAACGAATCCTTGATGAAGTCACCGATTGCAGTGAGCATCGAGCTCACGATTTCTGAGTCAGCCATTTGCGAGCCGTGCAGCGCTGCGTGCGAGATAAGCCGTCCGTCATCATAGATTAGGAACAGCTCCTGCACCTTGCATGGAAATAGCCGCGCCAGTGGGTTGCGTGGGACATCCAGTTCCTGTATCTGGTAGCTGCTTCTACCATTAGTGCCGGTCAAACCACTTCTAGCCTCACCACGTGACAGCGATTGTAGTGCGTCGACGAAGCCGCCCATGTCACGCGCTAGCACCCGTGCCTCGAGTGCGTACAGGTACTGTCGCGCCAGCCCGAACAGAATAATTCCGTAGCAGAGCATTGTCGAGAAGGGAAACGAGACAAATATGTAGGCGAACAGTGCCGTGACCCAGAACAGCAGCGGTCGCAGTAGCCCGCCCCCCAACCGGTAGCTGATGGCGATGATGAGTAGCAACTGCAGCGCGATAGCGATTGCCATCACGCGTCCGTCAGCCCATACTGAAGCTTTGTCCAGAGTAAGTTCACCCTCGGCAGGGTTGTAGGCGGCGGCACCCACGACAGGTGACAGTGACATTCCACCCAGTTGCCCGCCGCTCGGTAACCGCAAGTGGTTCAGCACGAACTTGTTGGTCTTTAGCTCTGTGTCAGGTGGGTATTTGACGCTGAGCGAGAGTTGTAGTCCGGTGGCGTTGCCGAGTTGCGTCGCGAACATCAGCGGATGCAGTGCTTCATCTTCAGCGAGCCGAAAATCAACAGTGAGTACGAGCGACTCAGGCTCCACGGTAAAGTTGCTGAGTTTTGCCTCCGCGACCGGTCCGCTGCCTAGAATCGCCCCAGCGAGCGCTTCGTCAGTATTGCCGCCCGGGAATGGGCCAGCCAAATAGCGCAGCACTACTTCGGCAGTATAGTTACCGGAGAGTGTGAAGTTCTCGTCCGCGGCGTAGTGTGCCTGTAGTGTAGGCCAGTCCGGAGCTTCGGATGGGGTGCCGCTTCCCGGCCACGCCAAGCGTAGTCGAGCCTCGCCACTTCGGGCGTCGCTGAATTCCAGCTCCAGCGCTAGCGCTGGTAACTCCTCGTTGGCCACTGCCGTACTAGGTACCAGCAGCAGCGCCAGCAACAGGATTCCTATGATTGCCCGCACGCACCCGGCCTCACGAGCTAGTTTTAAACTATTTGGTGTTCAGCGAAACTGCTTTTATCTCCCCTTGGTACGGCGCGGCATGGCCCGGTTCCCAGAGGCGGAGGCTCGACTCTTCAGCAAGAAGATTTGTATGCGCTGCAACGCCCGCAACGCGGTTGCAGCAATCCGCTGCCGAAAGTGTAACTCAAGCGACTTGCGCAGCAAGGCACGCGAGTCACGTGGGAAGTAGGTGAGACAGCCTACTCGTTGATTGTCGCGCGCCGAAAATCATACCGCTAACTGTGTTCTTTACTCAACCGTGACTGACTTCGCCAGGTTACGTGGTTTGTCGATATCGCACCCCAGCTCGTCAGCGACGTGATAGGCGAGCAGTTGTAGCGCGACACCAGCGGTGAATGGCATCAGGACTGAATCGCTGGCAGGGAGTGTAATGACCTGTTCCGAGAGCCGTAGCGCATCCGCGTCGCCTTCTTGCGCCACTACCAGTAGCGGCGCTTTGCGTGCCGCCACCTCCTCCATGTTGGAGACCAGCTTGGCATGGGTGTGGTCCTGACTGGCGATAGCAATGACTGGAGTCTGTGGCGAAAGCAGGGCCAGTGGCCCGTGCTTCAGCTCACCGGCCGGGTATCCTTCGGCGTGGAGATAAGAGATTTCTTTCAGCTTCAAGGCACCTTCGAGTGCAATTGGGTAGCCCAGATTGCGGCCAATAAAGAAGAGCGAGCTGGCCTGCGTCAGTGAATTGGTTAGCTTGCTGATGGCGGAGCGGCGCTCGAGCACTTGTCCGACATATTGCGGCAGCCTTCGCAGCTCCTGTTCCCAGCGTCGCAGCTGTGGCAGATCCATACTCTTGCGCGAGTAGGCAAGATGTACTGCCAGCATGTAGAGCGCCTGCATCTGCACCAGGAAGGTTTTTGTCGCAGCTACGCCAATCTCAGGTCCGGCGTGCGTTAGCAGGATACCGTCGACATTGCGCGCTAGGCTGCTTCCGCCAACGTTACAGATGGCGACCGTGTGCGACCCCTGCTGTCGCGCTACCCGCGCGGCGGCGAGCGTATCAGCAGTCTCGCCACTCTGCGAAATCAGTACCACCAGCGGGCGTGCCGAGAGCATACCACCTACATTCTGCACTGGTGGTGAGTAGCGGAATTCCGAGGCGTGACAGACGTTCACCGGGATGGCAGTCAGCTGCTCGATGACATACTTGCCAACCATCCCGGCGTGCAGGGAAGTACCGCACGCCACAATTGAAATCGAGCCGATGCGCCAGTTCAGGTCTAGCCCGTCGATGATAGCCTCTGCTAGGGTTGGCAGCAGCGATTCTTGCAGAGCCCTAGGCTGCTCGAATATTTCCTTGAGCATGTAGTGCGTATAGCCCCCCCGCTCGGAGTCCTCAAACGCCCAGTCGAGTTCCTCTATTTCGGGCTCACGTATATTTCCGGCCATGTCACTAATTTCGACGCTGTCGGCGGTAAGGCATACCAGTTCACCGTTACGGACGTATGCAACGCGCTGCGTATACTTCATGATTGCCGGCGCGTCGCTTGCTAGAAAATTCCCCCCTTCGCCGAAGCCGATTACAAGCGGAGATTCGTTGCGCGCCGCCACGATTTCGCCGGGATGCGCCGCGTGCAGCACCGCAATCGCGTAAGCACCCGTCACATCTCCGAGCGCCGTCCGCACGGCCGTGAGCAAGTCGCCGTCATAATGACGCCCAATCAGGTGTGGCAGCACTTCGGTATCGGTCCCGGAGTTGAACTTGATTCCTGCCGCTTCCATTCCAGAGCGCAGGTCGGCATAGTTCTCTAGCGTGCCATTGTGTATGACAGCAATGTCGCCGCTGGAATCGACTTGCGGATGCGCGTTTGCGTCGGACGGTTCACCGTGCGTCGCCCATCGGGTATGGCCGATACCAACCGTTGCCGCCAGTTTGGGCAGCGCCTCTTCCATCACCGTGATGCGTCCTTGTTTCTTGTGGATAGTAAGTCCGTTTTTTTCGTGGAGGGCGATTCCAGATGAATCGTAACCGCGGTATTCAAGCCGCTTAAGTGCTTCAACCAGTATTTGCGGTGCATTCCCACTCCCGGCGTAGCCTACGATACCGCACATCAGTTTTCCCTCGCTGGGAACTCGCCGCTCACGGTCTCACCGTCGCCAACAATGGCGTTGCGCCAGAGCACGCAGCCGCCCTGTAGCACCACCCGGTCACCAATGTGGCATCCATCGCCAACCATCGCCCCACGGTCGATGACCGAGTGCTGTGATTGCAGGTAGGTAGCTTCATCTGGGCCGGGAAGTGCGATGACGTGCGCTCCGAGGTCGCTCCCCTCACCGATTATGCATGCCTGCAAGTGGGTGTAGCTGTCGATGGTGGTTGAATCCATGATGAGGGTGTCGGCGATTTCACAATGCGTGCCGATTTCGACTCCGTCACCAATCGTCGTCGATGGACCCAGCACACTGCCAGGACCGATGTGACAGCCGCTGCCAATTGAGAGCGGCCCTTGTAAGTAGCAGCCAGCGGCGATGCGTGTTCCGTTGCCGATGGCCACAGCTCCCCGAATCGTGACGCCAGCCTCGCAGGTGCCCGCCAGTTCCTGTTGTAGGTAGCGCAGTGCGACTTGGTTACCGCCGACTAGGTCCCAGGGATAGACGATGTTGTGCCACGCCTCAGCCATCGCAACCGCCGGCGACGCAGCGTCGGAGGCAAGTCGTGCCTGCAGCGCCTGCCCCAGGTGGCGCACCTTCATACTAGTGAGGGCGGTAACTGTCTTTGGAGTCAGTCGCGCGATGCCAGTGAAGTGTAAGCGCCCCATTGCTTCGGGCGCATCGTAGTTGATATGCACTGCGTCGCCCTCCATCTCGAGCCCACCCCATTTTGACCACCGCAGCGCCTCGCTCGCGAGCACCGCCTCGTCCTCCTGCTCGAGCAGCGCCGTAAAGCCCTGCGGAGCGACGAAGTTGTCGCCCGGCACGACTAAAAGTTCCTCGTCCGGGGCAGTCGCAGCCCCAAGTCGCAACGCGTCGAGCGTGCCAGTCAGCTTCTCCTGCCGGGCGTATACGATTGCGACGTCGTAGCGCCCGCCGTCTCCGAACAGGCTCATCACGCTCTCGGCGCCGTGACCGACGACCATGGTCACTTGGCGCACACCCGCCTGTCGCAGCCCTTCGACCAAGTGCTCTAGGATGGTGCAGTTGGCTAGCGGCAGCATCCCCTTGGGGCGGCTGGCGGTCCAGCCCCGCAAGCGTGCGGCTTCGCCGGCCGTCAGGATTACGGCACGCATGCCCCGCCGCACTCCGGGGGGTATATCATCCTTACGATTTGGCAAACTGCTTAACTCACCGCTACCGTCAGGGTTTGTGGACGGGGAATGGGACGCGGTAATCATCGGTGGTGGGCCGGCTGGCGCGACTGTCGCGCGCTACGCGGCTGAAGGCAGTGCCCGTGTGCTCATCGTTGACCGCCGCTCCGCAATCGGTGAGCCGCTACAGTGCGGCGAGCTGGTGCCAACCAATGCGGAGATGGCACGTCTCTGTCCGAACGTGCCGAATCTGGACGACCTGCTGTGCACCCCGCAGGCAGCGATTTCTCGACTCACCGACAAACTATGCATAGTCCCCCCTTCAGGTCGTTCGCTGAAATTCGAGTTCGGAGGCCAGATACTTGACCGCGTTGCGCATGACCAAGCGCTCGAGCAGGCGGCACGTGAAGCTGGCGCAGAATTCCGGCTCGGGACAGGCGTTGCTTCGGTAGAGGACCATACTGTACGCCTGACTGACGGGACCACCGTGCGGGGACAAGTCATCGTTGGTGCAGGTGGACCGCACGATCCTCTGCGCCGCGCCCGCTGGCGTGAGCAGAGCCTTCATGTCGCCGTCAGTTTCGTTATCATGGAAGGCGATTTCCCTGACTGGGTCGAGCTGCACTTCGGGTCTGTCGCACCGGGCGGCTACGCGTGGATGATTCCCAAGCGAGATGGAGCCAATATCGGACTTGGCGTCCAGCCACGGTTTGCGCGTGGCCGACCCCTGCGCGAATTTCTCGCAGAATTTCTGGCACGCTATGACGGCCGCATCACCTATCGC
>MPMD02075774.1_pt1 | contig 14874 bp, 9 predicted proteins | sample 1617291 | NCBI WGS metagenome assembly MPMD02 (sample SAMN05944810, study PRJNA350692) | marine metagenome | biome: marine; feature: ODZ; material: water; isolation source: 120 m water sample filtered on 30 um supor filter | place: Pacific Ocean | collected 2012-04-09 | depth 120m m | reverse complement strand
GTTGGAGCAGGGGACGTCGACGAGCACCCGGTCGTACTCGCCCGTCGCCACGGCATCCGCTTGGCCAAGCGTGGCGCAGGTGACGCGCATGCGGTCGCAGTTTTCGCGCAGCAACCCGAGCCGCGATTCGCTGGTGTCGAGCGCGCTGAGCTGACCTTCGTTTTTCATTTGCCCGGCGATGTGGCAAGTCTTGCCGCCAGGCGCGGCGCAGAGGTCGAGTACGGCCTGGCCCGGCCGCGGATCGAGCAGGTCGACGGGCAGCAGTGTGCTGGGATCCTGAATGTAGAACAGGCCGTCGCGAAAGCTGCCGAGTGACTCGAGCGGGGGGTGCTGGCGGAGGCGAAACAGGCTGTCCGGCTGGGCCCAGTCGCAGTTGATTGGCGTGGCCTCAACGCCTTCGTCATCCCAACGCTTGGCCAAGTGTACGGGGTCGGTGACGAGGCGGTTGACGCGGGCACAGGTCGGGGCCGGCTGGTTGTTCCATTCCATGAGGCGAATGGTTTTTTCGCGGCCCCAGCGCTGTTCCCACTGCTCGAAAAGCCAGTCGGGGTGGGATTGGCCAAGCGCCGGGCGTTCCTCCTGCAGATTCGCAATGTCGCGGGTGATTTGCTCCCGCTCGCGGAGGAAACGCCGCAACATGGCATTGATGAAACCGGCTTGGCCGAGGCATCTCTCGGCCTTGGCCAGGCGGACACTCTCATCAACGATGGCGTGCTCGGGGATGCGGTTGAGGAAGAAAATCTGGTACAGGCCGAGCCGGAGAATCTCCCGCACGGCCGGTTTCTGTTCTCGGCCTTCGGTGGCGCGCTCGATCAGCCAGTCAAGCAGCCGCCGCCATCGAACGCAGCCGGAGACGAGTTCTCGGCAGAGTCCGGTGTCGACGCTTGAGAGCGCGGCGGACCGGAATTGGCGAGCGAGGATTGGCTCGACGGCTCGCTGCGTTTGTTGTGAGCGCAACAAAGATTGAAGCACAATTTGTCTTGATTTTCTACCCGACACGCCGCTAGGATGCCGGCTTTGGCGGCGCAGGCCGAGTTTTACCTGATGAGCGAAAAAATGACCGAGGAAGCAACCACCACCACAGAGCAATCCGATCAACTCCAGAGCGAGTTCAAGCGACTGGTGCTCGATGGGAAACTGGATCCCAAGCTCACGGATACGCTGACGGATTTGGTGACGGCTGGATTTTGCACGCACCGATCGTGGGGGTTTGGGAAGATCACCACGGTGGACACGTTGATGGCCAAGATGACCATCGACTTCCAGTCCAAGCCGGGACACCCAATGGACCTGGGGTTTGCCGCGAAGGTGCTCAGTCCGCTCAGTTCGAGCCATATTCTGGCGCGTAAGGCAACCGACTTGGCGGGCCTGAAACGCATGGGCGCCCTGCACCACCTCGAGTTGATCAAGCTGGTGCTCGAGAGCTACGGCGGGCAGTCGACCATCGCGCAGATACAGGAGTCGCTGGTGCCGGATGTCATCGAGGAGGACTGGAAAAAATGGTGGGCCAACGCCAAGAAGGAAATGAAGAGCGACGGGCACTTTCAGTTGCCGGTCAAGAAAACTGAGCCGATTGTCTACCACGCCGAGGAACTCTCCCCGGCGGACAAACTGATGAGAAATATCCGCGATGCCAAGGGCTTGAAGGCGCAGTTGGCCGCAGTCAGCGAGCTTTGGAAAGGCATTGACGATGTCGAAAACAAGGAGGCAGTGCTGGAGGAGGTGGTGGCCATCCTGAACACCGCCATCAAGAACCATCTGACACTCAAGCCGTCACTGGCACTCGAGGCGATCCTGCTGCGCGACGCCATCCGCACACAGTCCGGCGACCAGCCGCAGGAAGGGGAACTGAGAGCAGACGACATTTTTGAGAAAGCGGACAATCTGGCCGGAGTGATCGAGGGCCTTTCCGCCACAAAGCAGAAGCTCGCTCTGGAGGCTTTTCGCGAAGCCCATCCGGACATCTGGGTCGACACCTACCTCAAGCTGCTCAACGAGACCGGGCTTCGGCTGGTGGGGGAACTGATCCAGATTCTCATCGACACCGGTCATTTCGAAAAGTTCAAGGCCAGACTGACAAGACTCATCAGCAAGCGAGAGGCTAGCACCGACCTGATGCTGTGGGTAGGCAAGAACCGTTCCGACAGCTTTGCCGACATCCTCGGCCCGGGAGTGTTCCGTGCGATGATGGCCGCCATTGAAAATGACCGGTTTGAGGATCGCAAAACCAGCAAGCTGGGGGATTTGATTCTAAGCGATCAGGAACTGATAACTGACCTGATCAGTTCCGCTGACGTTGAACTGATCGAGGACCTGGTGCGCGCGCTGCAGTCGACCAACTGCTTTGACGACATGGACAAGCGCTCGCTACTGGGCCGCATCGTCAAGGAGTTCCCCTCAATCCAGCCGATGATTTCCGGCGATCAGGTCAAGGAGGACAATACTCTTGTCGTCTCCTGGCCTAGCCTCGAGCGGCGCAAACTTGAGTACGAGGAGCTGGTCAAGGAGAAGATTCCCGCCAACTCCAGGGAGATCGCCATCGCACGCAGCTATGGCGATCTGCGTGAGAATCACGAGTTCAAGGCGGCCAAGGAAACGCAGAAACTGCTCCTCTCCCGCAAGGGCGAACTGGAAGTCGATCTGACACGCGCCCGGGCCACCGACTTTTCCGATGCCACGACCGATCAGGTCACCGTCGGCAACAAGGTGGGCGTGACCAACCTCGAGACCAACAAGCCGGAGACATTCATCATTCTCGGCGCTTGGGACGGCGATCCCGACAACCAAATCCTCAGTTACCTCACGCCGCTGGGCCAGGCGTTCCTCGGCAAAAAACCGGGCGAGGAGGCCAAGCTTGAGGTCGACGACAAGTCCCGGCGCTATCGGATCGACACTATCGAGCAGCACACCGTCGCTGGGCCGAGCGCGGCCGCCGACGAGGAGGCCGAGGCTGAGGTGCAACCGGCCGCCGCCGAGTAATCAAACCGTTTTTCACCAAGCCCCGGCCGACATCGCCAGGACTTTTCTGTTTACAGTGCTTGAAGCAAGCGGCCGACGATTCCCTCCGCTGCTGAACCATAGCCGCCGCCGAAGATGTTGAAGTGGTTCAGCGTGTGGTAAAGGCGGTACAGCAGCTTGCGTGTGCTGTAACCGGGATCGAGTGGCCACTCCGCCTCGTACGCCGTCCAAAAGGCGCTCCCAAAACCGCCGAACATATCCGCCAATCCAAACTCCGCCTCCCGGTCGCCGCGATATGTCGCCGGGTCGAAAATCACCGGCTCGCCGCCTGGCCCGAACGCCACGTTACCGCTCCACAAGTCACCGTGCAGTAGCGACGGTCTTGGTTCGTAGTTGGTGAAAAAACGGTCGAGTTGGGCAAGCAGTTTGTTCGCGTCGTCGAGCCGCAATCCGTTGCGCTTGGCCAAGCGGCATTGGAAGCCCAGCCGGTGCTCACGTAGGAAGGCCACCCAGTCGTCGCCCTCCGGGTTCGGCTGCGGGGTGCTGCCGATCGTGTTGTCGCGCCGCCAGCCGTAGTGCGCCCGCGGCGCGGCGTGCAGCTTGGCCAAGCGGCGGCCAAGTTCCGTTTCCGAACCGCCCCCGCCCAGTTCGATGTGCTCGAGCACGAGGTACGCCCGGCTCCCGCTGACGCCGTGGCAGATGGGCCGGGGAACGCGGATCGTCCCCGTGGCGTCGATGTCGCGCAGTCCGTCGGCCTCGGCCTCGAACATCGATAATTCGTCGGCCCGGTTGAGCTTGGCGAAGAATGGGCCTCCGTCACCGTCGAGCCGGTACGCTTCGTTGATGCACCCGCCGTCGACCGGCCGCGCGTTGGCCAGTCGGAACGCCACGCCGGTGGTTGCGCAGATTTGCTCGACGATCTCGTCCCACATTGGTGGTTAACCGGCGACTTGGCTGCGAACGTGTTCAAGCAGGCTGGCGCAGCCGTCCTCGAGCAGGTCGAGCACTGTCTCGAATCCCTTCGACCCGCCGTAATACGGGTCGGGCACCTCAGTCGCGGTGGAGTCGGTGACGAAATCGCAGAACGGCCGAATCTGCGCCGGGGGCTCCCCGGCCGGGGCCATGTTCCGGACGTTCACCAGATTCTCATCGTCCATCGTCAAGATTAGGTCGAACGAATGGTAGTCGTCATCGCAAATCTGTCGCGCCTGGCCGTTGGTCGTGATGCCGCGTCCGGCCGCCGCCGAGTGCATGCGGTGATCCGGCGGGTTGCCGGTGTGAAACGCGATCGTGCCGGCCGAGTCACACTCGACCCGCCCGGCCAAGCCCTCGGCCTCGACCAGGTGGCGCATCACCGCCTCACCGGCAGGGGAGCGGCAGATGTTCCCCATGCAAACAAACAGTAACCTGTACGGACGCATGGGCGGCAGCTTATCCGCCCGCCTGGCCAAGGGCAATCCGGTGTATGGGCAAGCTTGAGTTTGCATGCCCGAGTGGTTAAACCACGCGCGTGAACCGTCGAACTTTTCTGGGAACCAGCGCGGCTGGTCTGGCTTACTCTTCCATCGCCACGACCGCGGCCGACATCGCCAGCGGGCCGATCAAGCGTGTCGCACTGATTGGCACCGGGTGGTACGGCAAGATTGACCTGTTCCGGCTCATTCAGGTTGCCCCCGTCGATGTGGTGGCGTTGTGCGACGTCGACAGGACGATGCTTTTCGAGGCGGCCGACATGGTGGCCAAGCGGCAAAAGTCCGGCAACCGCCCCAAGACCTACGGCGACTACCAGGAGTTGCTGAAAGAAAACAAGCTCGATCTCGTGCTCATCGCCACGCCGGACCACTGGCACGCGCTGCCGATGATCGCCGCCGTCCAGGCCGGATGCGACGTGTACGTGCAGAAGCCGACCAGCATCGACGTGGTCGAGAGCCAGGCGATGCTCGCTGCGGCTCGAAAATACAATCGCGTTGTGCAGGTCGGCACGCAGCGCCGCAGCACGCCGCATCTCATGGAGGCTCGAGAGCAGATCGTCGCCAAGGGCCTGCTCGGCAAGGTCGCCCACGCGGAAGTATGCTGCTACTACCACATGCGCAACCGCAGCAACCCGGCCAACAGCCCGCCGCCAGCGAATCTCGATTATGACATGTGGAGCGGTCCCGCGCCGAGTCGCCCGTTCAACGAGCTTTGCCACCCGCGCGGCTGGCGTGCGTTCATGGAGTACAGCAACGGCATCGTCGGCGACATGTGCGTGCACATGCTCGACACGGTCCGTTGGATGCTCGATCTCGGCTGGCCGAGCAGCGTCGTGTCGCAGGGCGGTATTCTCGTTGACAAGCAGACTAAGGCCAACACTACCGACACGCAGACGGCGTGCTTCGACTTCGACGACCTGCAGGTCGTCTGGCAGCACCGTGCCTGGGGGCACGCGCCTGATCCCGACTATCCGTGGGCGGCCTTCCTCTACGGCGACAAGGGCACACTGAAGCTGAGCGTCAACAGCTACGACTTCATCCCGCGCGGCGGCGAGGCCAAGCCGGTTCATCGCGACGTCAAGATGGAATTGGAGGAGTACCCCGAGGACAAAACCGAGAAGGCGCTCGAGCGGCACGTCGCCCCGGCTGTTCGCGTGCACATGATCGATTTCCTCAATGCTGTGGCCAAGCGCAGTCGCCCGGTCGCCGACATCAAGCAGGGCCACATTTCCAGCGTTAGCTGCATTCTGGCGAACCTGTCGCAGAAGCTTGGTGGCCGCACCCTGCGGTGGGATCCGGAAAACCACACCGTCATTGGCGACCCCGAGGCCAACCGGCTCCTCAGCCGCCCCTACACCGTCCCGTGGATCCACCCCACGCCGGACACGGTCTGACAATGGCCAAGCGTTTGGCCAAGTGCGTTATTCGCCGGTGAGTTGGAGGCACTGGAGGGTTTTCTGGTCGCGGACGAAGAGCCGGCCGCCGGAGTAGGCCGGGAAGCTCCAGGTTTTGCCGCAGACCTGCACCCGGTCCAGTTCCTCGTATTCCCCCGGGTTGGGATTGAGCAGGATCAGTTCGCCCATTTGGCCGAGCACAAGCAGTCGCTTGCCGTCCGTCAGCGTTGAGGCGTAAAATTTGCCGAAGCCGCGCTCCTCCCAGTTCAGCCTGCCGCTGGCGGTATCGACACAGATGAACCGGTCCTTCTCGGCGAAGCCGTACAGGCTGCCACCCACGACGACCGGCGTGGCGAGGTTGATCTTGAGCTTGGCATCCTTCCACCTGCGAACGGCTTCACCGGCGTTGCCGTTGCCGCCCATGCAGAGCATGCCCTCGGAGTGGGAGGCGGCGATCACGCTGTTGCCGGCGGCGATAGGCGTGACGACATTTCGAAAATAAAGCGTGGGGAACGGCAGGTTCCAGAGCAGTTCGCCGGTTTTGGTGTCCACGCCGAAGAGCCTCTCGGCGCCGAGCGTGACGAACTGTCGCCGGCCCGCGAGCGTGGTGATCAACGGGCTGGCAAAGCTGGCTAGGTCATCCTGCGATTTCCACACAACATCGCCGGTGAACTTGTCGAAACAGACGACGCCGGTCCCGGGGACGCCGCCCACCGAGCAGATTAGGTGATCCCCATCGATCAACGGCGTGCCGCTGTAGCCCCGGCGCGCGGCAGCGGCCTCGTTTTGTTTTTTGTTTTTGATCCACTTGACTTTGAATCGGGACTGGTAATCGACACCCCAAATCCTGGAGCCATCCCGGGTGCTGAAGCAGCTCAGTTCGCCGCGGCAGGTCTGGACGTAAATTCGGTCGCCGTCGAACAGCGGCGCGCAGCGCGGCCCGGCGCCGTATTCGTCCTCATATGTCTGGCCGTAGGCCGTTTTCCAGAGTTGCCTGCCGGTGCGCTTGTCGAGGAGGCGCAGCACCTCGGTGTCGCCCTGTTCCTCGGAGACGGCTAGCAGGTTGCCCTGTGTCGCCGGCGCGGAATGGCCGGGGCCGGTCTTGATGCGCCAGAGAATCCTGGGCGAATCGCCCAGTTTGCTGGGGAGTGGATCGCCCTTGGCCACGTGCCCGTTCGAGGTGGGGCCGCGCCACTGGGGCCAGTCACTGGCCGAGATACTCAAAGCACCGAATAACGCGGCCAAGGGAACCGTCCAAATTTTGATTATTCTTTGGAATATTCCAGTTTTCATGACGAACAGTTCGGCAAAAGCTAGGCGGTACGGCGGGATGGCGCAATGCTTTCCTTTTGCCTTGAATGGGCGACTCGGCGGGCGCACTCTTTTTGAGACCGGCTGGAAGATGCGACCAAGGAGAAGTCACCCCCGGAAACCGATTGGCCAGGCGCTATTGTTATTGCTAGTGCTTGGCTTGGCACAAACCGTCCCGGCGGACGGGAATCCCTATCGGTCTGCCAAGTATCCCGAATTCGCTCAATGGCGAGCCGCCTGTGCCAAGCTTCCCAGCAACCGTATGCTGCTTGGTCAAGCGGGAACGGCCAAGCTCCAGACGGCGCTGCCTTCGTTTGCGGAGGTAGACAGCGCTTTGCGGGCGGCGTTCGAGTCGTTCAAGACCGGCTCGATGAGTCCCACCGCAAACTGGGTTGGTGGCAAGCCCAAGGCGGACGAGTTTTTCAACACCAACCGCGCCTATTTCCTGAAGCCGCCGATTCCGTTTCAGCCGTTCGCCCAAAAGCTGCAGGTGCCGCCCGGCAGTGAGGTGATCTTTCACGGCGATTTTCACGGCGACATTCACTCGTTCATCGCCATGCTTGATTCGCTCAACCAGGTTGGCACGCTGGAAGGCTTTCGCTTGGCCAAGCCGAACCGTTACTTGGTGTTCCTCGGCGACTACACGGATCGCGGCAACTACGGCATCGAGGTGCTTTACACGCTGCTGCGGCTCAAGCTGGCCAACCCAGAGCGGGTGTTCATGGCTCGCGGTAATCACGAGGACGTGCAGATGATTCCCACCTACGGGTTTCTCGCCGAGTGCCAGAAGAAATACGCGAAACGGTTCAACCCGGCGCTGATCGGCCGGCTGTACGATTTTTTCCCGGTGGTGATTTACGTCGGCAGCGGCGCGGATTTTCTCCAGTGCAACCACGGCGGCATGGAGCCGGGCTACCTGCCAGGCGCATTGCTTGATGCCAGGCCGGCGGTCGCGTACCAACTGCTCGGCCAGATGACCGGCGGCACTTTTTTAGTGGAGCACCCGGGCCTGCTTGACACGGCCGATCTCACACGTCGGGATTTCCTGAAAACCACGATCCGGGACTACACGCCGCTTGCGCCGATGTCACCGATGATCAACGGCTTCATGTGGAACGACTTCACCGTGTTTGCTGGCGATCCGGGTTTGGGCTACATGGAGGGGCGCGGGTACGTGTACGGCAAGGCCGGAACGCGGATCGTGCTCGACGCCTCTGCCGGTGCGACGGCCCGGCTGCGGGGCGTCTTCCGGGCGCACCAACATTCGTCTGCGGTCAACCCGATGATGCGGCGCCTGGTCGCCGGCAACGGCCTTTTCCGGCACTGGCACGAGCATGATAGCCTGGCCAAGGCCAACGCCACGGCGGCTGTCCTTCGCAGCAAGTGCAAACTGGAGCATGGTGCCGAGCGGCTGCTGAAGGACGGCTCCGTGTGGACCTTCAACGTTGCGCCAGATAGCTACTACGGCCGCGGCAACAGTTACAAGTTCGACACGTACGGTGTGCTGACCATCGGCGATGCGTTCACCGACTGGAAACTGCGGGTTGTCTATCAGGCCGTTCCCATCCTCGAATTCCTTACGGCAGGCCAATGAGTGAGTTGCGGTACCAGTTTGAAGTGTTCGAGGGCCCACTGGACCTCCTGCTGCATCTCGTCCGCAAGGAGGAAGTCGACATTTACGAGGTGGACATGGTCAAGCTGGCCGATCAGTTTTGCGAGTACATCGAGCTGATGAAACAGTTCGACCTCCACCTCGCCGGCGAGTTCATCGTGATGGCCTCTACGCTCATGTACATCAAGAGCAAGGAATTGCTCCCGGTCGACCAACAGGTGATTTCTGAAGAGGACGAAGAAGAGGATCCGCGCTGGGACCTGATCCGCCAGCTCGTCGAGTACCGGAAATTCAAGGATGCCGCAGACGATTTCCGGCGGATGGAGTGGGAGCGGGAGCAGAGTTTTGAGCGGCAGGGGGCCAAGCCGAAAGTGCCGCCACTACCGCCGCAATCGGCAAGAGAGGCGTCTATTTTCGACCTCATCGACGCCGTGAACCAGGTGCTTAGGCAGTTTGAGGAAACCGAAAAACAACGCGCTGACAAAACAGGGGAGATCATTGCCGACCGATGGACGGTCACTGAGAAGATCGCCCTTATTCGGGGCATCCTTTCGAAGCGAGAAACCATTCCGTTCGTCGAGTTATTCGAGTCGGCCGGGAGCCGGCTCGAGGTCATCACGACGTTTCTTGCCGTGCTCGAACTGGCCAAGCTCAAGCAGTTGATCGCTATTCAGGGGAAAAGCTTCGGGGAAATCGAGTTGGCGCAACCGCCGCTGAATGAGAGGCGGAAGAGTGGCGAATCCACAAAATCGGGCAAGCCCGAGTCGGTCGGTTTCTCCGCCGCCCACTCGGGAATCGAAGATGACCAAGAGGCGCTGGCTGGCAAGACTGCCTCAAAGACGGCCAGCCTGGAGGTCATGGTTGCGGAGCCGGGCGAGGCGCTGACCATGGAGGTCGGCGAACTGGCGCACAAGACAGACGAGCCGCTGACCTTCACTCCGCCGGACGAGCCGGAGGAGGAGCCGTACGATGACCCCAATCTTCGCGAGTTGCCGTTGGCCACCGACGTTGGCCGAGGTGACGCCAAGCGCTTGGCCAAGCGCAATCGGCCCAAGCCTTGGACGGCCGAGTTGAACCTCGATTTCCCCACGAGGGATCGCGTGATTGCGGCCGTGATTCTCTTTATCGTGACGGTACTTCTCTGTTTGGTGGTGTTTTAATTGCCCCAGCCTTGATGGTCCTATTATTGCGACCGAATTGAGCGCGGGAAATGCTCCATCAAGTTGCGATTATCCAACGCCATCAGCTTCCATTTCTCCAGACGATCTGTCTTTTCGGGTTTTGGTTTGCTCAAATTCCTGAGCCGATGCGAGGGCCGATGGTGTGACCGGTATCCACGGTCAAAATATGTCCGGTGACCTTGGCGCAAGTGATCATGGACAGGATGCCGTCGGCGATGTCCTCGGGTGTGCTGACGGCATCCAGCAGTCCTTCGGTGGCTTTTTTGTTGCGGACAGATTCGAAGCTATTGCCAAGGCCTCTTTGCAGCCATTCGCCCTCGATGAAGCCTGGCGCGACCGCATTGACGCGAATCTTCGGGCCAAGCGTGCGTGCCAAGCCAAGCGTCAGGTTGATTACACCGGCTTTGGACACGCAGTAGGGAATGGAACTGCCCGCTCCGGTGATGCCGGCCACGCTAGCGGTGTTGACGATTACCCCGCCGTCGCCGGCTTCGAGTGCCTTGCGGGCAGCCCGGGCGCATTGGAACGGGCCCTTCAGATTCACGCCGAGGATGCGTTCCCAATCGTTGTCGTTCACCTTGTCCAGATCGTGAAAGTTGATGAAGCGCGTTGTGCCGGCATTGTTGATCAGGATGTCCAGTTGGCCAAGCGCCTCGACCGATTTGGTGGCGATGCGCCGGCAATCGGCATCGCTGGCCACGTCGCCCTGCACGACAATGGCTTTCACGCCGAGGCCACGGCATTGAGCGGCCACCTGCTTGGCGCGGTCGATGGATTGGTTGCAATTGATGGCAGCATTGCATCCTGCCTTGGCCAACTTGATTGCTGTCGCTGCGCCGACGCCGCGACTCGCCCCGGTAATGAGCGCGTTTTTCCCGTTCAGTTCCATGCGCGGCATCATGTTCGACGACGCTACTGTTGCCAACAAGTTCCGTTTCGCCAAGCGCTTTGCTTGCCCCAAGCCGCCGCCCCCATTAGATTTGCTCCAACCATGTCCAGGTTGAACCTGTTATACTTCACTTCTGCCCCCGGTTTTTTGCTTGTGGCCGCATGCTTGTCACTTGGCTTGGGCGGCGGTGTGATTGCGCAGGACGAGAAACCGTTCGGCTTGGCCGAGCGCGAGATTTGGCAGAACAAGCGTCTTATTGGCACCCCGGAAACGCCACCGCCGTACACGGTCGAGAAGATATACACCAATCAAGTTTGGCGCGCACCGATGTTCATCGCACCCGAGCCTGGCAGTGATCAGTTGTTCGCGCTGCTGCACGAGTCGAATGGAAAACCTGCTGAGTTGGTTACGTTTCGAGACGATCCGATGGTGGAGGAGCGAAAGGTGCTTATCGAGTTGCGAGGGCGTCTCGCTTATTCGTTTTGTTTTGATCCGAATTACGCGGACAACGGTTACATATACCTTTTCACGAACCTGAAAACGGACAAGTTCGATGGGGAAAAGGGGAACCGAGTTTCGCGTTTTGTCGTCAATCACCAGCCGGATTTGTCGATCGATCTACAGAGCGAACATGTCATCATAGAGTGGTCATCCCGTGGGCACGATGGCGGCGGCATCGCATTCGGGCACGACGGTATGCTCTACATTTCCACTGGCGACGGCACGAGCGACTCTGACAAATGGTTGTCCGGACAGACGCTCGATGATCTGCTCGGGAGCGTGCTACGCATCGACATAGCGCATACTTCAGAGGAAAAACCGTACACTGTTCCGCCGGATAATCCGTTCGTTGATCTGCCGGATGCTCGGCCGGAACTGTATGCTTACGGACTGCGTAACCCATGGCGATTGACTGTTGACTCGGTGACCGGTCAGATTTGGGTCGGTAATAATGGGCAGGACCTGTGGGAGACTGTGCATTTGATACGTCCCGGGGAGAACTACGGTTGGAGCGTTTACGAGGGGAGCCACCCGTTTTACCTCAATCGCAAACTTGGCCCGCATCCGTTGACGTTGCCGACGGCGGAGCATCCCCATTCGGAGGCGCGCTCGATCACGGGTGGGGTGGTTTACCACGGGGCCAAGTGGCCGGATTTACGCGGGCATTTTGTCTACGGCGACTACAACACAGGGAAGATCTGGGGCATCAGGCATAACGGGGAGAAGGTCGTGTCGCAACGCGAATTTGCCGATACTGCGCTGGCGATCGTGGGGTTTGCCACGACTCGGTCGGGCGACCTGCTGGTTGTCGATCATGGCAGCGGCTTTTACCGAATAGTGCCGCAGCCCAGAGTTCAACGGACGCTGCCTTTCCCAACTCGCTTGAGCGATACAGGCTTGTTTGCCAATACCGAGACGCACGAGATGCGGCCGGGCGTGATCGGTTACTTGGTGATTGCCCCGGGCTGGAACGACGGCGCCTTGGCCGAGCGCTGGATGGCGGTTCCAGGTGAAGAGCAAGTTGGTTTCAACCAAAGCCGTCCATGGACTTTCCCCAACGGTTCGGCGCTGGTGCAGACGCTGTCCGTGGAGCGGGAGGATCACCGCGGCTTGGCCAAGCAGTTCCGCGTCGAGTCGCGCATTCTGTTGCGGCAGCAAAACGAATGGGTCGGCTATTCGTATGGGTGGAACGAAGCGCAAACCGACGCCGAACTCATTCCCCGCGACGGGGCGAAGGCGACATTTCGCGTGGCTGATTCCAAGTCACCGGGCGGATTTCGACGGCAGAATTGGGTTTTCCCAAGTCGGGCGGATTGTATGGCTTGTCATAGTCGAGCAGCGGGTTTTGTGCTAGGCCTCACTGGCCACAACACGAATCGGAATCGCGATTATGGCTCTATCACCGATAACCAACTGCGCACGCTTTCCCATATTGGTTTGTTCAACAATCCACCGAAACGAAGTGGCAAGCCTGCAGGACACTTGGTGAACCCATACAATATTTCAGAGGATCTCGAAAAGAGAGCCCGTTCCTATCTGCACATCAACTGTGCGGTCTGCCATGTCGAGGCTGGTGGCGGCAACTCGATGATGGAGTTGGGCCTTACCACCTCACGGCGCCGAATGCGCCTCATTGAGGCGCGGCCTCAGCACGACACCTTCGGCATTGCCAACGCCATGCTGGTGTCGCCGGGCGTTCCGGAGCAATCGGTGTTACTGCAGCGACTGAACCGGAGGGGCAGGGGACAGATGCCGCCCTTGGTTTCAGGTGCGGTCGATTATGCGGCGGTCGAACTATTTGGTGAGTGGATCAGTGGCATGAAGCCAAGCACCGTTTTTGTGAAAAACTGGAAGATGGCCGATCTCGAGCAGGCGTTGGGCGGACAGGATGGCGATCGTTCTTTGGCCAGTGGCAAAGTGGCATTCGACAAGTCGGGCTGCGCGCAGTGCCATCGGTTCAAGGGGAGTGGTGGCAGCGTTGGCCCGGACCTGACCGGTTTGGTCAAGCGCATGAAGCCGCTCGAAGTGCTTGAGTCGATCCTCGAGCCGTCGCGAACCATCGACGAGGCTTATTCGATGCAGCAATTCACCATGAGTGATGGCGCAGTACACCTTGGCCAAGTGCAGGAGGAGACGGATGCCGTGGTGCGATTGCGAAGTTTGTCAGCGACGTCGGCGCCGGTCACCTTGGCCAAGGCGCTGATCGAAAGCCGCAAAAAACTGGACGTCTCAAACATGCCCCCGGGCATGGTGAACACGCTGACCGAGAAACAAATCCTCGATCTTGTGGCCTACCTGCTGGACTGACTTTTTTGAGCGCTGAGTCGCTTGAGGCTGTTGTTTACGATTTGATTTTTGGTTCGGCGAGTTGCGGAAATTTTTCGCGGATCGGCTTGGGGATGGTGTTGGGCCAGCCTTGGTTGGCTTGGCGCGGGCCGGGAATGGTTCGCCCTTCGCGAATGGCCTTAGCCAAGCCGTTGGTCAGTTCCGCCACTTTGCCAGGGTACTTGGCTTGCAGGTTTTTCGTTTCCCGTGGGTCGTTGGCCAAGTCGTAAAGCTGCAGCATCGGCAGTTTTTTCTTCGCGGCTTCGGCCTCGCGCGGTGGACTCCAGCCGCCGGAACCCCGGCACAGCAGCAGTTTCCACTGCCCTTTCCGAATGGCGAAGTGGCCGCTACCGGAATGATGAATCACCACGTCATGCAGCGGCTTCTCCACTTTTTCTCCACGCAGTACGGGCAGCAGGTTCACGCTGTCCTCGGCGGCGTTGGCAGGGAGGTCGGTGCCGAGGATGCCGGCGCAGGTGGCCATGATGTCGGTGAGCACGATGGTTTCGTTGCTGCGCGTGCCGGATTTAATCTGCCCCGGCCAGCGCACGATGAACGGCACGCGATGGCCGCCCTCGAAGGCGTCGGCCTTCCAGCCCCGCCAGTTGACGTTGAGATGCACGCCCGCCGTGTCGAGCTGCGGGAAGTTCGCCTTGGGCGAGGTGCCGTTGTCGCAGGTGAAAATGACCACCGTGTTGCCGGCTTGGCCGGTGTCGTCCAGCGCCTTCAAAAGTTTGCCGACAGCCCAGTCGGTTTCCACGAGAAAATCGGCGTAGTCGCTGATGTCGGTTTTGCCCTTGAAGCCTTTGCCAGGTGCGATCGGCGTGTGCGGCGAGGGCATGGGGAAGTAGAGGAAGAACGGCTGCTCGTTTCCCTTGCGGCTGCGGATATATTGGGCGCAGCGCTTGGCGTACTCGGGCAGCACGGCGGTGAAATCCCAGGCCGGCACCGCCGGTCCGGCGGAGACGCCGACCATCGCGCCTTGTTTCATCTGTGCGGTGGGTTTACCGAGCAGACGATCGTTTTCGTGCCACGCGTAGGGAGGCCAGTTGGGTACGTCATCGCCGAAATAGTTGTCAAAGCCGTGACTGTTCGGCCCGCCCGAGATCGGTTTTGTGAAATCGATCTGTGCCAAGTTCTCCGTGGTGCCGCCGCCCTTCTTCGGCCAATGCCAGCCAAGATGCCATTTGCCGATCATGCGAGTGTCGTAGCCCTTGGCCTTGAACAGTTC
>MPMD02324898.1_pt1 | contig 14887 bp, 16 predicted proteins | sample 1617291 | NCBI WGS metagenome assembly MPMD02 (sample SAMN05944810, study PRJNA350692) | marine metagenome | biome: marine; feature: ODZ; material: water; isolation source: 120 m water sample filtered on 30 um supor filter | place: Pacific Ocean | collected 2012-04-09 | depth 120m m | reverse complement strand
GGCGTCAATGCGCATACCCGCCTCCAAGGCGCGCAATTGCTCAAGCCTTTCGCGTTGTTCCAGGGGCGCCGGAGTAAGCCCGACAAACTGCTCAAGCGCATCCCGCCTGAAGGCATAAAGCCCAATATGATGATAAAAAGGTCCTTCGCCGGAAGGCACCCGCTGGCGACTGAAATAAAGAGCCCGTCCGACCGTCGCATCTTCGGTCATGGACAGCGCCGCCTTGACAACATTGAGATTGTCTTTTTCCTCTTCAATACTGATTTCACTTACCAATGTGGCGATATCAACTTCAGGATTTTCCAGTGGTTTGAAAACAGCGCGAACCGCTTGCGCTTCAATCGTCGGCAGATCTCCCTGCACGTTGACCACGGCATCGTAATTCCCGTCAGGGTCCAGGGAACTCAGGGCTTCGAAAGCCCTGTCGGAACCGGAAGGATGATCGGGGCGGGTCAGAACCGCCTTGCCGCCAGCATCAATGACGGCGTCGAAAATTTCCTGTTCGGCGCAGGCGACGACGACCGGTCCGACGTCGGCCTCCATGGCCCGCCGCCAAACCTGGACGATCATGGGAAGGCCATTGATATCGGCCAGGGGTTTACCGGGCAAACGGCTCGACGCCATTCTCGTCGGGACAATCACCAGGGGATTAACCGGGGCTAACCGGATTGGTTGTTTTTCGCTCATAGATCCATCTTCATCATGGTTTCTCATTTCGTTGTCATGCAGTATAGCAACGGGGAGTCTGGCGGGAACTCTGATTCTTGCATTTTAGGACACTGGCGTCTGGAATTTACGAATAGAAGAAGTGTTGGGACATGGAATTGAATTTGGTTAAACAGCTATTGATTTCCCTCGTCATCGCCATCTTGCTGGTCGTAATCGTCAATATCATTGGCGAATTGGCACTTCGACCACCGGCGGAATTGCCACCCCCGCAAACGATGGAAATATCCAGTGAAACGCAAACTGCATCCGAAGAAGAAGCGCCCCCGGAAACACAGACTGAAGCGCGCCACCCTGATCGGTTTTTTGCGCGCATTAAACGACAACCAGAAAGCTTTGAATGAATGAACCAATTGTATTCGAAAGAACTTAGCCTAGCCGAAAAGCTGGCCGATATCGCTCGTCCCATCGTTCTGGAGCATTTTCGGGATCCCCTGGACATCATCGCCAAGAATGATGCAAGTCCGGTTACCGTCGCCGACAGAAATGCTGAACTGGCCATGCGCACTTTGATCGCAGAAACTTTCCCTGATCACGGCATCCTGGGCGAGGAGTTTGGATGCAAAAACACCAACGCTGATTACGTCTGGACCCTGGACCCCATTGACGGCACCAAATCCTTCATTACCGGGACGCCCATGTTCGGCACTCTGATTTCACTGCTAAAGGAGGGCCGGCCCATTATCGGGATCATCGACATGCCCGCCTTGAATGAGCGCTGGGTTGGATGCGACGGGCAATCAACGACTTTCAATGGTGAAGACGTCCAGGTTCGCGCCTGCACTAATTTGGGCAACGCGTGGCTGTACGCAACCTCGCCACACATGTTCGAAGATGATTTCCCGGCCTTCGAAAAGGTCAGGAAACAGGCTCATTGCGCCCTGTATGGAATCGATTGTTACGCCTACGGATTACTTGCCAACGGGGCATGCGATCTGGTTATCGAGGCGACCATGGGAACCTATGATTTTTGCGCCCTGGCTCCTGTCATCACCGGAGCCGGTGGAACCATCACTGACTGGCAAGGAAATCCTCTGGGTCTTAAATCCGACGGCCGCGTCGTCGCCGCCGGGGATAGATCCCTAGCCGAAACCGCGCGCAACCTTCTCAACCTCAAATAACACAAATCAAACTTCGTTTGATTGCTGCGGGCACATAAAAAACCCCGGACCGATAAATTGATCCGGGGTTATAGGGGTGCCTAAACGAGGGGGGCGGTGGGCTCCCCTGGCGATCAGGATTAAAAAAGTTGAACGAAAGCTACCCCGCCCACGTTGACGGAGCAAGGCTCGGTCACTACATTTTGTCTTCCACGCCATTTATTTTTGACGGCTTAAGATGATCCCCGAACTGGACGAACGCTCGCGCGAAATATTCAAGAACATCGTCGACGCCTATGTCACGACTGGCGAGCCCATCGGCTCGCGCACCCTGTCGCAGCGCCTGAGCGCATCCCTGTCCCCGGCGACAATCCGCAATGTCATGGCCGACCTTGAAGATGCGGGACTTTTGTTCAGCCCCCATGCTTCGGCAGGAAGGCTACCGACCGACGCAGGCCTAAAGCTGTTCGTCGATGGCCTGTTGCAAATCGGCAATCTGACAAAAAAAGAGCGCGAAAGCATTGAAGGCCAGTGCCACACCGAAGGGGCGTCAGTCGAAGGCATGTTGAAAGAAGCGACGTCCGTTTTATCGGGCCTGTCCCATTGCGCCGGCCTGGTCATGGCCCCGAAGACGGACGTACCCCTGAAACATATCGAAATTATTTCCCTCAGCCCCGGTCGCGCGCTGGTCGTAATGGTGACGGAAAGCGGCGTCGTTGAAAACCGCATCATCGATACCCCCGCCGACCTGCCGCCATCTGCGCTGGTCGAGGCCAGCAACTTCCTGAGCACGCGTCTCGTTGGGCGCACGTTGAGTGAAGCCCATTCCCGGATTATTGACGAACTTGCCCAGCATCGTGCCCAGCTGGACAGCCTGACCCAAAGTGTTGTGGAGTCCGGCCTGGCAAGTTGGGCCGGGGGAGACGAAGGCGGTACCCTGATTGTCAGCGGCCAGGCCAACCTGCTTGAAGATGTGCGCGCGGCAATCGATCTGGAACATATTCGATCCTTGTTCGAGGCCCTGGAGACCAAGGAAACAATGCTTAAATTATTGTCACTGGCTGACGGCGCCGAAGGTGTCAAGATTTTCATCGGGGCGGACAATCAGTTGTTCGGGATGTCCGGCTGTTCGATGATCGTCGGCTCCTATCGCGACAGCCGTGAACAGGTTGTTGGTGCAATCGGGGTTGTCGGACCGACAAGAATGAACTATTCCCGCATCATCCCGATGGTCGATTACACGGCAAAGCTGGTCGGACGCCTTGTCGGCAATCGTTGAGAATTAAGTTGAAGAGAGATTTATGAGACATGTCCAACATCACTGAACAAGATACCGAAAACGAAACGCCGGAAGAAAATATCGATCCGCAACCGGCGCCCGACACCACGAACGATGACGCGCCCGCAGACACCGGCCCTGTTCAGGAGGACGATGTAAGCGACGACGAGGGGCCGTTGTTAGGGCCAGAAGCGTCCGACGAGGAACTGGATCTTCTGGGCGGCGATGGCGGTGATCGCCTTGCAGAGCTGGAGGGCGAGCTGGCCGAGGTAAAGGACCAGCTTCTTCGCGCTGCGGCTGAAACGGAAAATGTTCGCCGTCGCGCCCAGCGCGACAAACAGGATGCCGGGCGGTACGGCATCGCGTCTTTCGCGCGCGAAATGCTGTCGGTGGCCGATAACATGGCCCGCGCCCTGGACAGCGAAAGGGCCGATGAAGAAAAGCAGGCCAATGCGGATCTGGACGCAAAAGAACTGCTGGAGCGCTTTAACAATTTTGTGCTTGGCGTCAAGATGACCGAAACAGAAATGATCAAAACCCTGGAGCGCATCGGCATCAAAAAGATCAAGCCCGTTGGCGAGCCCTTCGATCCTAAACTGCATCACGCCATGTTCGAAATTGAAGACCCTGAAAAACCATCGGGCACCGTCATACAGGTGATCGAGGCCGGTTACGTTTTGCATGACCGGCTGCTGCGCGAGGCCAAGGTCGGGGTGTCGAAAGGCGGCCCGAAATCCGAAACGGTTGAGACCACCCAGGAAAGCGACCCCGGCGAGGTCGGGGGCGCGGCCCAGGCCTACGAGCAGTCGGCGGGGACAGGCTCCAACGTTGACAGGGAATTATAAGGTCTAAAACGCCTTAAAAAAAGCCCTTGACGGTTGCGTCATGTGGCGCTGCAACATATATAACGCCGGGAAGCCGCTTTCATTCATTTTTGAAAACGGTTTTTTACGGAAATTTTATGAAAAAAAGGGGATCTCCCGCATTCGACGCCCTGATGGGGTCAACTTGGGAAATCCGCCGCAATAATGAGGATATGATATGAGCAAGGTTATCGGAATCGACCTTGGCACCACCAACTCCTGCATCGCCCTGATGGACGGTAAGGACGCCAAGGTAATTGAAAACGCCGAAGGCGTACGCACCACCCCCTCCATCGTCGGCTTTACGGATTCCGGCGAGCGTCTCGTCGGGCAACCAGCCAAGCGTCAGGCGGTGACCAACCCCGAAAACACCCTGTTCGCGATCAAGCGGCTGATCGGCCGCCGTTTTGACGACCCGTTGACCGAAAAAGACAAGGGCATGGTCCCCTTCAACATCGTCGCCGGTGACAACGGCGACGCCTGGGTTGAAGCCGATGGCCAGAAGTATAGCCCCAGCCAGGTCAGCGCCTTCACCTTGCAGAAGATGAAAGAAACCGCCGAAAGTTATCTTGGCGAAGATGTCACGCAGGCCGTCATCACCGTCCCCGCCTACTTTAACGACAGCCAGCGTCAGGCGACCAAGGACGCCGGTAAAATCGCCGGCCTTGAAGTGCTGCGCATCATCAACGAGCCAACGGCTGCCGCCCTCGCTTATGGTCTGGAAAAGAAAGAAACCGGCACCATCGTCGTTTACGACCTTGGCGGCGGAACCTTCGATGTGTCCGCGCTGGAAATTGGCGACGGCGTCTTCGAGGTAAAATCGACCAATGGCGACACGTTCCTGGGCGGTGAAGATTTCGACAAGCGCATCGTCGATTACCTGGCGGACGAATTCAAAAAAGAAAACGGCATCAACCTGCGTGAAGACAAGCTCGCCCTGCAACGCCTGAAAGAAGAAGGCGAAAAGGCGAAGATTGAGCTTTCCAGCGCCATGCAGACGGAAATCAACCTGCCGTTTATTACCGCCGATGCCTCGGGACCCAAGCACCTGAACATCAAGCTGACCCGCGCCAAACTGGAAGCCCTGGTCGAAGATTTGATCAAGCGCACCATCGAGCCCTGTAAAAAAGCGCTCAAGGATGCCGGACTGACGGCGGGTGAAATCGATGAAGTGATCCTGGTCGGTGGCATGACCCGTATGCCCAAAGTTGTCGAAGCGGTGAAAGATTTCTTTGGCCGCGAACCCCACAAGGGCGTCAACCCGGACGAGGTCGTCGCCATTGGTGCCGCCATTCAGGGCGGCGTGTTGCAGGGTGACGTCAAGGACGTCCTGCTGCTGGACGTGACTCCGCTTTCGCTCGGCATTGAGACCCTTGGCGGCGTTTTCACCCGCCTGATTGATCGCAACACGACGATCCCAACCCGCAAATCCCAGGTCTTTTCGACCGCCGAGGACAGCCAGACAGCGGTCACCATCCGCGTCTTCCAGGGTGAACGTGAAATGGCCGCCGACAACAAGGTTCTGGGCCAGTTTGATCTGGTCGGCATTCCACCGGCAGCGCGCGGCATTCCGCAAATCGAGGTCACTTTCGACATCGACGCCAACGGCATTGTCAACGTATCAGCCAAAGACAAGGCGACGGGCAAGGAACAGCAGATACGCATCCAGGCTTCCGGTGGCCGGTCCGACGAAGACATCGAAGGCATGGTCAAGGACGCCGAATCCCACGCTGACGAGGACAAGAAGCGCAAGGAAGTGGTCGAAGCCCGCAACCAGGCCGACAGTCTTGTCCACACCACGGAAACAAACCTGAAGGAACACGGCGACCAGCTTCCGGCCGAAGACAGGGCCGAGATCGAAGCAGCTGTTGCGGACCTGAAAGAAGCCCTGGAGGCCGAAGAGCCTGATCCGGAAGCCATCAAAACAAAGGCCGGGGCTTTAGGTGAAAAAGCGATGAAACTGGGCGAGGCCATGTACAAGGCAAGTCAGGCCGAGGCCGAAGCTGGCGAAACTTCTGATGAGGCGGCCTCCGGCGAGGAGGGTTCTGACGATGCCGACGTGGTTGATGCCGAATTTGAAGAAGTCGACGCGGACGCCGATAAGTCCGACGAAGATAAAAAGGACGGCTAAAAGCCCACCCTGAAATTGTTAAATTACCACCCCGGCGGGTTTTCAAAATGCGCCGGGGCGGTTTTGCATTAAGGCAAAAGCATGTCGAAAGAAGATTTCTATACGCTTCTGGGTGTCGAACGGGACGCCGATGGCGGTGAGATCAAAAAGGCCTATCGCAAGCTGGCCATGAAGTATCACCCGGACCGCAACCCGGACGACAAGGAAGCTGAGCGCAAGTTCAAGGAAATCAACGAAGCCTATGAGGTCCTGAAGGACGAAGAAAAACGCGCGGCCTTTGATCGCTTTGGTCATGCTGCCTTCGAACAGGGTGGCCCGGGCGCAGGCGGCGGCGGGGCTGGCTTCGGCGGCTTTGCAGACATTTTCGACGAGATGTTCGGCGATTTTGGCGGACGCGGCGGCGGTGGCCAGCAAGGCGGCGCAGGCCGTGGCTCGGACCTTCGCTACAACATGGAAATTACCCTTGAAGAAGCCTTCGAGGGCAAAAAGACCAGCATCCGGGTGCCGACCTCCGTCTCCTGTGACGGTTGCAAGGGAACGGGCGCGGCCGGCGGTGCGGCCCCTGTCTCATGCGTTACCTGTGGCGGCCATGGCCGGGTTCGTACCCAGCAGGGCTTCTTTACTGTCGAGCGCACCTGTCCCAGTTGCCAGGGCACCGGCCAGGTGATCAGGGAGCCGTGCGGAACCTGTGGTGGACAGGGCCGTGTCCACAAGGAAAAAAAATTGTCCGTCACCATTCCGCCCGGTGTCGAAGACGGTACACGCATTCGCCTGGGCGAAGAAGGCGAGGCGGGGCTGCGCGGCGCGCCCGCAGGCGATCTTTATATTTTCCTGTCCACCGCACCGCACCGCATGTTCCGGCGCGACGGGGCGAACATTCATTGCCGCGCACCAATCCCGATGACCACGGCCGCGCTGGGCGGCGCGATCGAGGTGCCGACGGTGGAGGGCAAGCTGACGCGGGTCTCGATCCCACCGGGGACCCAGTCGGGGCAGCAGTTCCGCCTGAAAGGCAAGGGCATGAACATCCTGCGCTCTGATCAGCGCGGCGATATGTTAGTGCAAGTGGCCGTGGAAACCCCGGTCTCGCTTTCTGCGAGGCAAAAAGAACTGCTGAAGGAATTCGAATCCGAAAGCACACACGAAAAACACAGCCCCGAATCCCACGGCTTCTTCGACAAGGTCAAGGACCTTTGGGAAGATTTGAAGGAATAGTCCCTTCGTCAAAGTCGTACACCATTAGGGGAACAAATTTCCCTATTTCTGACATTTTATCGTACGGGTCATCTGCTTTGTCGAAATCCAAATGTGATGCCGCCTCGTTAGATTCAGATGACTAGTGTAGAAGTTGGGACCGATACTTGTTGTCATTTTTCAATAGAAAGAATTTTGAGATTTTAAGGTAGTAAGCTAATTATCAGCTGAATTTACACAGGGGAATGACCCATGAAAACAGGAATTGTCGGATGCGCAGGACGCATGGGGCGAATGTTGGTGGCTGAAACGCTGGCGACGGACGGCTGCTCGCTGATCGGCGGCACGGAACATTCGGATAGTCTTTTTCTGGGACAGGACATGGCGGGGCTGGCCGGCATCAATGACGCCGGACTTATCGTTGGCAGCGATACCGATGCCCTGTTTGCGAATGCGGACGTGGTAATTGACTTTACCCTGCCCCAAGCAACCATAGCCCACGCCGAAGCCGCAATAAAACATGGTACGGCCCTGGTTATAGGCACCACGGGGCTTGGCGGCGACGAACAGGCAGCGGTGGACCGGGCGGCGCTGAACGTCGCCGTCGTTCAGGCGGCCAACTATTCGGTCGGCGTCAACCTGTTGATGGACCTGACCGCTCAGGTGGCGGGCATCCTTGAACAGGATTACGACATTGAAATTGTCGAAATGCATCACCGTCATAAGGTCGACGCGCCTTCCGGCACGGCCCTGGCGCTGGGCCAGTCGGCGGCCGAGGGCCGCGGCGTCAATCTGGACGATGTCTCACAGCGGGTGCGCGACGGTCATACGGGGGCCAGACCGGCGGGCGAAATCGGCTTCGCCACCCTGCGCGGCGGCGACGTGGTCGGCGATCACAGCGTGATCTTCGCCGCTGACGGCGAGCGCGTCGAGTTGACCCACAAGGCCTCCAACCGCTCTGTCTTCGCGCGCGGCGCTGTGCGCTGCGCAAGATGGTGCGACGGCAAAGCGGCCGGACACTATTCCATGCGCGATGTTCTGGGGCTTTAAACGTCACCGATGAAAAAAGCCAATATCGAAATCTTTTATCAGACTCTTTTTGATGACAATCCGGAGCCCAGGGGTGAACTGGACTGGATCAACACCTATACCCTTTTGGTCGCCGTCGTGCTGTCGGCGCAGGCTACCGACGTGGGCGTCAACAAGGCGACGGGACCGCTGTTTAAAAGGGTAAAAACGCCCCAGGCCATGTTGAAGCTGGGCGAGGCGGGCCTGAAGGATTACATCAAATCCATTGGCCTGTTTAATACCAAGGCCAAAAACGTAATCAGGCTTTCACACATGTTGATCGACGAACACGGCGGCAAGGTTCCCGAAAATCGGGACGCCCTCGAAGAACTACCGGGTGTCGGGCGCAAGACGGCCAACGTGGTCATGAACATCGCTTACGGCGCGCCGACCATCGCGGTGGATACACATGTCTTCCGGGTCTCCAACCGCACCGGGCTAGCAGCTGGCAAAACCCCGCTCGAGGTCGAAAAAAAGCTCGAAAAAGTCACCCCCGCTCACTGGAAACTGCACGCCCACCACTGGCTGATCCTGCTCGGGCGCTATGTCTGCAAGGCCAGGAAGCCGGAATGTTATCGTTGCGTGGTGCACGGGGTGTGCGCCTTTAATACCAACGGGCATTGATCAGAACCCATGTGCCCATTCCCTCATGCCGACGGACTTGCCATGTATATGACGATGCCTTCGCCAGGCGCCGCAAAAAGGCCCCATCGTAATCATCACGCAACGCTATCGCCCTACCCATAAATAATCATCCGAATCTGGTTGTATCATTGATTTCAGAGTTATCGAACGTTGGGAAGACGGAAAATAAGTCAGATACATCACCAACTGGTATTAACCCAAAATTACTTTGAATTGTGTTTTTTGATCGAACTCTATTCGTAACGCCGGATTGGTTTTGATACAAAAAAATACCCATCCTCTGGGGGAGGACGGGCATTTTCAATCCGACGCGGGAGGCGACCGCGAAGGAGGCATGGGTTATTTACGGGACTTCAGGATTTCCCTTTTGGTGCGGAATTCCTCTTCCTCGATTTCGCCTTTGGCGAAACGTTCGCTCAAGGTATCCAGCGCGGCGGTGGAAGTTCCATGCGAACACATGCCCTTGCCGCGAAAGACGCGTTTGAAAACCGCAAATACCAGGAACAGAAACAGGATAAACAGTACGATAGAGAACGGGCCGTGCATAAAGCCCCATCCGTGGTGGCCGACGCCTTCCCAGCCCCCGTTCATGTAATGGACCGGCATGGCCCCATTTAGTGTTTCGTTCAGCATGTTAGTGTTTCCTTTTTCTGAAAATCGACGATCGACGTTAAACGGAGAGGGTGCTCAGGTGCGGGATTAATTGAGTCGTTGATGGGCACCGGTTTTGGTGTCGAACTGGATTTTCCAAACCAGAGAGTCATCAACTGTTACGACTTCTGCGATGATGGCGTTTTCGCCAATGGATTCGACCTTGCCTGCTTTCAGCCGGTCATTACCCATCATGGAGATGTGTCCTTCGACGATTTTTCTGACGTCATCGATGCCAAGGTTGCGGTCGGTCTGCGATTGTCCCCACTGGCCGCATTGGCCTTTGCCATAGCCCTCCATGTGATGGCGCATCATGCCTTGTGAGTATCCGTGGCCCATATAGCCCCCGTATCCTCTGGAACCGTGGGCGAAGGTCGGGGCGGTGGCGAAAGCAGCGACGCCGAGGGCGATGGTTGCTGCGGCGGCGCTGATAATTAAAGTTTTGCGTTTCATGACGGAAACCTTTCGTGTGACGTGGTGTTTATTCGATGGTGTTAGTTGATCACGGTTATGTATCTGGCTTGTTTCCGTCAACCGGGGTTTTTGTAACGGTGTGTTGCCGCCAAAAGACCTGTTACAATCGGTTACCAAGAAAAGGTCCCCCGGCACCGGGATTTGGCTATAGTTCCCTCTATGAATACTTCGGAACACATATTGATCGTCGATGACGACAAGGAAATTCGTGACCTGCTGGGACGATTTCTGGACAAGCATGGCCTGCGCGTGACGACGGCTGCCGATGGTCGCGAAATGAAAAAGGCGCTCGCGGACTGGAATGTCGATCTGATCGTGCTGGATTTGATGATGCCCGGCGAAGACGGATTGACGTTGTGCCGTAATCTCAGGGCCGATTCAAAAATCCCCGTCATCATGTTGACGGCTATGGGAGAGGAAATGGACCGCATTATCGGCCTTGAAATGGGGGCCGACGATTATCTCGCCAAACCTTTCAACCCGCGCGAATTATTAGCGCGAATCAAGGCTGTTTTGCGCCGCACGGCCGAACGCCCGGGAAATATCGATGGGATTGGTTTGAGTTCAGCCTGTTTCATTTTTTCCGGCTGGAAACTGGATATCGCCAAGCGCGAACTATTTTCCCCTTCCGGGGCTCTTGTGACACTTAGTGGGGGCGAATTTGAACTGTTGCAGGCCTTTGTTACCCATCCGGGCCGGGTGTTAAGCCGGGACCAACTGCTCGATCTGGCGCGCGGACGTGAGGCGCAGCCATTTGACAGGTCCATAGACGTTCAGGTCAGCCGTCTGCGCCGCAAAATTGAAGACGACCCCAGGGAGCCCACGTTGATCAAGACTGTCCGCAGCGGCGGCTATATGTTCGCGACCGAAGTAAAACAGGGCGGGGAGGGAACCCCGTGAGATTTTGTCCCCGCGGGCCGCGCAGCATTGTTGGCCGAACAATCCTTGTTCTTCTTATCGGGCTGATCGTTTCTCATTTGATCAGTATCGCCATTTATTCAGATGATCGGCGCACGGCGCTGCTTACCGCAGGTGGACGGCAGGTGTCGGAACGAATAGCGGCTGCCTATCTGAATATTGACCAGGCTAATTTACAGGAACGCCGGGCTGTCGTGCGTTCCCTTTGGGAACCCATGTTCAGCCTGACCTGGACCGAAAACAGCGTCCTGGCCAGAGGCCATAAAGGGGGACAGCGTGCTCATATGGTTCGATCGGCCATTCAGGAAACCCTGACCGGCATTGATGACAGCAAAATTCGCATCGCCTATGACCGCCTTGGTGAGTTCCGGCCTGGCATGACGCCTGGCACAAGCAGAAATACCGATGACCCGGTAAGGCGCTTGCAGGAACATATGGGACACGAAGAGAGAGGGTCATCGGATCATAGATATGAACGTTTCAGTCGCTTTTCGCGCAAATGGCATGGCGACAGCGTTCTTAGCGTATCCATGCAATTGGCGGATGGAACATGGTTCAACGTGGTGACACCGGGAAATCGCCTGCGTTCGGCGTGGAGGCCCAGGGTTTTTGGCCCCATTATTGTAACGACTGTCATTGTCCTGTTGTTGACATTCTGGGCCGTGCGCCGATCGGCGAAGCCAATCGCCCTGTTTGCCCAGGCCGCTGAACGACTGGGCCGGGATGTCAATGCACCACCCATACCGGAAGATGGGCCAAAAGAAGTTATGCGCGCCGCGCAGGCTTTCAACGACATGCAGCGCAGGCTACAGACTTTCATCAAGGACCGGACGCAGATGCTGGCGGCGATCTCGCACGACCTGCGAACACCCATTACCCGCCTTCGCCTTCGCGCCGAATTGATTGACGACGAAGAACAGCAGAAAAAAATGTTGGCCGATCTTGAACAGATGGAGCAAATGATCGCCGCCACCCTCGCGTTTGCCCGTGACGAAGCGGTGGATGAAGCATCTGTTCGCTTTGATCTTGCGGCCATGCTGCAAACGCTGGCGGACGATATTTCCGATACCAACGGCCATGCCTCCTATACGGGGCCTGATAAGATGGAATGGACGGGACGCTCAAGCGCACTGAAAAGGGCTTTTCAGAATTTGGCCGACAACGCCGTCAAATATGGTGAGCGAGCCGATATCTCGCTGCAGGAAAAGGATGGAAAGATTATCGTTACCATAGAAGACGATGGCCCTGGCATTCCTGAAAACGAACGAGTGCGGGTCTTCGATCCTTTTTACCGCGTCGATCCTTCACGCAATCTGGATACCGGCGGCGTTGGGTTGGGGTTGGCGGTGACGCGTTCTGTCATCCGCGCCCATGGCGGCGAGGTTTCGTTCAAAACAGGCAAAGCTCGATTCTGCCTGGTTGTTGAACTGCCTAAAGCCTAGGAGCTCAATCAGCTTTACCGCCATGCGCCCTGGACCAGCCTTGAGGGTCCTTGAGAAAATCCCTGACGCCTTCGATGGCTTCGTCAGGGAAGTATCCCCCGGCCTCTGCGGCTTCAAGGACATCATGCCATGTCGCCAGGTAATGAAGGGCGATGCCTTCTTTTTCCAGGGCTTTAAGGGCGCCTTCGAATACCCCGTAAAAGAAGACGACGAAGGTATCCGTTACGACGGCGCCAGCCTCGCGCAAGGCATTGACAAATAAAAGTTTCGAGGCACCATCGGTTGCCAGATCTTCGACCAGTAAAACCTGCGAGCCTTCGCCCAAATCACCCTCGATCTGAGCGTTGCGGCCAAATCCCTTTGGTTTCTTGCGCACATAAAGCATCGGCTTGCCGGTAATTTGTGCGATCCACGAGGAATAAGGGATTCCGGCGGTTTCACCTCCGGCGACAGCGTCAATATCCTCGAATCCAATGTCATTGTCCAAATGAGCCACAGCCAGTTCCATCATCCTGTGGCGTTCGTCAGGATAAGAAATCAACTTACGGCAATCGATATAAACCGGACTGGCCCAACCTGATGTCAGGATGTAGGGCTCTTCGGGACGAAAATTAACGGCATTGATATCGAGCAGAATTTTTGCTGCTTCGAGGCCAATGGAACTGCTGGAAAGGGTATCTGGAATATCTGACATTTTGCACCGGGCTGAAATTTGAGAACTCTGGGTTTCTGTTTAGAGACTCTTGAGCGATTCCTCAATGGCCTTTGCTTCGCAGGATATAGCCGTCGGCGCCCAGATATTGAAAATAGTCGTTTATGTCGGAATGTCGGACAGGACTGCCCTCCTGGTCCGGTTCAAGGTTGCGCTCCATCAACCAGCACATGGTACCAGGGGCGATCCTTTGGAGGCTTGCTTTGGACGACTTTACTACATTCTTTAGAACGCAGGTTGCACTAACGTTAACTCCGGTACATGATTGCCGTTTACGGGCGGCAACCGGGGCCGTTATCTTCTATATCGCTCTTCTTGGGGGCTTTATTCTCCGGGAGGATTCGTTTTTGACTGACAAGAACAATCGGGTCGCAAGGCCCTCCAGAAAGGAATTGGCGGCGGTGTTTGTCGATATGAATGAAAAAACATTCAACACCCTGGAAAAGATGATGATGTTGCGCCCCCTGGCCGGTACCGGCGGAAGGCTTAAGTGAACACTTTTGACCCACCATCCATCTGGCTACTTGTAGATAATCAGGCGGGTAACCAGAGCCAATGCCTGGGCGTGGGCGAGGCCCTGAGCCTGAAGTTTGAGATTCGCGATCTCGACTATACGCCCGCTGCGGCACTACCGAATTTTGTCATGGGTAAAACCTTCGGCGGATTGAGCGCTGACTCACGCATCAATTTGGTTCCGCCGTGGCCGGATGTTGTTATCGCCGCCGGGCGACGTTGCTCGCCGGTTGCCCGCCATATCAAGGACAAAAACGACGGCAAGACATTTTTGGTTCAAATCATGTATCCCGGCGACACGGGGCTTGATGAATTCGATCTGGTTTGTGCGCCGCGTCATGATGCTATTGGCGAACGCAACAATATTTTCCAGACCACCGGCGCACCGCACCGGGTGACGCCACAGCGCCTGGCGACGGCCCGAGAGGATTGGCGGGAACGCCTGAAACATTTGCCGGGGCCACGCCTTGCCTTGATTGTTGGCGGATCAACAAAGCGCCGTAAATTCACCGAACAGATGGCGCGGGAACTGGGGGCAGCGGTCTCGAAAATGGCGATGGACGCCGGTGGCTCCGTTATGCTGACCACATCCAGGCGCTCCAATGATACAGCCGATGCGCTAATTGATGAAATCAAGGCCCCAAAGGAGGTTTTCAAATGGGGCGACGAAGGTGAAAACCCTTACCTGGGGTTCCTCGCCCTGGCTGACGGCGTCATTGTTACCGGTGATTCCGTATCTATGTGTTGCGAGGCCGCGGCAACGCCTGGACCGGTATGGATCTACGCACCCAAAAAACTGACCATTCATAAACACGGCGCCTTGCACCGGCAGCTCTATGACGACGGATATGCAAAACCGTTTGACGCGAACGGTGGTACGGGGTTCCAGCCCTGGGAACATGCCCCCCTTAATGCAGCCTTCGACATCGCGGGCGAAATCAAAAACCGCCTAGCGCTCTACATCAACTAAGATGCCACCCGACCTCTCGTGTGTCTGGATGAGACTTCCAGACAACTGACCGCCGAAACCCGCAACCCCATGGCGATGGCTCCGGGACGAACGGCTCGCTTCGATTACGAATACAAACGCAATGGAACCGCCAATCTGTTCATGGCCTTCGCGCCCCTGGAAGGCTAGAGCATTTCCGGAATTAAATGGTTCAAATTATGT
>MPMD02320826.1_pt1 | contig 15026 bp, 8 predicted proteins | sample 1617291 | NCBI WGS metagenome assembly MPMD02 (sample SAMN05944810, study PRJNA350692) | marine metagenome | biome: marine; feature: ODZ; material: water; isolation source: 120 m water sample filtered on 30 um supor filter | place: Pacific Ocean | collected 2012-04-09 | depth 120m m | reverse complement strand
GGTAAAACTGGGCCACAGGGAGGTTTTCCACAAACCGCCACGTTTTACCCCGATCCATTGAAAAATTCAATCCACCGTCATTCCCTTCAATTATGAAATTGGGATTGGTGGGATGACCCCAGAAAGCATGGTGGTCCGGATGAACCCCATTTGTTCCGTAAGACGTCATGAGGGAACCAAACGTTTTGCCCCCATCATTGGAAACAGTCACATAGGTATGGAGATTATAAATTCTATTTTCATTCACCGGATCTACATAGATTTCCGCATAGTAAAAAGGGCGGCCGCCAATATTTTTATCGGATACTTTTTTCCACTTAAAACCGCCATCCTCTGATTTATATAGTGCATTTTTTTGGATTCGATCAGGGCATAAATCAGTTTCGGATTGCTCGGTGCAATAGCAATGCCCATGCGGCCAAAATCACCTTTGGGCAGGCCATCTTTATCCGTTCGTTTTTTCCATGTTTTACCCCCATCAAATGTGATGTGCATCCCTGAACTTGGACCACCGGATTTAAAGAACCATGGCCACCGTCTAAACTGCCACATATTGGCAATCAGTTTGTCTGGGTTACGGGGATCCATGACCAATTCACCAATCCCGGTTTTTTCATCAATGTAGAGAATTTTTTCCCAAGAGTTGCCGCCATCGGATGTTTTATACACCCCTCGGTGCTCACTCTCGCCCCATGCAGCACCTTGGGCACCCACATATACTTCATCGGGATTATGGGGATTAATCAAAACACGGTGAATATTCCGCGTTTCACCCAACCCTTTGAAATCCCAAGATTTACCGCCATCAATACTTTTATACACACCAAAACCAGCCGATTGACTGTTCCGTGGGTTGCCTTCGCCCGTTCCCACCCAGATCACGTCTGGATTAGTGGGATCAACCGTTACGTCCCCAATGGAAGCGGCTTTTTGATCATCAAAAATGGGTTCCCATTTGATGCCGCCACTTTCGGATTTCCAAAGGCCGCCAGAGGCGGTACCGACATAAATGACATCCGTATTGGAAAGGACAACATCAATGGCTGTTACACGGCCGCTCATACCGGCGGGACCAATACTCCGGGCTTTCATTCCTTTAAAATTTTTCATATCCAGTCCATCGGCAGAAAGGATGGCAGATATCAGTACTAGGATAAATAGGATATTGCGTTTCATTTTTTCTTCCTTTTATTTAGAATTATTGTTGAATGGATTTTCAAATGTACATCCGAATTCGGTACCGATTGGCGATCCTGGCGGTGCTTTTGGTACTTTTATGGGTTCAAATTCTTCCGGTTCATCCAGGAAGGTTTTGATTCGATGTTGAAGCATATTGAAATGGGCTTTATCTCGGGATGATTTTCCACGGTTACGGGACAATTTAAGTGATAATGAATTCACTTGCGCCATGGCGATCGATTGGGCCGCGGGGGATGCATTTTTATTTATAGTCAAACTCATGAGATGGTCGAGGATGACAAAATCAACATTCCGTTTTATTTCACCCTCAAGTCCTGCAGGGGCCGATTGTAATATTGTTTCTTTAATTATTTCGTTTAAAACTTTTCCTAATCCCGGTTGTTTGGTATTTCGAGCGTTGTATTCAACCAAACGTGTTGCCCGGGCAGGATGAAAGATCATTCGACAAGTCAGGTTGGCGGCAGTTTCCGCAAGGCTGACGCCATCAAATGTAACACTGGTTCTGGAATTAAAAGATTCACGGGTTCGGCCTCGTCCAGAAGCACGGGGTGGTATAAGTTGCAGAAGTTCCTCTCTTAAAGTTAATGCATCCGGTTGGAGTGTACCGATGAGCCCATCCAAGGCTTCCATTTGGAATTTTGGATCGAGGAATTCTGTTACCATTTGGCCGTCACCTCGAAGGGCATAAGTGAAATTCAATCCACCCACAACTTTGGCTGCACCTTCAATTTGAAACCGATGGAGAAAATATATAGGAACCAGTACATCCTCTATATCACTATAGGGTTGACCCATTCTAATATTATTCTCACCAAAATTATCCAGCGCTACTTTACGGACTGCCATTAAATTTTGTAACTCGGATACTGGATCTTTTCCATTATCCCAAAGGTGAGCAGTGGGATGAGCAGAACCCAGTGGCCTTGCATCCTGATCTGTAATAAATGTGTAACCGCGACGGATACCATCTTGAATGATTTCTTCTAATGCTTCCTTTTCGTTGGTTCCTTTTGGGAAATCCTGATAGCCGTAGGCGACAGATATTTTATCCCACTCCCCGATGTCCACGTCATAGGCATCCTGCCATTCAATTTCCCCCTTTTTATTAACAGTAACTTTTGGGTGAGGGTAATCCATTACGGACGCACGATCAACCGTACTGGCGATATAGTTATGCGCCAATCCAATGGTATGGCCAATTTCATGTGCCACGAGTTGGCGGACTCTTGCCAAAGCTAATTCACGCATATAATCGGGGACTGCAGTGCCATTATCATAAGGTGCCAATAATCCGGTGGCAATGAGGTAATCCTGACGCAATCTGAGTGAACCAAGAGATACGTTTCCCTTCAAAATCTCTCCCGTACGTGGATCGTCAACGGAACTGCCATAGGACCATCCTCGAGTGGCACGATGGACCCAGTGAATCATGTTGTATCGGACGTCCATGGGGTGTGCGTCTTTCGGCAGTACTTTCATTTGGAAAGCATTTTTATATCCTGCCGCTTCAAAGGCTTGATTCCACCAACCACCGCTCTCCAGCATGGCTGATTTCACCGGTTCCGGAACACCGGGATCTATATAATAAATAATGGGTTCAACCGCTTCACTCGTTCTGGCATTGGGATTTTTCTTGTGTAACCGATGACGCGTTATCACCCGTTTGTAAATGGATTCGTCCAATGGTGCAGCATAATCCTGAAAGGACATGGGGTAATATCCCGCTCGGGGATCATGATTCCTTGGCGTATAATTGTCATCTGGAAGTTCAACAAATGAATGATGGAGCCTCATCGTCATGGCGATGGGCGTCGGTGTGGTTTGTCTAACATATTTTCCCGGATTTGACCCTTTGTAGGTCATGAGAGCTTCCACTTCCGTATTGTTCGGAAAATTCATGGTAGCCGGGAGGTGAATGGCTGATCGACTTTTATCCACATTGTAATTCCCCATTTTTTGATTTTTTAATCGAGAAACAATACCATGGGCATCATTCAGAAAAAAGTCTGTGGCATCAACTAAAACACGGTTGTCTTCTTCTGCTTCTACTGTGAACCCCCAAAGGGTAGACTTTGCAAACCCATCCTCAACCGACTTTTTTTCACGGGGATCATCAGTCACAGCCCGGTAATAATAATTGGGCTGAATCATTAACACTTTCGGGCCGACTCGATGAAAATATACAATTCTTCCATTGCCTAACTGACCCCGGTCCAGGCCTACATCATTGGAACCCATCCCTGCCATGAGTGAATTCACATAGAGGAATTCTTGGTTAAAATCGGAAATTTCCAGCCATAGTTTTCCCGTTTCATTTTCCCAATATAGATTTAAATATCCATCCATTTTATCCATGGATTTTGTTTTATCAGCGATTGATTCAGCGAAACCAAATCCGACCAATATTAGAAAAAGGATATATTTTTTCACCATTACCTCCTCATTATGGATTAAAAGTCTGCCAATTTAGATGCTATTCGTTATTTGTAACAGAAAATAATCAATCTTCCCAAGCCGGGCAGATGAAATCTTTATAGTCACAGTACTGGCAATTATAATCACTTTTTTTTGTTTCAAAGGATCCTGTTCGAATGCCATTTGCTACTTCACTAATTTTTTCCCGACTTATTTCTAAATCATCCTCAGAGAAATGGTGTGATGACAAGGGATCATCCCCATACCGTAAAAAGTGTAAACTTGCATCTCCCGGATTACCATTGATCCCGGGGACGGCATCACGTAAAATGGCTTCCGAATACAATGCCATTTGCAAATTATTTTCGGATTTTTCCTTCTTTTTACTTGTTTTATAATCTACAATACCAAGCAAATCACCATCTTGATCAATACGATCAATCTTCCCTGAAATTTTTACGTTAATATTATTCATGGTATAAGAAAAGGGTTTTTCCCGTCCCAAAACAGTAGGAGGATTTTCCTTTATAAACCGGTAATAATCGGATAATAATTCTTTACCCTGCTTGCGAAATTCTTTCCCGCGCTGGCGGTATTCGAAAGAATCCTCACGCCAGTGTTTTTCCAGAAGATCAAATAACACTTTCTCAGTTTGGTCTGCAAATTCAAGTCCGTGAAATTCTTCCAATATGCTGTGCATAATAGAACCAAATTCTCCAGTAGCACGCGTTTTTCTTTCAGGGATTTTATCAATGTATTTTAGCCTGTATTTTAATGGACAGGAATTGTAGGTATCAATTTTGGTAGAGGACAGATGAAGTATACCAGAGACATCCTTCGGTTGACCTGAATCGGTTAAATCTTTGGGGAGATCATCTCGTTCCATCTCTTCCAAAATTATTCGCGCATTTTCCAATTGATTGGCAGCGATTTCCCGGTTCAAATCTGCCAAAAGTCTTTGGCGTCTTTCACTCAGTGAAACTGTTTTTTCTTCATGTTCATTCATGGTCTTAATCTCCATGGGCTGTGGTTTCAGGTTTTCTAATTCTTTTGTAAAAAGAGATTGTCTTTTCGTAGGTCCGTATAAATATAAATATGTTTCTGCGCGGGTGATACCTACATAAAATACGCGCCGTTCTTCCCGTTCGTGAAGGATTCGAAATGGAGTATCTGCATTCTGCTCCCAAGCCATCCAGGAGGTCGGTAATCGATTAATGGTTGGGTGTTTCTTTAGACTTGAAGGAAAACTTCCACTGTAGAGAAAAGGCATTATCACAACGGGGAACTGGAGTCCTTTGCTCTGGTGGATGGTCATTACTTGCACAGCGAGATTCTCCTTTTCGAGTTCCGGCTGAGCAGCGTTTTGGTTCGAAGCCAAAGCCATGACTTCCATAAAATCGAGCCAGTTGCTGAAGGATGCATTGGGGTCTTTGTTGACAAATTGTTCAGCAAGATTTAAAATTTCACCTGCATTAGCAAGGTTAAGCCTTTGGGAATATCTATACGCCATCCGCATTGAAGTCATTAAATAAGTTTTTTTCAAAGCAGTCAATATTTCCCAAACCATCTCGTCTGCCTTTAACTTTTTTCCTAATGATTTATGAAGTGTTTCGAATGATTGCATAACGAATGTGATCTCTTTTGATTCTTTAGCTTGTGACTTCAGTTGGTCGAGTTTTTCTTCAATAGTGGTTTTTTCCATAGATTGAAAAAATGTATTTGTCCATGTTTCGCCCAAATGTTCTCTCAGTATCCGGTATAATGCGAAGTGGGCATGATCATTTTTAGATAGTAAGTGTCCCCAGGCAAGGACATTTTTTACGATGGGTACATCAAAAAATTTCTCTATATGTATATCAACAGGAATGGCGGATTTTTGCAAGGCATCGGCCATATCTCTAACATTTGCCCACCCACGGCAAATGATGGCGATATCACCATAAAGTGCTTTTCCATTGTGGATTAAAGAATGCACTAAATCCGGCAAAGCTTCTAATGTTTCCTTTTTATTCATCTGAATCCATTGTGGTTTCGGTCCTGTCTTAGCATCGGGGAGGCATTTTAGATTCTTGGGTGTTCGATCTGGATTTTGGCTGATTGTAGCATTGGCAAGGTCAAGAATTTTCTGAGTTGACCTTCGGTTTTCCACCAGGGGAATTTCTGCATAATTTGGATGGGATTTATACCGATTTCGGAAATCTGAAATATTGTAGTAATTCGCACCGCGAAAAGAATAGATGCATTGATCCTCGTCCCCAACTACCGTAATGCTGGGATTGTTTTCTGCAATGAGATTCACAACTTTATTTAGAGCGTAATTGTTATCTTGATATTCATCGATAAAAATATGCCGGAATTCATTTCTAACTTGAGTAAGAACGGAAGGGTTGTTTTTTAGAACTTCGTAACACCCGAAAATCATATCGCCAAAATCCAGGGCATTATTTTTGGCCTTACCTTTTTGGAAAAACGCATGTGCTTTCACTAAATCATTTAACTGGTAACTTACATCATTGAACCGTGTGCTCTCCGGGTGGATACCGGGAAAATTTTCTTCAAACCAATCCTGGGTATCTTCCATATTCTGAATTTTATTTTCCAAGTCAGCGGGTGAAAGCAGTTCATCACTAACCCTGTTGAAAAAAGGAATGAATGAGTCCCGAATGGCTTTAACGGGATTATCGGAGAAAATACGCGACTGTATAAAATCCATTTCATCAAAGTGTTGGATGAGATAGTAGAGAATATCGCTTTCCTGCCATAGCACATCATCCATACGGTTTTCAGGACCATACCGACGCATAATGGAGTGGCAAAAACTGTGGAATGTGCCCACAAAAATTGATTCAGCCTCATTTCCAAGAATATGATGAATGGTATGATTAGCCTCTGCAGTGGCTTTTTCTGTAAAGGTAAGTAAAAGAACATGTTTTGAATCAACTATTTTTGAATTAACCAGATAACGGATGCGATGCAATAAGGTAGATGTTTTTCCCGTTCCCGCGCCGGCTAAAATCATAAGTGGGGCCGGGGGATGGGTAATGGCTGAATCCTGGCTGGGGTTGGCTTTGAAGTTTCTATTGGAATAGAGCATATGAAAAATTAGTGAAACAATAATCGTATAAAAAACTATATGTTTGGCCTAATTTAGTATGGATAAAAAGAAGTCTGAAATGAATTGTACAATAAGCAATTACAGAAAAAATCTTCAAATTTTATTAACAATAAATGAAAGATCGTGAAATATAGTCTTCTATTATTTTTTATTATAATAGTTAACGCACAAGAAATGTCAACTATCAGTGGGTTTGTGCGTGATGATGCAACAGGTGAGCCCATATCTTACGCTAATGTATTCCTCTCCGAGACATCCATTGGCTCAGCTACCAATGTGGACGGATATTTTGTTATCACCTATGTGCCGCCCGGCAGTTATCAACTTCTTGCCTCTATGATTGGATTTGAAATTCATAAAGAAGATATAAATATTGCAGAAAATGAAAATATTCGAATCAATATTCGTTTACGCCAGGCTGTTATAGAAGGTGCGGAAGTCACCGTGACGGCAGAGCGGCAAAAGTTTGAACAGGAAATCGCAAGCAGCAAGATTTCTTTAGACTTAAGGGAGATCAACACGGTACCTGGTTTCATTGAGGCGGATGTATTTCGTACCCTGCAGATGTTGCCCGGTGTGCAATCGGGCAGTGATTTCTCCAGTGCGCTCTATGTCCGGGGAAGCACACCAGATCAAAACTTAATTATGCTGGATGGAATCACAGTCTATAACCCCTATCACTTTGGGGGTATTTTTTCAACCTTTAATACGGATGCAATAAAAGAAGCTGATTTTCATGCTGGAGGATTTCCCGCACGATACGGCGGGCGTATGGGTGCTATTTTGAATGTGATCAACCGTGAAGGAAATACGGAAAAAATAACAGGTTCGGGTAATATTTCATTGATTTCCAGTAAAGGACTCATTGAGGGCCCTATAACCGAACGGAATGGAATAAAGGGATCATGGCTCTTGTCCGGCCGGCGAACCTATATTGATAAAATTGTTGATCTGTTTAGTAAAGGCAGATCAGAATTTCCCTATCATTTTTACGATTATCAGATCAAAACTAATATTGACTTAGGGCCAGATCATCGCCTGACCTATAGCCGATTCTATGGCGATGACATATTACGTTTTTCAGGTTCGGATCGGACCAATGATATTGATGGCGGTACAACCGAATCTGAATATGGCGTTGATTGGCCATGGGGCAATCATACTAATGGGCTAACCTGGCGCTGGATCGTTTCGCCTAATATTGTAGCTAAAACATTTTTAGCCAGCAGTCGCTATCGGTATGATTTTGATTTTAATTTTGATAATAAAGAAACCTATATATATAATGATTCGACGATCCATAATGATTTTGCATTCAATGTGGGATATCGTGATATTATCAAAGACCGTACTTTAGAAACGGAGATTATCTGGAAGGCTAATGACAGGCACACGATTACCGGAGGATTTCAGCGTAAGGATATCAAATTCGATCTTGTCATGGAATATAAAATAACAACCCTGGATACGTCATTGAGTATAAAGCCATTGGATATGAAAGACAGGACCCGGGAATTAGCTGCATATGTACAAGACAAATGGGATGTTACGGGTAAAATAAAGTTTCAAGGAGGTCTCCGATTCGCTCATTATAACCTTCACGACAAGGTATATGTGGAACCTCGGATTGGAATGAAATACAATATTTCTAATGATATGTCCTTTAAAATGAATTGGGGTCGCTATCACCAATTTCTCATTACCGCAAATGATCCAGATGAGAATTTTCGCTTGATCGATCTTTGGATGGGTTTACCGGAAGACAAACCGGCCAGTGTTTCTGATCATGCCATTTTAGGGTTTGAATATTTCTCACCTAAGAATATTCTATATAGGGTCGAAACATATTATAAAGATTTTAATCATTTGCTTTCCTTAAAGCAGGGGGATGTATACACAGAAAATGAAGGAGAGGTCCAGTCCACACCATTTAATGAATTTTGGGATACGGACGCTTATGCCTATGGGTTGGAGTTATTGGTTAAAAAAACCTCTGGAAAGTTTAAGGGATGGGTAGGATATACGTTGGCAAAAACATTTTATTACACACCACCCAATGGCTGGTATGCTCCAAACCATGATCGGACACATACTCTTAATGTGGTGACAACTGTTGAGTTGCCCAATTGGGTCTCTGATTATCTTGAGATGAATGCTTCCGTCACAGCATCGAGCGGGAATCCTTATACACCTATTATTGGTAGGGCCAATGAGTGGGACCAAGAGCTAAGATCTGAAATGAATTGGTTTTCATCCAGTAAATACCTGGTTGATAAAAAAAATAGTGACCGATATCCTTCTTATTTCCGTTTAGATATAGGTATTACCCGAAAAAATAGGCGATTATTTAAATGGAAATACGATTCCTATATTCAGATTATCAATGTCACCAACCATGAAAATGCTTTATCGTATTTGCATCGAACAAGAACAGATCAAAGTACAGGAAATAGGGGCGCCGTTGAACGAGCTCCGCTAAATATGTTTCCAATCATGATATTCACGGGAATGCAATTTGACTTTTAAAAAACACATCCAATCAATCTTTGTTGCATTTATTATAATATTCAACGGTTGTGCAGAGGGAGAGTGGGAACTTTTAGAAGTGGACTACGAACCAGTCCTTAATGTGTTTGGCCTCATTTCATTAGATCCTGAAGTAGACAGTTTTGTCCGTGTATACAGAACAACTACTCTTTCAGAAGAATCAGAAATCTTTGTTGGTGTTGATACATTAGTTTTTGGTGAAGAAGTTTATCTTGACTCGATTTACGAACCAGCAGGTTTAATAAAAAATGCACAGGTTTCAATTAAAGCCAATGGGACTTCGATTCCATTCAATTTTGTACCTAAACAATATTCTTGGGAATATGAAAAAAATGTTTATCTCGATACACTTGGGACGTTCACACCACAGTCTGGGACCACTTATTTATTGGATGTAACTGTACCGGGTTATGATTCGGTTAAGGGGCAATTATTAACCCCTGAAATTCCCGTGCTTATTGATTCGATGATACAAGATACCGTTTCAACGAAACGTACATATAAGATTGTTTGGCAGCAACTCAATGAGGGTAAGGGATACTTGTCAGGGCGATTAGAGGGTTGGAAAATAGACTTTGAAAAAGGATGTGAACCAGATTTTGATAGGGTGGTTGATCTTCAAGAAGGCACCTATACTGTTCCTGTGAGAATATGTGAAGAGCGGCAGGCAGAACCCAGTGAACCTGAGCCTTTTATTATTCGATTGATGACAATGGACGAAAATTATTACGAATATTTTATTAGAGGTGAAGAAGGCGGGTATAATAATTTTCTATTGGGCAGCGGTACTACGGCAGGACAATCGGTTGGCATTGAAGGTGCACTAGGAGTCTTTGGGGCTGTTGCTTCTAGCAAGGTTCAACGTGTGATAATACAGCATTAAATAAATGAAAATTAATAAATTGAAATTAATGTCTGTAGTATCTGGAATATTTATTCTTTTCAATTCTTGCAGTGAAGATGATGGGGCGACCGATATATTTGAAGAAATAAATGCTACATTACCGAGCAGTATTGTGTTAAAAGATATTCCAGCTGGAACTTTTACCATGGGAGGAAGTACAGTCCAAAATGATGCGCCAGAGGTCAGCATAACACTAACAGATTTTAAAATGTCTGAAAAAGAAATCACCAATCAAGATTATATCAACTTTTTGAATGGGTCTTACACTCATGGCTGGATAACAGTATCTGCAAAACAGGTATCTGATCCTTGTGGCGCCTACACCGAAAAAATGGTTATTGGCGCAGGCAATGCACCGAATGCAGGAGAAACATTCTTACAATTAGGAGAGACAGGTGGATGTACAAGCGGCGGACAACCGGAACATATAAATAATAAAAGTTGGATTTCCTTTAATACTTCAAGCAATACATTTGAACTAATTGATTCGACGAAAGCAGATTGGCCGGTCAGTTGGGTTAAATGGTATGGTGCATACGCTTTTGTAAAATATTATAATGTAAGCTTACCAACAGAAGCGCAATGGGAGTATGCTGCAAAAGGAGGACAGCAATTAGCCTATCCTACGGATGATGGAACGTTAGATTTAACAAAGGCAAATTATAATGGAGATAAGCCCGGTGCCTATAATCCAAATGGACATGCCGTAGCTGTCGGTTCCTATCCCGAAAACCCTTTTGGACTTTATGATATGGGTGGCAACGTGTGGGAATGGTGCCAAGATTATTATAATGAATCATTTTATACCAATGGCACAACAGATCCTGTTAACACCTCAGCAGGAGCAAATAATAAAAGGGTCAGGCGTGGCGGTTCCTGGAATTATCACGCATCAACATTATTATCTTATGCAAGAGCTTCAGATTTTGAGCATAGAGGCAATAATCATTTCGGATTTAGAATAGTAAAAAAATAAGTAAATAGATTTTTTATGAAATTAAGGTACTTGTTTTTTATTCTATTGATTTATTCCCTGATGGGACAAGATACGTTCACTATTAGTGGCAAAATCACCGATAGCAAAACGGGCATGGCTTTGGCTGGAGCTAATATATTTGAAATAAAATCTGAACGCGGAACGGCATCTGATACAGAAGGTCAGTATCTATTATCTCTAACGAAAGGTACTTATAAAATCAAAATAAGTTATATCGGCTACAACACCATGCAGCGTGAGATAGTACTTAATGAAAATATTGTATTGGACTTTGCGCTTATACCAGATCCCATATCCATGAGCCGTATCGATGTCTCCGGTATTGCACCTGATCATAATGTAAAATCAACGGAGATTAGCGTTGAAAGGCTTAGTATTCGCCAGGTTGAGCAGATCCCAGTAGTGATGGGTGAAACTGACATTATGAAAACGATCCAACTCTTGCCGGGCATTACCAGTATCGCGGAAGGGCGCAGCGGGTATATTGTTCGGGGAAGTGGGATCGATCAGAATCTGATCTTAATGGATGGTATGCCCATTTATTATTCATCACATATGCAAGGTTTGTACTCAGTATTTAATTCTGATGCAGTTAAAGGATTAACAGTCTATAAAGGTGGAGTTCCGGCTCGTTTTGGCGGAAGAGGTGCGTCGGTTCTGGATGTACAAATGAGAGATGGAAATATTGAAAATTTTCAAGGGGGTTTAAGTGCGGGTCTTATCACATCAAAATTTTCTTTAGAGACACCCATTATTAAGGACAAATTTTCATTTTTTTTATCTGGGAGATCAACCCGGCTTAGCGGAGGTAGCCTGTATGATGAAATCAATGATGGTACTCAAACAGGCGGTCGTCTCAATAGTGATAAAGGAGGTGGCGGAAAAAATGATGATGGAAAAGGTAGTAGTAATAGTAATGATTTTCGATTTTTTGCACCTAATGAAAGCTGGTTTGATATCAATGGGAAAGCCATATATCATATTAATGAAAAGCAGAATTTAAATTTATCTTTTTATGTTGGAAGGGATAGTGCCATGACAGTGGGGCTTACTGAGTGGGGAAATCGCGCAGCCTTACTCCGTTGGGAGAATCGCTTTGCAAATAAATGGTTATCAAATACCTCATTTATATATAGTAAATATTACACAGCTAATATTTCAGGGATTTATCGTTTTCATTCTGGCGTAAGTACACAAAGTGTCAAACAGGAATTTTCTTTTTTCCCAAATCAAAATAATGAGGTGAGGTTTGGGATTACTTCAGAATACCAAGATTTCAATCATGGGTCATTAGAAGATGCGACACAGAATGATGGCGGTAAATTCATGCCGGGTATGCAGGGGCTTGAAAGTGCACTGTATATAGAGAATGATCAAAAAATAAATGACAGAATTTCTTTATACTATGGGCTACGTAATTCTTTTTATCATCAATTAGGGCCAGGGGATCGATTTACTTATGATGAGGTAAGTAATGAACCCATCGAAGCGGAGTTCTTTCCTGGTAAAACAGATATTATGTCTTCTTATAATAGTTTAGAGCCTAGGTTAGCGATGACCTATCTTTTGTCAGAACAGAACTCATTTAAACTATCCTATAATCGCAATGCGCAATATCTAAGATTAATGTCTTTAGGTGCAGAAATTGAATGGTATGATATTTGGATGCCAACGACAAAAAATATAAAGCCTATGCTCACAGACCAATTTGCTATGGGATATTTTCATAATTTTAATAATAACGAAGTAAAGGTTTCTGCTGAAGCGTATTATAAAATATTAAATGGTGCGGCCGACTTTGAGGATGGTTTACATAATTATTTAGTTGATAACCTTGAAGCATATGTTGCGACTGGGCAAGGGTTAGCATATGGTTTTGAAACATCTATTGAAAAACCAACTGGTAAGTTTACTGGCAGGTTAAGTTACAATTATGGTAAAAGTGATTATAAAATTGATGTAATTAATCAAGGGAGATGGTATCCGTATCGTTTTGATAAAACGCATAGTCTTACCATGCTTTCTAATTTACAGCTTACTAGTAATCTTTCAGTATCGGGCACTTTTTTGTACTCAACAGGTCGCCCTGTGACTCTTCCTGAAGGTTATTATCATATTAGCGGTATTCCATTTCCCTATTGGGAAGGAAGGAATAAGTATCGTTTGCCAGATTATCACCGTCTTGATTTTGGGGTCAAATATTCTCCAAATATACTAAAACGATGGACACGAGGTTATAAAACTACAATTGATGTTTCTTTATATAATGTATATGATAGACGAAATATTCATACGATCAATTTTAATCAGGGACAAAACAGGTTGTTTGAACAGATTGGTCAAAGTACTTATGGCTTTATGCCAAGTATAAATATCAATGTAGAGTTTTAGGTTATGAAAATTTATAAAAGTTTATTTCTTTCGTTTTTTCTTTTTTCATGCGATGGATTTAATGAAGAAATAGTTCCTATTAATATTAATGTTGAAGATGTCGAATCCATATTAGTTATTAATGGTGAAATTGAAGAGAATAAAATAGCGTGGGTTCAAATCAGTTATTCTGAGGATATAGATGCTTCTATCAATACACCAATTAATTATGTAAAAAATGCTACTGTTTCTATAATCACTGAAGGTGGATCATCTGAAGATATGCCTCATATAGGGAATGGGATATACCTTGGCAGCAATATCAAAGGTATGATTGGGGAGACATATACAATGACTGTTACTATAGGATCTGAAACCTATACTGCTAAATCAACCATGTTCTCACCTCCTGGTTATCAGGGAGCTTGGGTATATGAAATAGGATCAACTGATAAAGGCGGTGGCTCAAGTAAATATTCTGATGAGTGGATCATTAATGATCCTTCTGCAACTCGTAACCGTTATCTTTTTGAATGGTGGGCAAATGGAGTTCATTATATCAGACAAGATTGGGCAATAGATGATAATCGTGTTGTAAATGCAAATGAAGGATTAAAATTATTTACGATAACATTAGATCCATTATCAAATCAGCATATACGGCACCGTACAGCAGAAATCGATAAAATCACATACGATTATTACAATATGTACGAAAAAATTGTAAGAGGTCTTGTAAGTGTAACTTCTCAAACTCCATATAATCCAGTGTCAAATTTTGGTAAGGGTACAATTGGTAATTTTCGTGCCGTGGCTTTTTCGTCGGCTATTTTATTAACACCGCCCGATATTTTTGTTATTGCTCAAAACAAACAAAATGTGTTGGCATTTGAACCAAATTCTTTTTTCAAAAAATATAATCTTTATTGGAGTAATTCGGCTGGAGTTACTGAAAATTCAAATGTTGTATCCAATTTTAGATTAGGTATGACAAACGATAAGATCAACTTTCATGTTAATGATAACCTTAATAATGGTTCAACTTACTATTACCGCTTACAAGTTGAAGATGGAGAAGGAAATGTTTCTATTCTTTCACCAGAAGTAAGTGCTTCTCCTGATTCAAATGTGCCAGCAGATACAACATCTATAACCTTAGGCAATTTGCCAACCAATATTATTGCTACTCCTGGTAATGGAGAGATCACTATATCATGGACACCGGCAGTGGGTAGTAAACTAGTTCATGGACTTTACTGGAGTAATCAGCAAGGGATTACATTAGAAAAAATTTCCAAAGATAATGCATTTTGGGATATTCAATCTCCATATATTCACACAGGACTCGATGATTCTAAAACTTATTACTACCGAGTTTCAGTTTATGATGGGATAGAAGTACGATTATCAAAAGAGGTTAGCGCAAAACCAAATTGAACAATTTTTTAACTTTTGAATAAATCCTGCATCTAATAGGG
>MPMD02059921.1_pt1 | contig 15039 bp, 12 predicted proteins | sample 1617291 | NCBI WGS metagenome assembly MPMD02 (sample SAMN05944810, study PRJNA350692) | marine metagenome | biome: marine; feature: ODZ; material: water; isolation source: 120 m water sample filtered on 30 um supor filter | place: Pacific Ocean | collected 2012-04-09 | depth 120m m | reverse complement strand
GAGCGAAACTCCTTGCGCTCCAGCCAGATCAGCCTGGCGGCAGCCGAGCGTGGTCTGGCCGAGAACCAGGACTCGATCCACGCCAGCGTGCTCGACGCATTCCGGGCCGTGCGGGACTCCCGCCAGAGCATTGCGATCCAGCGTGGCGCAATGGTCTTGGCCCGCCGCCGAGTGGAGAGCGCCAAGCTCAATCTGGCTGCGGGTCGGGCGGAGACCCGCGACCTGCTCGACGCGCAGGCCTCCCTGGTGAGCGCTGAGAACAATACGACTTCATCCCTTATTCAATTCAATCTCGCGCGTTTCGATCTGCACTTGGAGCTCGAAACCCTGCGAGTCGACGAGGGGGGCATACATGTGCGCCCCGATCTCATGCAAGTGTCTTCGGAGCAAGCCCAATGAACTGGACGGACAATCGAAAGTTGCTGTTTGGCATTCCCCTAGCCGTGATCATCCTGCTTGTGTTTGGGGGTGGGCTGTTTGGCGGAGAAGAGGTGGGACCCCTTGAGGGGGTTGCCGTCCGTCGGGGCGACCTTCGTATCTCAGAGTTGGCCCGGGGCAACCTTGAAGCGAAGGACTCTGCGCGACTTGTCAACGAGCTGGAGGGCCGTGCGAACATCATCTTCCTGATTGAGGAGGGTACGCGGGTCGAGGCGGGAGACGTTGTCTGCGAGCTGGACACGTCCGGCCACCAGGATCGTCTGGTGGACCAGGCTATCAGCGTAGACCGCGCCGAGGCCTCCTTCGTCGACGCGAAGGCCCAGTACGAGATTCAGGTCATTCAGAACACGAGCGATGAGGCCGAAGCCGTGCTCTCTCTCGAGCTCGCCCAACTCAACTTTGAGGCCTATGTCGCCGAGGAGGGGGAATGGGAAGGCGAATTGGCTCGGGCTGAAGAGGCCATCGTCCTGGCTGAAGAGAGCATCAAGCAGGCGGAGGAGACCCTCCAGTGGACGGAAAAACTCTTCGAGCAGGGCTTTGTCCAAAAGACTGAGCTGGATAGGGACAAGCTGAATGTGACCCAGAAGAGCATCTCACGGGACCAGGCGGTGCGCGACCGGAACCTCAAGAAGGCCTACGGTGACAGGGCGAAGCGCAAGGAGCTCTCGGCCGCGGTCGAATCGCGCAAGCGCGACCTGGAGGTCGTTCGCAAGCAGGCAGCTGCGCGTCTGGTGGATTTTGAGTCCGAGCGTGCCGCAGCTGAACGCGAACTCGAACGCCAAAAGGAGAAGCACTCGAAACTGGTCGATCAGGTATCGAAGGGCGTGCTTCGGGCACCCGAAGCGGGGCTTGTCGTCTATGCCCGCACGAAGTCCCGGTACGGCGGGGGCGAGGTGCCTCAGGAGGGCGGTGAGGTTCACGAACGTCAGACCATTATCAGGATCCCGCGCGCTGGTGGAATGACAGCCGATGTGAGCCTGCATGAGACGAAACTGGACAAGGTCCGTGTTGGGCTGGCTTGCCTGATCCATGTGGACGCCCTTCCTGGCGAGACATTCCATGGTCGAGTGGCTGCCGTAGCGGCGGTTGCGGACTCGGGTAGTTGGATGAGCAACCCCAACCAGCGCCTGTACCGGACCGAAGTGGCTCTGGATGCGGAGGTTCCGGAAATGCGTCCGGGCATGTCCTGTAGCATCGAGGTGTTGGTAGAGGACCTATCTGACGTTCTCTATGTGCCTCGCCAGTCGGTCTTCCTGGATGCGGGCGAGACCGTCTGTTTTGTGAGCGATAAGGGCACGCCGGTCCAGCGGAAAGTAGAGATCGGACGTGACAACAACAAGTTCGCACACGTGCTCTCGGGCCTGGAAGTAGGGGACGTTGTCCTGCTCAGTCCGCCCAGCTCCTGGGAGCCGGCCCCTCCGCCGGAAGAGGCGGCCCCCGAGGCCCCCGAGGTTCCCGAGGGCGGGACCACGTCTGGTGCCGAGACCGCCGTGGCAACCCCTGCTGCTGACGCTCAACCCCCCGCACGACCTGCCGGTGCTGGGGAAGGCTCCCCCGGTGGACCGGGCATGGGCGGATTCTCAGCGGATCAGGTCAAGGCCATGCGTGAGCGCTATGAGGCCATGAGTGACGAAGAGAAAGCCGCCGCAATGAAGCGATTTGGTGGAGGTGGTGGCGGCGGTCGCAGTCGCGGAAACCGATCCGATGGGGAGGAGGAGTGAGCGCACTCCCTGTTGATGAACCCTCCGGCGGAGTCTTCGTGCATCCCGCGCAGGGGGGCGCAGAGGACACCCAGACCGTGGCCCAGCTTGAGGGCGTCTCACGCGTGTACTCCATGGGCGCCGAAGAGGTGCACGCCCTCGACGACTTGAGCTTCAGCTTCGGTTCTGGCGAGTACTGGGCCGTCATGGGCAGCTCGGGTTCGGGGAAGTCGACCCTCTTGAACATCCTGGGCTGCATCGATCGTCCGACCCAGGGCGAGTACCGGGTACGCGGTCAGGCCGTGAGCGATCTGGACGACGACGAGCTCTCCGAACTGCGCAGCAAGGAGCTGGGCTTCATTTTCCAGTCCTACAACCTGATTCCCCAGCTGAACGTCCTGGAGAACATTCTCATGCCCGTGCTCTACCAGGAAAACCCGGGGGAAGGGATCGAGGAGCGTGGTAGGTTCCTGGCGGACCGGGTGGGCCTGGGCGATCGACTCACGCACCGACCCACAGAGCTCTCAGGCGGTCAGCAACAGCGCGTGGCCATCGCCCGCTCCCTGATCAATGATCCCGCTCTGATCCTGGCTGACGAAGCCACGGGAAACCTGGACAGCAAGACTGCCGAGGAGATCCTGGAGTTGTTCGACGAGCTACACGCGGAGGGCAAGACCATCCTTATCGTGACCCATGAACCCAAGGTGGGAGAGCGTGCGGACCGTATTCTGCGTCTCAAGGACGGTGCAATCGAAGGCGTAGAGGACAACCGCCGCTAGGTACAAGCTCATGCAATCTTCAACGTTGATGCGGGCCGTGCGCCTGGGTGTTAGTAGCCTTCTGCTCCACAAGCTGAGGTCCTTCCTGACAACCCTGGGGGTGCTCTTCGGAGTGTCCAGTGTGATCGCCATGTTGGCCATCGCGGAAGGCGCCAGCGTGGAGGCTCAGGAGCAGATCCGGCAGCTCGGGAGCAGCAACGTCATCCTGCGCAGCGTCAAGCCGCCCGAGGACAAGGTCTCCAACCAGGAGTCGCGCGTGCTCTCCTACGGCTTGACCCACGAGGATCGCGCCCGCGTTGCCGAGACCTACCCCGGCGTGAAGGACGTTGTGGCCGTGTTGGAGGTGCCCGAAGAGGTCCGCTTCGGATCTCTCAGTTGCCGTCCCCGAGTGCTGTGCGTGGATCCAACCTACAAGGAGGTGACGGGCCGCATCATGATGGAGGGGCGCTTCCTGACCGGCCGCGACGGTCAAGCCACCGCCAGCGTCTGTGTCCTGGGTTACGAGGTAGCGCGCTATCTCTTCCCCTTCAAGCCTGCGATTGGCGAGCGGATCAAGGTCGGAGCCGAGTACTTCCACGTCGTGGGGGTGATGTACCCCCGCGTGCCCATCGGCTCCATCAAGCGCGATCCGGGCACGGAGGTCGGGGGAGAGGTGTTCATCCCCATCAAGACCGGTCAACGCCTGTTTGGTGAACGCCAGGTCAAGATCCGCAGTGGAGGCATGGACGCCCAGGAAGTTCAACTGCACGAGATCATCATCGCCGTTGAGCACGATCAGGATGTCCCCATGATCGCCAACGCCAGTCGGCTCATGCTCACTGATAGTCACCGGGAGAAGGACTACGAGGTCATCGTTCCCCTTGAGTTGCTCCTGCGTGCTCAGGAGACCAAGCGCATCTTCTCCATCGTCCTGGCCAGTATCGCCGGCATCTCGCTGCTTGTCGGGGGCATCGGCATCATGAACGTGATGTTGGCCACCGTGACCGAGCGGACACGCGAGATCGGCATCCGCCGCGCCTTGGGTGCCAAGCGCCACCACATCGTGACCCAATTCCTCGTGGAGACCGTGGTCCTCTCCGGTTGCGGTGGCGTGGCTGGGGTCGTGCTGGGTCTGATCATCCCTGAGATCGTCGAAGCCGCAGGAGACATGCGGACCATCGTGACCATCCAGGCTCCCGTCCTGGCCTTCGGCATCTCCGTGGCGACGGGGGTGATCTTCGGTCTCTACCCGGCCTGGCGCGCAGCCACCATGGATCCGGTGGAAGCCCTCCGGCACGAGTAGGGGCAGTCCCAAGGGCCGAGCCTCCGTCAGTCTATGGGCGCGCGCAGAGCCAGCGCTCCTGCCAGGTGCTCTGGCATGACCCGTTCCTGTTCTTCCAGGTCGGCGAGGGTCCGAGCCACACGGCGCAGAGACTGTACGGCCCGAGCCGAGAGCCCTCGGCGCTCCACCGCGTGTGCCAGCAGGCTGCGCCCTTCACCCTGCAAGGGGCTGAACTGATCGAGCGCATCGCCCAACAGGTGCGCATTGGTCCCCGTCTGGTTCCGCTCCGCCCGCAGGCGATGGGCGCCCTCGATCATTCCGAGCAGCTCCTTGGCATCGGGCTCCTTGGGTGAGGGGTCGCAGGGCGCGCTGGGGGCCAGGGCCTCCAGGGGCGTGGGTGGTATCTCCAGCCGCAGGTCGATGCGATCCAGCAGGGGACCCGAGATGCGCTGGCGATAGCGGCGCACGGTCTGGGGGGCACAGTGGCATGGGAGGCGCGGGTGTCCGTGGTGACCGCAGGGGCAGGGGTTCATGGCGGTGACGAGCTGGAAGCGGGCGGGCAGGCGCGCTTGCCGTCCTGCCCGGGACAGACAGACCTCACCGGCCTCCAGCGGTTGGCGCAGGGCTTCGAGTACCTCGCGCCGGAACTCGGGCAGCTCGTCCAGGAACAGCACCCCGTGGTGGGCCAGGGTGATCTCCCCGGCTGCGAGGGGGTTGCCGCCGCCCACCAGTCCCGCATGGGTCGTACTGTGGTGTGGCGAGCGGAAGGGTCGTCGGTCCGGCAGGCCGCCCGGCCAGCGCCCGCTGGCGGAGAGCGCAGCGGCCAGCTCCAACCGCTCTTCGATGGAGGGCGGGGGCAGGAGATCGAGGAGAGCCCGCGCCAACAGTGTCTTGCCCGCGCCCGGGGGACCGACCATCAGGAGTCCATGTCCCCCAGCCGCAGAAACTGCCAGGGCGTGTTTGGCCACGGCCTGTCCGCGCACCACGTCCAGGTGTCCGGTGCGTGTCTCGCCCGGCTCGAGGTCCGGCGGGTCCAAGGGAGTCAGCCTCTGTCCCTCGGGGCTGAGGTGGGCGATGACCTGGCTGAGGTGCGTCGCCTCAAGCACCTCCACGCCCGGCACGAAGGCGGCTTCGCGGGCCGTCCGTGGCGGCGCAAGGAGCGAGGCGAGCCCCGCCTGCCGCGCGGCCATCGCGGCCGCCAAGCCCCCGGGGACTCCATGTAGTGCACCGTCGATGCCGACCTCACCCAGGAAGAGGGTGCGGCCCAGAGCCTCCTGGTCCAGGTGTCCCACGGCTCCCGCCCCGGCCAGCACCAGGGGCAGGTCCAGCACCTCGCCGCTCTTGGGCCGCGCCGCGGGCACCAGGTTCAGGAAGAAGCGTCCTCCGCCGCGCTGGAGGCGCGTCTCCCGGAGCGCGCAGAGAAGTCGCCCCCGGCTCTCGCGTATGACGGCATCGGGCAGGCCCGTGATGACCACCTCCGTGCGCGGGGAGCTCGACTTGCAGAACTGTCCCTCCACAACGACGCGGTCCGCTCCCCCTGCTGTGAGTGAGGCTCCAGTGACTCGAACCGTGCGCATGGGGGCATGACGACCGGGCCCCGCAATGGTTGCGCACAAGCCGCGGGAATCAACTCTCCTCGAGGACGCGTCGCAGGGAGTCGCCGGACTCCGCCAGGCGCCTGAGCGCCTCCTCGCGGTCAACCTCCAGGTGTCCCATGACCGCGGCCACCTTGACCCGGCCATGGGCTGCTTGCAGAGCCTGGCCTGCTTCCTCTCGGGAGCTACCCAGAAGTTCCATCAGGATCCGTGTGCCGCGCTCCACGAGCTTGGCGTTGGCGCTCGTGTCCACGTCCACCATCAGGTTTCCGTGCACCTTGCCGAGGCGCACCATGACCAAAGTCGAGAGGGCGTTGAGTGCCATCTTCGTGGCTGTACCAGCCTTGAGCCGTGTTGAGCCGGCGACCAGCTCGGGTCCGGTCAGCAGGCGGATGGTGACATCGGCCGGGTCGGGAACCTGGTCCGCGGGTACCGAGGTCATGAAGAGGGTGGTCGCTCCTCGTTTGCGGGCTTGTTCCAGGGCGGCGTGGACAAAGGGAGTGGTGCCTCCGGCGCTGATTCCGAGCAGCACGTCCTCGGGGCCCAGCTGGCGCTCATCGACGCAGGCGGCTCCCTCTTCACGGGAGTCCTCTGCACCTTCAACGGCGTGGGTCAGGGCCTCGCTGCCGCCGGCGATGACCCCTTGCAGGGTCTCGGGGTCGGAGCAGAACGTGGGGGGGCATTCACTGGCGTCCAGGACGGCCAACCGTCCGCTGGTGCCCGCGCCCACCTGCACGAATCGTCCACCGGCCCGTAGCTTCTCGGCGACACGATCCACGGCACGCTCCAGATCCTCGCGAGCGGCCTCCACGGCGTCCGCCGCCTCTTGGTCCGCGGCGCTGAACAGGGCCAGGGCGTCGCCGGTGGAGAGCTGGTCCAGGCCGCTGGCGTCCGGGTGGGTCTGCTCAGTGGCCAGGTGACCGCGGTCCGGGGTGGGGTGCCGAGTCCGTGGTGTCGTCATGGGGTAGAGACTAGCGTCCTGAGGGCCCCTGGCGGGATGGGCGGCCCGTGTTCCATGCGCTACCCTGTCCAGCCACTCCCGCACTCCCTCCACAGAATCCTCACCTCTCCCCATGCACACCCTGACGAGTTACGTGGCCGGCCGCTGGCAGGAGGGCACGGGCGAAGCCCGCGCGCTACTGGACCCCACTTCCGGCGAGACCGTGGCCCAGCTGCCCTCCGGCGGCATCGACTTCGCCGAGATGACGGGCCACGCGCGGGATGTGGGTGGGCCGGCCCTGCGTGCTCTGAGTTTCGCTGAGCGGGGGCAACTACTGAAGGACCTCTCCGCAGCCATCCACGCCGAGCGTGAAGAGCTGATCGAGCTCGGGCGTCTGTGCGGGGGCAACACCCGTGGCGACGCCAAGTTCGACATCGATGGGGCGACGGGAACCCTGGCGGCCTACGCCTACTACGCCCGCTCATTGGGAGAGCGCAAGACCCTCCCCGATGGAGAGGGTGTGCAGCTGGGACGAACGGCCCGGTATTGGGGACAGCACATCCTGAGCCCGCGCGTTGGCGTGGCGGTCCACATCAACGCCTTCAACTTCCCCGCGTGGGGCATGTTCGAGAAGGCGGCCTGTGCGCTGCTCGCGGGCATGCCGGTGATCGAGAAGCCCGGCTCGCCCACGGCTCTGCTCGCCTGGCGTCTGGCTCAGATCACCGTGGACTCGGGCGTCCTGCCCGAGGGCGCCTTCCAGTTCGTGGCCGGATCCGCGGGCGACCTGCTCGATCACCTCGGTCCCCAGGATTGTCTGGCCTTCACGGGTTCGGCGCGTACCGGCGCCCTCTTGCGCGGCCATGGGAACGTGGTGGCGCACAACGTTCGGGTCAACGTGGAGGCGGACTCTCTCAACGCCGCGGTCCTGGCTCCGGACGTGGAGTCGGACTCCGAGACCTACGGCGCCTTCTTGTCCAACGTGGTCACCGACATGACCCAGAAGGCCGGGCAGAAGTGCACGGCTGTGCGGCGCATCCTGGTGCCCGCCGAGCGCGTCGAGGAGGTTCAGGCCGACCTGATCGCGGAGCTGGGTCGCATCCAGATGGGCGACCCCGCCGATCGCGCCCACCGCTTGGGGCCCCTCACGGATGAGGCCCAGCTGGAAGACGTTCGAGCGGGTATCGGTCGCCTCGGCGAAGTGGCAGAGGTTGTACTGGGTGGCAGCGAGCCCACCGAGCTCGGTGGTTGCTTTGTCACGCCCACCCTCCTCGTGGCCGCCGATTCGCGTGCGGATGTACTCCATGAGCTGGAGGTCTTCGGGCCCGTGTCCACGATCCTGCCCTACACCGGATCGGTGGAGGAGGCCGTGGAGCTGGTCAACCTGGGTGGCGGCGGACTCGTGACCAGCCTGTATTCCAACGACGTCGATTGGACCGAGACCTACGTCATGGGCGTCGCCCCCTGGCACGGTCGCGTCTGGATCGCCAGCGATCGCAGCGTGTCCCAGAGCCTGCCCCCTGGCATGGTGCTGCCCGCCTCGATCCATGGGGGGCCCGGCCGTGCGGGTGGTGGGGAGGAGCTGGGTGCCGAACGGGGCCTGGCCTTCTACATGCAGCGCACGGCCCTGCAGGGCTTCAAGGGCTTCCTGGACCCGCGCTTCGGCACCCCCGCCGAGGTGGAGTAGGGCTGCCGTCGGCTAGCGGGGCGCCTTGTCGGCCTTGGCCACGCGGGTGGGCCGGACGCGACCGCGGATGGACTCGAAGAGCGTTCTCTTGTGGTTGAGGTGCACCTCGAGCTGCACCTTGGAGGGCACACGGGCGACGTAGGCACTGAACCCACCGCCGCAGCAGCCGCCCATCTGACCGTACTGGACCACCTTGCCGGTGGTGGCGTCGAGCACGCGGATGCTCGGGGAGTTGGCGTCGGGCGCGAAGCCGAAGTACTCCTCGCCGCCGATGCCGGTGAAGCGCACGTTGCTGAACACCGTCAGCTCTCCCTCGCTGACACTGCAGCGGAAGCGCGCGTGCAGAGGGCCACCCCAGGTCAGGCTGTGGCTCTGCTCCGCAGCCAGGACGATGGGGGCCATGGAGCATCCCGTCATGCGCGCGGTTTCTGCTCCCTTGGATGCCCGTCCGCAGATGAAGCGATAGGAGCCGGCAGGGATACGCCGTCCGTCGTGGGCGTCCGCCAGTTCAAAGGAGGACTCGCCGCTGGAGAATACGGCGTAGTCGAGTTCGCCCCGCGAGTGGAATCCGCGCATCACATTGAGGTGTGCGGTGGGACCTGAGTAGGGCCGCGTGCTCACCTTGTCATCGGAGGTGTTGATGGTCAGATGGAAGAGTCGATCCGAGATGGTGGCCACGCGCGAGAGATAGCTGGCCCCGACCTTCTCACCCACGACCATGGCGTCCCGGCCGTAGTCGTCGAATCGGCCGTCGCCGTTCAGGTCGATGATCTGGAGGCGGACACCTTCCACGCGTCCGGTGAGGATCTCGCCGTTGGAACACTCCCAGGCATCCCCGGCGCGGCGGATTCTGAGCACGTGCCGTCCGCCACCATCGGCTTGCAGTTGTACGCGGGCGCGCGGGGAGGTGACGTGTCTCTCCGTCTGGCCGTCGGCGTTGGTGTCCAGGTGCAGGGAGGTGGAGTTCTCCAGTCGGACGGCGAACTCCACGCCATCGAGCACAAGGGGGGAGACAAGGGGACGCCAATGGTCGCCGGGCAGCAGGTAGTCCCAGGTCTTTGGCGTTGTGCGGTGCAAGGCCTCTGTCTGTGCACCGGGAGTCTCCTGCCGGTCACGCTGCTCCGCATCCTGGGGGACGAGCAGGGTGATCAGGAAAAGTGTGGTGGAGAGGCTCATGGTCAGCGGTGTACCGGGCACCCGGCAGCATAGGACAAGAATACACCGTGTTGGCCCCTGATCGGCATTCACCACGTGCTTTGCCAGCCCATGGGCGCATTCATTCGGGAGCCTTACCTATGGGGAACAATGGCTGAACCCTTCCCCTTCTCCCGGGCCCAGGGGCTCTCAGCGGGGGGGCTTGACCGCCGAAGTCCCCGGCGCTGTGGGGTCGGGATCCAGAAAATCCTTCGCCTGCCAGTCCCCCCCGTTCTTCTCCCACCACTTCAACCAGGCGCGGTTGGTGTTGCCCGGGTCGGCCCCTGTCAGCCGGCCCAAGGCCACGCGAATGGCGCGCGTCTCCCGGGTGAAGTGGACCTGGCTCACGCTGATCACCGCCACGTCCAGGACCGTGCCAGAGGTCAGGACGTTCACGATGGGGTCGGCGATGGAGCTGCCCATGGCGACCTCCACATCGAAGTCCTGGATGTAGGCGAACTGCTTGCCCACAAAAATGTTCGAGTGGGGAGGACGGGAGTGTCCACCCGCCGCGGCGGCACCCGGCTGGGCCACGGTGCGCAGGCGGTGTACAAGAGGCTCCACGGCGGCTGGATACTGCATGCGGCCCAGGGCTTCGGCAGTCCGTTGGCGCAGGGTCGGGTGGGAGCTCTCCAGGGTGTTGACCAGCGGCAGGATGAGGGTTGTATCGTGCGCGCTGCCCAGGGTGAGGGCCGTACTGACGCGCACGTCCGCATCGGGATCCAAGATGGCGTGCAGGATCAGCGGGCGATGGGCCTTCCCCGGGAACAGCCGTCTCAGGATCAGGGCTGCCAGCCCGCGCCGGGGCGCCTCCTTCGATCCCAGCTGTGCCGTCAGGGCTTTGAGGAGTCCCGTCCGATCCCGCAGTCGTGCCAGCTCGACGATCCCCAACTCCTGAAGGGCTGGCCCACGAGGGAGGCACCAGACCAGCAGGGGATCGATGGCCTTCTCGAGGGGCGTAGCCAGGGGCTTGCCGCCGGATTGAACGGGCGGTGGGCGGAACCGGATGGCCTGGGCGCAGACGGAGTCTCTTGCACTGCGCAGGTCCGGGTTGGCCCGCAGCAGCTTGTCGAGGATCTTCAGCCCCTCTTCGAGAAGTCCGTGTTCAAGGGCCCATCCCCCTGCCCGCGCCTGGGCGTCGACGTCGCCGGGTTCCGCCGTCTTCAATTGCTGGGCGAAGTTCAGCTCGACGGCCCTCTCCATCTCGTCCGAGGCGACGAGCCGATCAGGAACGGCGGTCCACTTGCCGTCCCGCCGCAGCTCCCAGCCGGCGTCCCCGGGAGCCCGTCGCGTCAGGCCACGCAGCACGGCACCGCCGTGGCAGAAGAGGATCCGGTTCTGGGGCCTCTCCGCGCTGGAGTCCCGGGGGGAGTCCTGAGGCGGCAGGGCGAGGGCGAGGAGTGAGAGGGTGAGCAGCATGTGGCGAGGCCTGGACCCCCATTATCTCCCCGCCCCGGCCTTGTTACCAGCCAGGTACCCGAGGCGAGCGCTTCACCACCAGCGAGAGGCCACCATGGGGCCTGCCCGGCTGGGGGTGGGCCGCCAGTGCCCCCGAGCGGTAGGTCGAACTCCACTGCCATCCCTGTCGATCCAGCTCCGGCCCCAGGGCCGCGGGCGAGCCGCAGCTGATCCAGATCTCCTTGGGGCGGCAGCGCTGCAGGAACGCATCGAGGTGTGGGGATTCGGAGCCGTGGTGGGGAAGCAGGACGAGGTCATAGGGGCCTTCGATGATGCCCGGCTCCAAGAGTCCGGCCAGGCCGTCCTGCTCGGCATCGCCCGTGAGGAGCGCGCGCCAGGTGCCCCAGCGGATCTCCAGACAGCGCGAGCCCTCGTTTCCGGGAACGTCCGAGCCGCGCAGGAGAAAGAGCTCCAGCTCCCCTCGCGTGGGCAACTGAACGCGGCCCCGCCGCAGGTCGATGGCCTGGCCCTCCCAACCCGGTGTGCCCTCCAGGGCCCCGGCCGCCACCCGCGGGGGCCAGCGCTCCAGGAGCCAGGGCAGAGCCGAGGAGTGGTCCCGGTCGCGGTGACTGACCACCACGCACAGGTCGCGGGTTCGCCAACGGCGCAGCTGCTCACCCACGCACGTGGCAACACCCACCCGATCCTTGGAGCCCGCGTCGAAGAGCCACACGTCCTCGCCGGGGACCCGCAGCAGGGCGGCCGTGCCATGCCCCACGTCGAGCAGGACCAGCTCCGCTCCAGCGTCCGGGTCTGCTTGCGAGGTGCGCACAAGAAACCCACCGAGCACCAAGGCGAACCCCAGGGCCAGCCCCCTCCATCTGTCTGCCCCACGGAACCTCGTCATCCCCAGAAAAGCGCTGCCCGCGAGCAGCACGATCCAGGGCCACGGACGCTCGGGCAGGGGCCAGGGCGTGGCGGGCAGTTGATCGCACGCCTCGAGCAGGGCGAGCAGGGCCCGGCCCGGAAGATGGACGACCTCCAGGGGCAGGATTCCCGGTGCACAGGCGTGCAGCCAACCGGTGGCCAGGTGTCCCATCAGGGGCAGCATGGCCAGTGGGGTGGCCACGATTCCCACCGGCGCGAGCTGTCCGAAGCGCGTCCAGATCACGGGCAGGGTCACGACCACGGCCAGCATGGAAGCCGCCACACCCAACCAGATTCCATCCAGTGCGCGCTGGGCGGGGATGCGCCACCAGGCGGAGCGCGCGCGGCCCAGGGCATCGGTGTCCTTGAGTTGCAGGGGACAGGAGGTTCCCACGGCGGGCAGACCCACAAGCAGACCCCAGGTGGCGAGGTAGGACAGCTGCAGTCCCAGCTGGCCGATGGACTCCGGTGAGAGCAGGAGCTCCAGGCACAGGGCCAGCCCCCAGAGGGACAGGCCGTCCACGCGTCGACCGTGGTATGGCACCTCGTCGGGAGCGGCCGTTGCAGGAAGACACGTGGCCATGGCCGCGAGGGCCAGGGCGATGGCGGCGCGCCAGATGGGGGCTCCACCGCCGGCAATGGGGACCAGGGCCAGAAGCAGCAGAGCACGCAGGGGATCGGGTCCGGTCCATCGACGCAGTCGATGCCGGTGGCCGCCCCTGCGGCCGGTCACCGCTGTCAGGAGCCGGGACAGCCAGCCTCCCAGGGGCCAGATGATCCACCAGGCGAGGAGGCTCACGTGCAGTCCGGACAGGGCCAGCAGGTGCCGCGTGCCGGTGCGTGTGAAGAGATCCCGGGTGGCGGCGGAGAGTCCGGTGCGCTCGCCCACGATCAAGGCCGGCAGCAGACCGCGAACGCCGTCTTCAGGACCGAGCTCGTCCTCCGCCGCGAGGAGTCGTGCGAGGATCCTCTCCCGCAGACGAGCGAGGGACGCGGCGCCGGGAAGTTCCAACCCGGGGACCGCAGGTGCTGTGCGGGCCAGTTCGTCCACACCCAAGGCCACGCTGACGATCGAGGGCTCGCTCCCAGGCAGCGCAGCCCCTCGCAGGTCTCTACCCGGTCCGAGCAGTCGCACACGCTCTCCGCTAGCAACGGAATCCAGCAGACACTCCCAGCGGTCTTCGGGGTGACCCAGGTTGCCGCGCTGGGACTGCCCCTGGATGGGGCGCACGCGGTCGCTGGACACCCAGCGCCCGCTCGACCCGGCGACCGCGCTGGAGGGCGTGTTCAGCAGTCCGCAACGCATGGCGGCACACACGCCGATGAGCAGGAGCCATCCCGGCCCGAGGCTTCCCCGGGGGGCACGACATGCGCATGCCGCCCACAGCGCGAGCGCCAGGAAGCTGGCGAGGCGGACACCGGGAGAGGCATACCAGCCAGCCGCCGAGCCCGCTGCGAGGGCCAGCGCGGCCTGGAAGAAGGGGCGCCCGGGTGGATGTCCCGGGGATGGAGCCGGGGGAGGGGAGTCGATGGCCTGCACGCCCAACAGACGACGGAGGCGGTGCTGGGGTGACGGTACTTGGGCAAGTGTCTTCTTCGTCCGTACTGGGCTAGGATGGATGCCATGAGCTCCCAGTCCGCAGTGTTCCCCGGCACCTTTGACCCCTTCACCCTGGGGCACCTGGATCTGGTACGTCGCGCCCGTGACCTGTTCCCGGACCTCATCGTCGCCGTGGCTCAACACCCCACCAAGGACGAGATGTTCGACGTCGCCGAGCGCGTGGCCCTGATCGAGGAGAGCCTGGCCGGTATGGACGGCGTGCGGGTGGCCACCTTGGATGGACTTGTCGTCGAGGGCTGCCGTAGCCTCGGAGCTGGCGTACTCCTGCGCGGCCTGCGCGGCTCGGGCGATCTGGAATACGAACGGCCCATGGCCCTCAGCAACCGTGCCATGGCACCCGAGGTGGAGACGGTCTTCCTCTTGCCCTCCTCAGAGACCGCCCACATCAGCAGCACCCTCGTGCGGCAGATCGCCCGCATGGGTGGAGATGCATCTCCTTTTGTCCCTGGGCCCGTCCTGCGCGCTCTTCAGCACCGCTTCCCAGATTCCAAGAGCCATGACTGATCCAGGTAGCGGACGCCACGCCGTTCAGACCGATGCCGCTCCGGCCGCCATCGGTCCCTACTCTCAGGCCATTGTCTCTGGAGGTCTCGTGCACTGCTCAGGGCAGGTGGCGCTGGACCCCTCAAGCGGTGAGCTGCGGGGAGAGACGGCTGCCGAGCAGGCCGAGCTGGCCTTGGCCAACCTGAGTGCTGTCCTTCAGGCAGCCGGCACATCCCTGGGGCAGGTCCTGAAGTGCAACGTGTACCTCACCGACCTCGACGACTTCGCCGCGGTCAACGAGGTGTATGCCAGTGCCTTCGAGGGTGGTGTGCCTCCGGCCCGAGCCTGCGTCGAGGTCTCCCGTCTGCCCAAGGGTGCACTCGTGGAAGTCGACTGCGTGGCTACTGTCCTGAGTTGATCCACATCGGTCGAAGTCCGGCATGAGTGCCACCGTGGTCGCCCCTGACGCGGCGCTTGCCGATGCCCCGGCCACTTCCCTGTGCATCCTGCCCCACGACGCGGGGCTCAAGCTCGTGCGCACGCTTCCACGGGTAGAGGCTCTGGTCGTGGATATGCAAGGCGCGGTGCATCGCAGTCCGGACCTGCTTCCCAAGTGAGGCGAGCAGGGCAGCGCCTTGCCCGAGGGTTGGGTGCTGCACGTGCAACGTCGATCCCTGCTCGCGCGGGGGCCTCTCGGCTCCGTTGCATTGCTAAATCCTAGGTGTCGTTTGGGTGCGGATCATTGCTGAATCCTAGGTTCCCTTTGGAAAGCAATGCGTGGACTCGAGCGTCGCATTCCTTAGGATTCTCGATGTCTGGCGTGTCAGTCGTGATTACGAATGCGCATTGCTTGCAGGTCACGCGCGGACACTCGAACACACGAACCTCCAACCATGTCGACCGCACACATCAATCATCGAAAGGGTGGGAAGAACCTGCTGGCCACGCTCTGGATCCTCGGCTCCGTGGCGTTGCTACTGGCCGTCGGGTCACCGGTCTGTCCCGCGAGTGTCTTCGGT
>MPMD02444266.1_pt1 | contig 15053 bp, 9 predicted proteins | sample 1617291 | NCBI WGS metagenome assembly MPMD02 (sample SAMN05944810, study PRJNA350692) | marine metagenome | biome: marine; feature: ODZ; material: water; isolation source: 120 m water sample filtered on 30 um supor filter | place: Pacific Ocean | collected 2012-04-09 | depth 120m m | reverse complement strand
GCCTGCAAACCTGCAACTGCAGCAGAACTGCGAGGCCAGACAAACTCAACTAGAACATCCGCCCTGTTGATGAGCCCATGCTCGGAAAGCTCAAATCCATACATCGTTTGGAGTGTCGTCGCCTGGAGTGTCGTCGCCTGCGATTGTTCCTGCTCATCCTCCTCAGTCGGCTTCGATGGGACCGGCAACGCAACAACAAGCGGATCTTGCTCGGAGGCAAAGCCAGGCAATGTCGAAGAACCGGGGGCCGTTTTATCAATCCCCTGATGGCAACTGATGCATCGATCAAACCGAGCCACATCGCTGAAATTGTAATTTACTGTGAGGTCGGGCAACCAGATTTGGTCGATCTGCAGCGGCCGTCCAAACGCATCAATAATCGGCAACTCCAGTAGCCCACGACCGAACGCGGTGTTTGTTGCAAGCGTCTCCTGCAGTTGCCGCCGGTTGGCTTTAAAATCTGTCAGTTGCTTGCGGAATGCTTCCTCGCGGTCAACGATTGCTTCCTGAATTTTCTCAAGGGCCTTGCGATGTTCATTGGCATGCTCATAGGAGACCGTTATAGCTGCGACATCCGATTGAATCGCGACAAGCTGGGAGTGGATCTGCTCGAGTTGGTCTCTCGCCACATGATCACGAACACCCAAGTCATATTTACTTTTTGCGGCATCTAAATCGGCTCGCCTGAATTTCCGCTTGGTCGCATCGCCCTCTTCGATGAATTTGGCGGCCTTGATAATGACATCCAACCTGTCCACGAAGGCCTTTCGATACGGCGCCACTTCCTTCGATTGGGCCACCAATTTCTGGTCATTGTCATGCGCAGGATCGGTTGTTCCCACTGCCTCCTGCAGTGCTTTGTAGGAGGCGAGGAGAGCCGAAATTTGCGAATCAACCGACCCACCGGGACCAAAGGATCGTGCCTGAGTGACAAATTGATCGACCAAATCCTGTGGAGGAAGTTCGAGGACACACTTCGCAACTTCTGCCTGCAGTTTGCGTTCGCCATTAATATACTTTTCTGTTTGCTGTTCATTGTCCCGCGAAACTAGCGTCCAGTTTTGGATGGCCTGAAACTTTCGCTGGTAGTCTTTCCACTCACGGCGGTGATCCACCACGAGAAGCCACACCGTACAAAAAAACATCACGATCGCCGCAATTCCGAAAAGAAGATGCAGCAATTTGATATCGACTCGAGTTTCTTCAGAAGCAGGCATTGCCAAAGATCGTTGGTTTTAGCGGACTAAAAATTAAGAAAATATTCAGGAATCGAGATGATGTATTTCAAATTTACCGTCCAACGTAGCACCATTTTTATTGGCAGCAACATCATGATCAGCAACAGGTTGGACATCACCATAAAACGCAGAAATCCCATTTTGAGGAAAAATTTGCGAAAGACCGTCGTCGCCAGCAGCGGCGGCAACAACACCAAATAGGCCAATATCATGACGATACCTAGCCACTCCCGCTGCAGGATATAGAGAAACTGTACAAATCCACCGCTTCCCGGCGGTGCTTTCGGCAACGCCATGTTCATTCCTGAAATCCAGAAATACTGCGAGAGGTCGACGTTGTTCAAGGCTTCGACCTTGTGGACATCCCAGAATTCGTAGGGGCCAAAAATATTCCAGTTTGGGCCACGGAGAAAAGTTCCCAACACAATCAGAGTCACCCACAAAAACAAGAAACCGAATTGAAATGTCAGGTAACTGAACTTTCGCTCAACAATCGTGAAATAACCGTTACCCTTGGGATTGAAATCGAGGTAGGGGACCGCCATGAGACCGACGATAATCAGGCTCGGCATCACAACACCGGCCATCCACGGATCGAAGTACACCAGCATCTCCTGGAGACCGAGAAAATACCAAGGTGCTTTGGATGGGTTCGGTGTCTTCACACTGCTCGCCGGTTCCTCCAGCGGTGCTTGCAAGGCAATTCCCCAGACCAGCAGAAACGCGGTAAGCGCAATCATGCAGATCAGTTCCGTGTAGACCAGATCGGGCCAAACCAATACCGTCTCTTTCTCTTCGTACTCAAGCACCGCTTCACCGCGAGCGGTACGCGCATCGTTTTCAACTGCCCGCGCGGTCGCGAGCCAGGTAAAGAACCCCAACAAAAACACAAGTCCGACGATCGGCACATTATCCGGCTTGGCAGCAATCGTGTAGAAGTTGTAGTCGGTCATGGAAAGCCCAAGGGCCAGCAACGACAGATTCAACAACGCCCAGGCAACCGGTCCCTGCACAAAGAATCGCCGGAGAAGAAAAAGCCCGACGAGAAGCACGAGCAATCCGACGCTATAGACAACAGCCCCTGTCGATCCCCCGAGTGCAAGGTTGACGGTGTCACGGATGACCTGCGGCATACTGGGAACCCAATGTGGATCCGCACTCAGCGCCATGGGGGCCAAGTATCCGACGTATCCCAAACCGACAAAAAACCAAAAAATCGCCTGCAGTGTTGCTTTTCGGCATCTCCAGAGCCAATAGCCGGCCACAAAATTCATTGCCGCCAGTGCAACATAGTAACCGCCGAGAAAAGGGCTGATGCCTTCGATAAATACCTGTTCGTTACCGTGCATGAAATAATCCGCGACTCAAAGGGGGCCGCTGATGCCTCCGTCTTTTCGGATGCGCCAAAAATGAATCGCCAACAAAAATGTAGCCGCGAGCGGGATTGCGATGCAGTGCAGAACATAAAAACGATTCAAGGTTACTTCACCGACAAACCTTTCTCCGAGCAACCCGAATCGCGCATCACTGCCGCTCGTGATCATGTCGATCCCACCAAGAGTTAACAATTGCTGACCCGGCCCTTCAAATCCCAAGATCGGTGTGGCTCGAGCCATATTCGAGCCCACTGTGATCGCCCAGATCGCCAACTGATCCCAGGGCAGCAGGTACCCCGTGAAGGAAAGCAGCAGGGTAAGCAGAAGAAGTATCACTCCCACTACCCAATTGAACTCGCGCGGCGGCTTATAGCTACCGGTAAGAAATACCCGATACATATGCAGCCAGACCGTGATCACCATCGCGTGCGCACCCCAACGATGCAACTCGCGCAGCACTCCGAGACTGGTAACATCGCGAAGGGAAAGGATGTCGTTGTACGCCCACTCGAGTGTCGGGCGGTAATAGAACATCAACAGAACACCCGTTACCGTCTCCACCAGAAAGAGGAAAAAGGTCACTCCACCCATACACCAGGTGTAGCTGAGCGCGATACCCTGTTTTTTTACTGAAACCGGATGCAGATGCAGGAAAAAATTGGTCAACACCACCACGATGCGGTTGCGCCGATCGACAGGCGCAGGATGGCGGAAGATACTTTTCCATATCTGGGAATTGCGAATCATCTCGCCAAGACTTTGTTTGTCGCCACTTGCCATGTCTATTCCGTTGTCCTTGCTTAAACCAGCACCGAAGATGCCGGATCTTCCCATTCGCCCATTTCTTCCTGAAATTTTCTACTTTTATCAACCTCCAGTTGACCATCATCTGCCAGACGGATGGCATATCTCTCTAAAGGACGAGGGGCGGGGCCCTCGAAATTGATCCCGTCCTTGTAGAAACCACTGCCATGGCAAGGGCACTTGAACTTCTGTTCCGACTCCAACCAATTGGGGGTACACCCCAAATGGGTACAAACGGTCGAAAGTGCGTAGATACAGGGCTGCCCTTGGTAGACACCGTTGACGACCCAAATTCCAAACTGAGCTTTGAACTTGGTCTCCACCTGTCCCGGAGAAAAATCACCTGGAAACCCAACCTTGAACTGGCTTGGCGGTTCGGTGAGCACATTGGGAAACATGAATCGGGCCAGAGCCAATGTCCAAATCACCATGGTCCCGCCAAAGACGGTCATTCCCGTTGCAAATGCCGAACCGAACAACGCGCTGAAGAGCACAAACCGGCGGCCTTTATCAGGAGTCGCTTTAGGAATAGCCGTATACACGGGCCTCTCTGGCATCTGCGGCGGTTCGGGTTTGGTGGCAGGGGCCTTGCGAGAGGGTTTGCCAGGAGCTAATTGCGGCGCTTCGGACTTACTCACTGGCCCTCGCTTGCTCTCACCACGGGCCGCCGAGAGAACACTCGCCGTATCCATCCGAGGTGCGGGGGCCGACTCGGGCGCTTTTGCCTTTTTCTGGGGCTTCGCCGAAGCTGTTTTTTCGGGCTTCGCTGCTGCCGCTTCGGGTGCTGCTTCGGGTGCTGCTTCAGACTCTGCCGCAGGTTCCTCCGCCTGGCCACCTTTCTGAGCGCGGGCCATCGCTAGCATCTCCGCAACACTCGGCCGCGAACCTGGTTTCGACTCGGGATTTACCTTCGGAGCGGCTGGAGCTTCTTGTGGCTCACGCACCGGTGCGTGAGCCGGTTCGGCAGCCTGCTCCTCCGCATCACCCTCGGCAGCCCCATCGAGCTTTCTGGCAGCCGCCAATATCTCGGCCACTGAGAGCTTCTTTTTGTCGGCCATCATGAACCCATCATCGGTGGCACAACTCACCCTGAAAAAGGAAGTTACACCAAAAAACAGGGGCCAAGATCTGGTTCGTGATTTTTTTCACAAATCCGAATCCAATTCCAGAACCCTTCCTCTTGTTGTCAAGTCCCAATCCAACCGAGACGGTGGGAGGGACACCGTGAGTTGGCCCGAATGGCCTACCATCACCAATTGTAACATCGGCCCGCCTATTCGCGAATACCTGTCAGTAGCGACAAAGCAAATTGCAATCTCGCCAAACGATTCCCAGGTGGCACCGACGGCCTTTCGCGTCGATCCAAAGTCCGCTTAGCGAGAGCCATGGAAAAATTCGTCTCAAACGAGTCGCACCAGGCGACTGAAAGAACTACGGTCACTGTTGATTTGCTGCCCGGCTACATCCATGACGATTCGTCGTCGATCTGCTACATTCGGCGGTGCAAGCAATTCCCCCCCGGAGTGGAATCCCCGGCACCACCACCTGAGTGCATTTCCCCCACCAGGGGATACTGTGGATTCTCTTCCTTATGCATCAAAAATGAGTGGGCCCTGCGATGAACGTTTTGGTAATTGGACAGGGAGGCCGAGAACACGCATTGGCGTGGAAAATTGCGCAAAGTCCACGGATCGAACGCATTTTTGTGGCCCCGGGGAATGCCGGCACCGCAGAAGATGCCGAAAATGTCGAATTGCCCGCGGACGATTTTGAAAAGATCATTCAGTTCGCCAAACAAAATGAGATTGGCCTAACCGTTGTTGGTCCTGAAGCGCCCTTAGCGGCAGGCATCGTCGATGCCCTTTGCGATGAAGGACTGCGGGTCTTCGGCCCCTCCAAAAATGCTGCCCAACTGGAAGGGAGCAAAGCGTTTTGCAAAAAGATCCTCCGGCAGGCCGATGTACCTACTGCGGACTACCACTCCTTTGTAGACGCAGAAAGTGCGATGTACTATCTGAATGAGCAGGAGGAAAAACCACTGGTGGTCAAAGCCGATGGACTCGCAGCTGGCAAAGGGGTGATCGTCTGCAACACGCGCGACGAAGCGATCGATGCAGTCAACCGGATTGCCCGTGACATGGAATTCGGTGCCGCTGGAGATGAATTTGTAATCGAGGAACGGCTGTATGGTCAGGAAGCAAGTGTTCTGGCAATTACCGATGGGCGAACATTAGTCACCCTCCCGGCAGCCCAGGATCACAAACCAGCGTTGGATGGGGATATGGGGCCTAACACTGGAGGGATGGGAGCCTACAGCCCGACACCGCTGATCGACGACGCGACACAGCACAAAGTCGAGGAGGAAATCCTGGTTCCGACCGTTCACGCCATGAAACGGTCACGAAACCCGTTCCGCGGGGTTCTCTATGCGGGGCTGATGGTCACTCCCCATGGTATCCGGGTTCTGGAGTACAACGTTCGTTTCGGAGACCCCGAGTGTCAGGTGCTCTTGATGCGTCTGCGGAGCGATCTGCTCGATATTCTTGAGGCGACCGTAGATGGACAACTCTCTGCGCTGCAGCCACCAGACTGGGACCCACGACCGAGCGTGTGTGTGGTGATGGCCAGCCAAGGGTATCCGGGGGCCTACCAGAAGGGGCTGCCAATCCGCGGCCTGGCGCAAGCAGCCGAGGTGCCGGATGTCAAAGTTTTTCACGCTGGCACAACCGTGCGGGACGGGGCAATCGTAACCACCGGTGGCCGCGTGTTGGGGGTCACCGCGATCGCCGAGACAACCGCCCTGGCAAAACTTCAGGCCTATCGAGCGGTCAAGTGTATCCGTTGGGAGGGTGCCTGGTGCCGAAAAGATATCGCCGACAAAGCAATCCACCCCTGACAAATACCGTGCAGCCCTGTTAGAAAAACAATCGAGTACGGTTTTAAAATGGTCAGCGATTCGTAGAACAGACCTGTCCGCATGGAGATGTATTGATGTCCTTCTCCCTCGACGGCCATGTGGCCCTGGTGACCGGAAGCACGACCGGCCTGGGCAAAATTACCGCACAACATCTAGCGACCGCGGGTGCGAAGATTGTCGTCAATTATGCAAACAACAAAGAACGTGCAGCCCTCGCTTTCGATGAACTCCAGGCGACTGGTGGCCAGAGCATGCTGGTGCAGGCGGACGTCACGTCCGAGCAGGATGTCGACCGCATGTTCAGTCTGATCGAGTCCGAATTTGGACCGGTCGATATTATCGTTGCCAATGCGACCCCCGATCAACCGCTGCGTCCGATTGAAGAATACGACTGGGAGTTTTATCAGTCGATGATCAATTTTTTCATCAAGAGTCCGTACCTCCTGGCCCGCCGAGCCCTACCAGCGATGAAGAAAAAAAAATGGGGCCGGTTCATTAACATCACCAGTGAAGTCTATCACACGAGTGTCGCGCCATTTAGCGGATATGTGGCCGCAAAAGGAGGCCAGATCGGCTGGTCGCGAAGCATGGCGAGCGAACTTGCGCCGTATGGCATCACCGTAAACATGGTCTCCCCGGGTTGGATTCCGGTCGAACGCCATGAAAAGGATTCCCAGGAAGACAAAGACCAATATCTGGCGACGATTCCGATGCAGCGCTGGGGCACTCCCAAAGATGTTGCAGCGGCTGTCCTTTACTATGCCAGTGAAGAAGCAAGTTTTGTCACCGGACAGACCCTCTGCGTCAACGGCGGACGATCTCCCTGGTAAAGGGCATTGCTCTTGGACACAGGGACTATTCCAGCGTACACTGGTGTTGTTCCTCAAGGCAGCGTCATACTGCGGGGAAACAACCCTACCTATGGAGATTCCCTGATCTCCGAGGCTGCTGAATCCTTCCCGAACAGTTACTGCCATTTTGGGAAGTGGACAACCGTTGGCGGCCTTTGCAACTCGTAAAAAACGATCACTCCAAAGAGCGGCTCACCTGCGGGACCCGACCGGCTTGCATGATCTTTTTGCCTACGACCCATTCTCGCTCATCATCGAACCGATCGGAGGCGCCGATCGTTGCATGTCAAGCAATGAACGCCGCGCCCGTTGCCAGAGCAGTCTGGCACGTTTGGCTTCTCTGGCTCTGCGCGATCGCCATTCTCCATGGATCTGCTCAAGAACCCTGCTTCGGCGATGAGACCTCTCAACCGTTTGAACCGGAAATCGTAGCGGCATCGGATCAGGCAGAAAAAGCAATCGCCGGATTTTCTCTCAACGAGCAGTTGGACGTGCAACTATTCGCTGCCGAACCGATGCTCGCCAACCCGATCGCGTTCTGTGTCGATTCAAAAGGCCGTTTTTTTGTCACCGAATCCTTTCGTTATGGAAACAACCCCGGAGCGACCAACATGCAGGAGGATCTGGCCTGCCGCAATGTTGAAGATCGCATTGCCATGCACCACCGCAAACATGGCGAGCAGGTGGCCGATTACACCCAAAAGCATGAACGAGTCCGATTGCTCGAAGATACCGATGGTGACGGCAAGGCAGATCGGTCAACGATCTTTGCCGACGGATTCCATTCTCTGGAAACGGGGTCGGCGGCGGGCGTGCTGGCGTTGGGCAATGGAATCATACTCACCGTGATTCCCGACCTCTGGTACCTGGAAGATACCAACGGAGATGGACACGCTGATTTGCGCAAATCGCTCAGCAATGGGTACGGAGTTCATGCCGGATTCCGAGGTCACGACATGCATGGTCCAATGCTCTATGTCGACGGGCGGCTCTACTGGACGATGGGCGATCGTGGACTGCACGTCGAAACTGCAACCGGTGTGATCTCCTCACCTGATCGCGGTGCGGTCCTCCGCTGTAATCGAGACGGGACCGATCTTGAAATCTATCATACCGGCCTGCGAAATCCGCAGGATCTGACCTACGACGAATACGGCAACCTTTTCACCGGCGACAATAATTCCGATGGCGGGGACAGAGCCCGCATCGTCCACGTCCTGGAGGGGGGCGATAGCGGCTGGAATATTGGCTTTCAATACATGGGTGACAAAGAGTATTTGCGTGGTCCCTGGAACGCAGAGAGGCTCTGGCATCTGCCATTTCAGAATCAGGCTGCTTGGATCGTGCCTCCGATCGCACACCTGGGCAACGGGCCTGCTGGCGTCGATTTTTATCCAGGTACGGGACTCGGCGACCGCTACGGAGGGTACATGTTCATGTGCGACTACAACGGCTCGCCGGCAGGCACCGGTGTCTATGCCTTCAAACTCCAGCCCCGCGGCGGATCGTTTGAAACCGTCGACACCCACAAATTTCTCTGGGGACTTTCCTGCTCGGACGTGACCTTCGGTCACGACGGGCTCTACGTCTCCGATTGGGCCGCCTCCTGGAATTCGGCGAACAAGGGACGGCTCTACCGGGTCTACGATCCTGATCCGGTCGCGGAGAAGTTGGCAAAGGCGACGAAAGAACTCCTCTTTGCAGGCATGGAGCATCGCAGCAACGAGGAGTTGGCGGATCTGCTTGCTCATCGTGACAGGCGGGTTCGCCTTGCCGCGCAATTGGAGCTTGTGGAAAGAGGCGACGCCGGCCGCAGCAGGCTCCTCGCAGTCGCCCGAGAGAGCAACCATCGATTGGCCAGACTCCACGCCATTTGGGGGCTGGGAATTGCAGGCCGCTCCGATGCATCGCTGATTGCGCCGCTGTTGCCACTCCTGGCCGACCCCGATGCCGAAGTCCGGGCTCAAACGGCCAAGGTCGTGGGGGATGCCCGTTATCGGGAAGCCACAGAGCCGATGCTACCGCTCCTCAAAGACCCCTCACCACACGTCCGCATGCTCGCAGCGACCGCAATCGGTAAACTTGAAAACCCGCAAGTGATTGAGCCATTGTTGGAAATGTTGCGGGCAAACGCCGATCGCGACCCCTACCTCCGCCATGCCGCTGTCATGGGCTTGGTCTACCTAAAAAACCCCGATGCGCTCATCTCCCATATCGATGACTCGAACCGGTCGGCCCGGCTCGGCGTGTTGCTTGCCCTGCGGCGGTTGGAGGATGAGCGGATCGCGACATTTCTCCATGATGAGGACGAGCAGCTTGTGATCGAAGCCGCCCGCGCAATTCACGATCTGCCGATTGCCGGAGCGAGTGAACAACTCGCCTCCCTGATTGAACCTTCTGCGCAGAGCGGCGAAGAACCTTCCCAGACACTTGCTGCAAACGAACCACTGTGGCGCCGGATTCTCAATGCCAACTTCCGACTCGGCAGGCAGCAGGACGCCCGCAATCTCGTTGGCTATCTCGCCAACAGTTCGAACCCCGATTCGCTCCGTCGCGAGGCCGCCAAACTCCTCACCAACTGGGAAACTCCCGGGCAGCTAGATCGGGTACTCAACCTTTATCGGCCACTTCCACAACGAGATCTCAACGTAGTCCGCAAACTTATAGAAACAAACATCACGGCGCTGCTGCAGAATGCCAGTTCCGCGATCAAGACCGACCTGATTCATCTCCTGCAGCAGGCCGAAATTGCGGCCGGCAATGATGTTCTCGTTCGCTGGGTCGACGATGGCAATGAGTCTTCAGTGACTCGGATCGCAGCGATGCAGTTGCTCACCGAACGGAAAGACCCTCGCTCTCAAAAAATCATTGAAAATGGCCTGGAAGACAAGGATCCACACCTAAGAATTGCCGCCGGGCGCATCCTGGCCCAACGGCATCCGAGGCGAGCAGCGATGCTGCTGGTCCCCATTGTGCAGAGAAGCACTTCGCAAGCGGAACGACAACAGACGTTGGCAACACTAGGAACTCTTTCCGAGCCTCGTGTTGCTACCGCACTGGCAGGCTGGCTCGATCAATTGTGCGAGGGCCGTTTCCCTGAAGATCTGCATCTCGATCTTATTGAGGCCGCCAAGCGGCAAAACGATCCAGAGGTCGCGGACAAATTGGCGGCATACCGCAATACTTTTTCTCCCGACGATGCGCTTTCCGCCTACCGGGCAGCCCTGCATGGTGGCGATTATGACAGAGGCCGCGATCTGTTCATTGGGCGCGGAGAGGTCCGATGTCTCCGCTGCCATGCCGTGAAAAATGTCGGGGGTACTGCCGGACCTCCGCTGAGTCGTGTGGGCGTGGAACAAACTCGTGAGCATTTGCTTGAATCGATCGTGCTGCCGAGCGCAAAAATTACCAAAGGATACGAAACCACTGTGATCACCACCGATGAGGGGCGCGTCATCTCTGGCATCGTTCAGTCGGAGGATGACAAGTGGCTCCAACTCCTCACACCGGAGCGACAAAAAATTGATATTGCGATCGAGACCATCGAGGATCGTTTTGGTGGAAAGAGCGCGATGCCGGAAGACATGCATAAATATCTGGATGCATTTGATTTGCGCGACCTTGTCGAATTTTTGTCGCACCTGGGCAATCGACCACAGGATCGCCAAACCCCTCCGCAGGAAAAGAAGGGGACCCCCGACAAAACCAAGTGAACGAGATGCGTGGTGATCGCCAAAAGTGGTCTTCGTGAAACTTAGATGCTCCTCATCGATACGAGAGAAAACCGTGACCGAACCGAAACCACCGATCTTTGGTGTGGCTCTTTTTTTCGTTGCTCTTTTTCTGCAACGCAAACGCTCCGCTTGCAGTTGGCGCAACACCATCCCCCATCGATTTTGATCGGGATATCCACTCCATCCTTGCAGACAACTGCTTGCACTCTCGCGGCACGGACGAGGCAAAACGCGAAGGGGCCAATTAACTGATGACCTATACGTTTGAGTGCTGTCGTTCTGGCTGACCCTGCAGGATGGCTCCTGCACATAAAGCCTCCGCTCCGCAAATCGTTGCATAAGCGGTATTCAATGGGTTGGGCGGGAAAATTCTCTGCCCGCTACGGAGCGGATTTTTGCGAGCGATCACGTTATAATATTGCCCTTCTACTACGCCGTTGTCGCATATGCTTTAGAGGCCTTCTAAGAACTCACCTGCAAGCGATCCCATGCCGATCGATTCAAGCAACCAATCGCAAGACCGCCCGGACTTCATGGTCCGCCTGGGGCTCGCGCCGCCCTACGCAATGGAAGACATCAAGAAGGCCTATCTTGAGCAGGTGATGCTGGTTCACCCAGACCACGGTGGTTCGGTAGCGGAATTTCGAGCACTGCAGGAGGCGTTCGAACAGGCGACCCGGCATCTTGAATTTCGCTGCGACAGACGGGAATGGATCGCGCAGAATATTGACGATTACGTGAGCATGCAAGATCTCGTCCATTGTCTCGACCGCTACGGCGCGCAAGTTACGACAAATGCCATTGACTGGCTGGAGCAATCCTTCGGGGAATTTGCACAACTGACCGAATCTATTCTGGCTGTTCGGTTAGACAATTCGTCACATGCCGACGAAGTCATTACGGCGATTAGCAAAGAGTCCTCGGTACTCAAAAGCATGACGCGACTGGAATTGCCAGGCTGCCAGGTTTCAGATGAGACTGTTTTAAAACTTAGCAATCTTCGAAACCTGCAGCATCTCGATTTGAGCGATACCCCGGTCACAAAAAAAGTGCTCGAATTAGTTCCTGTTTTGACAGAGCTCAAATCTTTGAACCTGCAGGGATCGAAAGTTAGCTGGCTGCAACAAAAGAAGGCGCAAGGCATTTTGAAAAAGCGCGCTTCGGCAGGTCCGCTACCGACCGCATCCCGAAGAGCCTCCTCATAAAGATCTGCCGCCAGCACCCGACGATCTGCTACTAGCACCCGGCAGCGAGTCGATACTAGTGGAGCTTTGAGTCTAATGTTGCAAATCAGGATTCTGCAGTTTCTCCAGCAGTTTGTACTGGATCTGCGTTGACAATTCGTCAGCCCTCTGTTGCTTGTTTTCCTGTTTACCATAGAACTGCTCGAGCTTAAGAAGTGCAGCTTCATCGTGCGGAAGAGAATGGATCTGTTTGATGAGTTCTCGGGCGGTGGTCAAGTGCATCCGTCGGATCTCATGTGTCGTCAGCAGCAGCAGAATCTCGGTGTTGATACGGTGCGATTCTTCATTTTCAGGACGAATTTCCAGAACTTTCTGGCAGGCAAAACGTCCCGCAAATGCGTGCTGGTAGAAAGAGAAAAAGTCATCCTCGGCAGTCTCCAGGGCACTTTTCAAAGCCTGAGAGGACTGTTCGGCAGAGATGAGCAGATCGTGGAGATGGAAGTACCGCACATATTCCTCAATCGCCTCGCGAAACTCGGTTGCTGTCTCAAAGCGACCCGCCGGCTGCCGGGAAGTTGCCCGATTGGCAATGGCAGCCAATTCTGCATCAATCTCCTTGTCGTATTCACGCTCCGGTGATTCCACCGCAACAATGACCGTATCCACAAAACTCTTACCCATGTGGGGACCATGGCCGGTCAAGATATGATGCAGAGTCGCACCCAACAGATAGACGTCAGTTTGATGGGTCAGTGGCTCGCTGCCCTCAACCATTTCTGGCGCTGCGTACCTGGGTGTTCCCTGGAATCCCGTCGAATGGAAATTTCCACTTCCATCCAGTTCCACCGCGCAGCCCCAATCGAGCAGATACACCTCACCAAAGTCCCCGATCATCACATTCGCTGGTTTGATGTCCCGATGGATAATCCCCTTACTCTGGGCATACTCAATCGCACGAGAGATTTGGATAAGAATCTGCAAATCCGCAAGGAGACTCTCTCGGTTCCCGGGCCGGCCAGTACAGTTCCAACTGGTGCCATAAATTCGTTTCATGATGACCAGCGGTTCGTCATCGATGTAGGCAACCTCGTGGACTGGCGGAATATTCGGATGTTCCAATTGGCCCATGATAAACGCCTCCCGGCGAAGGGCATCGTAATTGGCTTCGGTATTTAATCCGCTTTTCACCCGCTTGATCACAACCTCACGCGACAACGACATCTGAATGGCTGAATCCACATCGGCCATGCCCCCCGAGCCAATGTGCTCGCCGAGAATAATCTCAAAAGGCCGCTCTGCGCCAAGTTGCGGATGAATCGCCTTTCGCGCCGCCTCCGGATATTCCTCGGCTGGCGAAGCGGACGATTCGCAATCTACAGAGGAATTGCTTGTTGACTGGTCGGTGGAGAGAGTGAGCGTTTTGGCACAATCGTGCACTCCGGCTCGATTGGCCGCAGCCTCCAGAGACGACACATGATCGCTGAGAGGTTTATGAACCATGAGATGCCGATCGTCCCAACACGGATTGCCCCTTGGCAAAAAACCGTCGAGGACCAATGAATCGACCCACTGGAAAAACTGGCAAAGTAACAACAGGCCCGCCAACTGCGACTGTGAAGAACTATCCTACGGCATTTCAAAAGACGAGGCAACTCTGGCGAGCTTTGCAGCGTGTTTGTACCCTCCGAAGATTCTCTTTCTTTTTTGCCGGAAACTTATAGACTAGGGACGTAATCCATGGCATTTGCATGACAAACACCCGTGGTAACCATGGTGCTCCGGGACTTGGCCAGTACACAAAGGCAAGCAAGATGCAAATCGATTGGGCAGTGGAAAGTACTATGGCGCTGCGGGCTCTCTATGCCGCTTTTTTGGGTGCCTTCGTTGGGTGGGAACGACAACTTCACGGTCACGCAGCCGGAATTCGGACGTACGGTGCGGTCTCTTTAGGAGCGTGTGTCTTCACGCTCGTCTCAAACCACGTCATCGCTGCACCCGATCCCACGCGAATCGCCGCGCAGGTTGTCTCTGGCATCGGTTTTTTGGGGGCGGGCATTATCATCCGGGATGCAGGACAAACCACCGGTCTGACAACGGCCGCGACCGTATGGGCAACGGCAGCGGTCGGTATGGCCGTCGCCTACAATATGTTTGTTCTGGCAACGCTAACGAGTCTGTTGCTGTTCCTTGTCCTCATACTCGACCATGTCCCTGCCTGGAAAAAATTCAAAAAACGCAGCAATCCAATCGACGACTAAGCATTGCCAACTCGCAGCGGTATGCAGAGCGCCAGTTCGCTTGAGAAGCCATACGGGAACGGGTCCGGGTAACATTTGCCCCTTCCAGCAGGCCGTTGCCACAAATCCAGCCCGGATTCGTCAAACAGATTGACGTACCTGCAAGCAGGAGACTCCTCCGGGTGGTCGGTGTGCAAAAAGCATCCCGATGTAGTAAACTAACTAGTATGAATGGTCTCCACGCATCCAGCAGGCGACCCCTCAGTAATGCTCCGGGGCGGTGCGTCTGGCGATGGATCTTGTTGGTCACGATCGGCCTCCGAATCGCTACGGCTCCTGCGAGCGGAGAAACGCAGGGGACAAAGATTGATTTCGGGCGCGATATCCAGCCGATCTTCGCGAACCGGTGCTTTAAATGTCACGGCCCAGATGCCAAGAAGCGTCAAGCGGGAGTGCGCCTCGACGGCATGGAGCATCTCACTGCAGAGGCAGACTCAGGTCTGGTCGCAGTCACAGCAGGCCATCCCCAGCAGAGTGAACTGTTTCTCCGCATCACCCACGATGATGCCGATATCCGGATGCCACCGGAGGGCGAGGGTGAAAAACTCTCTGCAACCGATATTGAGCGGATAAGACTCTGGATCGAGCAAGGAGCGATCACCCCGCCGCACTGGGCGTTTGTTACCCCTGAGAGGCCACCGGTACCGGAAGT
>MPMD02135416.1_pt1 | contig 15128 bp, 24 predicted proteins | sample 1617291 | NCBI WGS metagenome assembly MPMD02 (sample SAMN05944810, study PRJNA350692) | marine metagenome | biome: marine; feature: ODZ; material: water; isolation source: 120 m water sample filtered on 30 um supor filter | place: Pacific Ocean | collected 2012-04-09 | depth 120m m | reverse complement strand
TTCCCAATGTAAATGTGGTCCAGTAGATCTCCCAGTACTTCCTACAGTACCAAGTTTAGTTCCAGCCTTTACCTTATCTCCTTTTTTAAATGGAGTTGGTTTTTCCATATGAGCATAGAAATGTTCAAGTCCAGCGGTGTCTTTCCATGCAACCCAGTTACCATAATTAGCTTCTCGTTCTGGAGGATGTGAACCAGTAATAATTCCATCGGTGAATGCTTGTAGTGGTGTTCCATACTCACCATTACCAATATCAGTTCCCATATGTATACCAGGTGAGAAATCAAAACTTCTATGCTTCAACGCATGAGAAGACACTACCATACCATATGGATTGTCACCTCCACGTGGAGCTCCACTAGTTACTGTGGAAGAATTATTCCTTGACACTGAACCTGCATCATCCATACCACTAGTTTTTACCGTGACATTTTCTGTTTCCTTTGATTCTCTGGTAAACAGCTTCCTTGCTGCAGCAAGTGTAGCCATAAATTCTTCTTTGGGAATAGGATTTCCTTCAGGATCAAAATACTTATCCTGATGAGTCCCAAACCAACCTTTTCCACTTACAAAACTACCAACATTCTTAAACCTAATGGTCTCCTCGGTTCCTTGATTACCAACCATCTTATCATATTTTTCCTGTGATTTATCTAAAGATGTGAGCACAGACTTTGCTGTCTTAGCTTTTGTAGTTGGTTGTTGACTAGTAGTACGAGGGGCCCCAGGTCTTGCAGAAGGAGCTGTTTGTGTTTGTGTTTGAGGTGATGAAGGTGATGAAGGAGATGATGGTTCTGGTTTATCATCTGTTTTCTTATTTCCACCACCAAGGAGAGAACCAGTAAGATTAACAAGTCCAGACCATGCACCACCAAGTAACCCTTTGATAAAGTTTGCAGCACTTCCAAGCAAACTTCCTACATCGCCAAGATCAATTCCTTTAAGTGGATTGTTAAATAAACCACTGACTAAATCACCAATTTTTGATACAGCACCACCAGTGATAGCATTTAATAGAGAACCAATAATTCCTGGCACAACTTCTATTAATTTTTTTGGAATCTCCATCAAAGTGTTAAGGAATTTCCCTGGATCTGTTAACCACTTGAGCGTAATAAGATCCTTGACTACATTAAACATGGCCATGCCTATTTTAAACTGACCACCAAAAAGATTCTTACTAAATTCCCACCATGGTTCAACAAATCTTTCCCACAGGAACTTTATGGCGCCTGGAATAGCTCCTACAAACTTAACAAGACTCTGAACTTTCTTCTTATTCTTTGGATTAGCAAACCAACCTAAAACTTTATATAAAATAAAGTCCTTAAAGATATCTAACAAAAAACCAAATATATTACCAAGACCCTTTTTTGCAGCTTTTACAACAGGATTTCTTTTCGAATTTCCTTTCTTTGCTTTCTTTTCTTCCTGTTTATTTTCTTCTTCGTCTCTCTTTTCAGATCCTAATTGTTTTCTTTCTTTCTCTTGTTCTTTCTTTGTATCTTTATATTCTTTATTATCGTTATCTAATTCTTTTACTTCTACTTCAAGAATTTGATCTCCAGTTTGTTTTATCTGTTCCAACAAACCAAGTACAGTATCTTTAGTAGGTCCAGTCTTTACAATTGCAGAAGACTTCTGACTACTTGGGCCCATTGATGAAGTTAGTGCTCCTCCTTCCTTTATGGTTCTACCAGGTACAGCAAGACCACCACTCTCTGATCTAACAATAGCAGAGTCATTTGTTTTAGCGAGTTGACCGTCACGACCTCCACCACGGTTTCTACCGCCCCCGCCTCGTCCAAATACACCACCTCGCACGGTGTTTCTTACGCCTTGTCTTACTCCTGATTTTATTCCTTGTCTTATTCCGCCCCTAGCTCCCGCTCGCACACCAGTCATTAGAGCACTACGGCCGCCCATAAGAGCACCACGACCCAATCCGCCCATAAGAGCACTACGACCCAATCCTCCTATGAGTCCTTTTAATAATGGTACTATAGCTGCTAGTGCGGGTGCGGGCATATTAACTCTGTTGTTTCTTTATGCGTTCGTTTTCTTCTTTAATATAAGCAACTAACATTTGAATATAAATCTCCCTTTCCCAAGGAATCATGTTATCCAATTCAGTTAAACTATATTTGTGGTGTTGCATCATAGAAAAGTTGACTTGATAATAATTTTCAAGTGACTCGTGAGATAGGGCTATCAGAAAAAACTTGCTAGACCCTCAATTACTACGGAACTTGTTACATTAGTATTTGGATTTGTAACAGAAACTGTGTGGGATAACTTTGGCATAGTCTCAAAGAATTTCTGTACCTTTAAGAATTGTTTTGTATCCATTCCTTCCAAAAATTGATTGATCTCTTTCTTGGAAGAATTAGAAGCTTCATATACTTCTTCACCTTCTACAATTTGATCAATACACATGGATGCAATTTCAAATACCTCATCAACTTCAGTAGATGAACTATCAGCCATATTGTTTTTAATAAATAAATCCATACTTGGATACTTCATTACAACTGATACATCATCATTCATCTTTATGGTGTTTGAATGACCTTCCTGTTTTTCAACTACAATTTCATCCAAATCAATTTGCACATCAACAATAGTTTCATTATCATCGGGACAAGTAATCTTAAGGTCTACCGTTTCACCCACAGATTTTCCCCTAATGTTTAAAAAGATATATTCAATATCAAATAAAGCAAGACTATCAGTTTTAAATCTAGGTGTTTGGATACAATTAGATAGAATAGTTTTAACTGCGTTCGCCATCTGGTTTTCATCTTCAGTTTCCATGGCGAGTAGAAGAATTTTTTCTTCCTTCACTAGGAAAGGTCTATATTTAATCTTCTTATTAGTAGATGGTACAACCAACTCATAAATTGGCGTAGAAAGCTTTGGTAATGTCATTACAACTCCGTATAATGTAGAATACTATCTGAAGTATTTATACATCACTTAGGCGAGAATTCCCTTCAATGTATCCAAAATATCGATTCCAGTTCCACCATTAATAGGATCTCTAAAGTTATCAACGGATAAGGAATTGAGAGTTGTAGTTGTAAAAGTTTCATACTCAAAACCTACAGACAATTTTGACATAGATGTTTCTTCTCTACCCAATGAAACTGATGATATGTTTGATGGGAAAGCATTGAATATTTTTGTAGCATGTACTGGAATTGCCTTATAAAATTTAGTATTTTTCCTATCCCGTGAATCTGGGATTATATGTTCAAAAGAATATGCAGTTCTCTTATCGTTTGGTTCTCTACCATTTATAGATCCATTCATAGATCTCTCATACTTCACAATCATAATATCAACAGTATAGTCATCTCTATATGCTGTTCTAAAATTATCCTGTTGATGTGATATCTCAAATATATCAGATAAATCTAAATCTAATAGACTCATTCGTTGAGTTGCGTAACCATAGATCCAATTAGTCCACAGGTCAAACATATTTTTTATCTGAGAATCAGCATCCAACATGAAAGATACATTAAGCCCACTGAATACTGCACCATAAGCATACTTTAGGTTTGGTGTATTAGTAATTCTATAATCACCCGTTGACATCGTTAGACCAGGCATTGTAGCTTCATCACAATAAAGTCTAAGCAATTGTTTAGTGGATCTCAAACCAAACTGAGGATCCTTCGATAGTTGTCGAATTAAGTTTATATTGCTGTCTAACTCTATGGTAATATCATAGAAATTATTACTACTGTATCCAGATTTTTTAAATTGTTCTTTAAATGTCGCATAATTCGACATCGGCATTGTGCCAGATATTCTACTCATTGTGAAGTTTCTCCCCAGACGGCTGATTTACTATATTGTTGGTACATATCATTCTTTCTAGTAACAAAACTTTCGATAGGAAGAAAGATAGATGTTTTATAATCTGATTTATTTATTTTATAAAGAGGTGTTTCTAGTCCCGCCACAACATAATGATGGTAACACTGTTTAGGAAACCTAGCTCTACCATTTTCTAATCCTAATATTACATTCATCCTAGACCTATGTCTTAGGTAATGTAAGTTAGCACCAAAAAATTTTGTACCTGTACTCAAAACATAAACAAGCGGAAACTCATCATAGAACTTTAATTTTTTAGCATAAGTTGCCTTATACTCAAACATATAAAGTTCACCTGGAGTCGGTATCATAGACTCTTCCATCTCAGACATATCTGAATACAGATCTACTGATTGAAATTTCATCCGTACTACATCACGATACCAAGAATATGATCTCGGTTCATTACCAGCTAATTCTCGTATCTCTTGAAAAATACTCATACTTTGAGTTCGTCTTCTGTGATTAACATAAATTTATAATTCCTATCATCACAAAACTCTTTTGCCGCTGTCCATTTAGCCTGGTTTTTGGCATACTCAGTAACTTCATAGATATATTTTTTCGTCATCCTCTGTTGAACCTTTGGTTCTCTAGTTTGTTTTTTTGGTTTAACTTCAATTAAATACTTCTGAATGTTTCCATTAACATCTCTGACTTTTATATAAAAATCAACAAAGTATCGGTGAATTCTATTGTCAAGTGGTGATCTATAAGGAATAATAATCTCTTCACTACCCCACTCAAGTATATTAGGATTACCATCGCAGTACTTCATGAATTTTAGTTCCCATGAAGATCTATAAATAATATTACGGTAGTCTCCCCTATACTTGACAGAATTTTTGGGAATATATTTTCCCTTAAGGGTGTTCATATATAGATATAGGAATAATCATATAAATATTTATCACCTCAAGCTATGTCAGATGCAAGTAAAGACTTTACAGAAACTTTAAGTGGTGGTAACTTATATTGGCCTTCTAATATACAACACCAATATGATTATATGGAAATGGAAATATTGAGATTTAGTCAAAGAAATATATTAAAACGAGACAAATGGCTCAGAGGTGATAAAAAAAGTGAGCCAGTTCCTACTTCTTGGGGCCCTGATGACGAGTTGAACATAACACCTAAAGCATCAAGAGAAGCTAGTACAACTAAGTTGATACCAAAAGGAAAGATATTATTACCAATACCAGATAATGTATCCTATACAGATGGTCCTCAATGGTCTGATCAATCAGTCAATGCATTGGGAAAATTTGGAGCACAAGTAGTTGCTGACATGGTGTCAGGTCAACATGAAGAAGCTGCTGGCTCATTAGCACAAGCGGCCAGCGTAGGACAGGTGATGATTGTTAAAGGTATTTTGAATAAGCTTGGTGTTGATCCAAATGCTGTAGCTCAAAACATAGGGGGGAAAATTGCAAACCCATATCTACAACAGATATTTCAGGGTGTTGGAATGAGACATTTCGATTTCAATTGGAAACTTGTACCTAGAAATGAAAAAGAACAAATGTCAATAACCAAGATAATAAAAACTCTTCGTAGTAATATATTACCAGGTTTCTCTGATGATTTCTCAGAGAATACAGCATTTGGAAATGCACTTCAAAAAGATGATATTACATATGGGGAAGATGGGGAGAACAGTTATACACAAGTTGACAAATGGTTAACAGTACCAAACATATTTAATCTTAAGTGGAAGTGTCGAGGAACTGAAATAAAATCACTGCCAAAATTAAAACAATGTGTATGTAAAAATATATCTGTTCAATACACACCAGATGGTGTATGGGCATCACATATGATGGGTGGATCTCCACAACCAATTGCATATAATTTAACTATGTCATTTGGTGAAATGTCTATTGTTACAAATTCAGATGTAGTCGCAGGTTTCTAAAAATGTTATTCCGTTCAACACCCAACTTTTTATATCCAGACTTTAAGGTAGCTGGTAAGTTTAAACTATCTAAAAATTTATTTCGTAGAGTAAGAGCTAGAGATGGATTCAATGCAATATATGCATCGTCTAAACAATATACTATTAAACCAGGAGAGACACCAGATTCAATTGCCAGTATTGCATACGATAACCCAGAAAAATTTTGGACTATTTTGTTATTGAATAATATAACAAATATGAATGAAGAATGGCCTTTAGATGATGACGAACTAGATGTCTATATAAGTGAAAAATATGGATCTTTTGCAAACAAACCAAGACACTGGGAAACATCAGAAGTAAAAGACAGTAACCAAAATATAGTGTTAGAAGCTGGTGTCGTAATTGAAATGTATACCAATAGTACTGAACAAAATCAATCTGGTTACTACCCAAAAGTATTCAATCAAAAAGCAAATAATGCTGGATCCTTTGTAGTAGGAAGAGCTTACACAATTACTAGTGTAGGTACTACAGACTTTACTGCAATTGGAGCTTCAGAAAATACAGTAGGTACAGTCTTTACTGCTACAGGAGTTGGTGCTGGTACTGGTAAAGCATCATCAACAACAAATGGTAATGGTGCTTTTGAAACCTGGTCATTTACATATAGAGATGTAACATCATATAATGATCAAGATGAACCTGCTAGTTTCATTGACACAACAGTAACTGCAGCACAAAATTTAACTAAAGTTACCAACAGAGAATTTGAATACTCGTTAAATGAATTAAAAAAACTTATCTATGTACCAACTGGTCTTGGTGTTAGTATTATGGAAGGTGAAATTGCAGAACTACTAGAATACGATACCAAATATAAATTAACTGGCGCCGGGCATAGAATTTCCGAAAAGGTATAAAAAAAGGGGTCTCTAGAGACCCCCTTCTTATTAATCATCAAACTCAGCAAGGTTTGCGAAGAAACTCAATGCATCGTCATCATCACCAGATGACTCGCGAGGTTTAACTTCTTCACGAGCTGATTCTGATACTGGTGGAGTAGCGAGAGCAGACATTGTGATGTCCACTTCATTCTCCTCAGTTTCCATGTCAACACGGGGTGGTTTCTTAGTGTTCAACACAGTATGCAAACGTTTCTGAAGTTCTTCATAAGTTTTGAAGTTTGAAGAATCGGTGAACGCTACCAGGGAATTTGTCTTGGAATAAATTTCTTCCAGTTCACTATCCCCAAAGTTACCAAGAGTTGATACTGATGCAAACTCAGAAGAGTCATAGTTCCAGTAACCTGCAACTTTTTTGATCTTCAATTTGAAGTCAGCACCCTGCCAGAAATCAAAAGGATTGATTGGAGTTTCATCTTCAAACTCAGGTTGCATTGCACCAATGATCTTATCATGGATCTTCTTACCGAACTTATACAAGAACACTTGTCCTTCGTTCTCTGGATGTAAAGGATCACGAACAACATAGATGTTGCTGTAGTAAGACAGTTTACGTTTCTGTTTACGTGCGATCTCTTTATCTGAGTCACGTCCACTGTTCCACAGTTCGCGATTCAGTTCTCCAATAGGATCAGACTTGTTAATCGTAGTCAACGAATTCTCAATATACCATCCACCAGGACCCTGGAATGCATGACTAAAAACTTTAGCCCATGGAAGATCTTCCCCATCAGGTGCAGGGAGGAATCGAATCACAGCGTAACCATTACCAGATTTATCCATTTCAGGTTTCCAGAAACGATCATCACTCGATGATTGTGTACTCGCAACTTTTTCTATTTCGCGAGTCAGTTTCTCAAAAGATGAATTGGAATTTTTCTTGAGTGCAGCAAAAGACATGTATGTTCTCCGTATTTGTAAGTATTTGGCCTTTGTGGTCATCACCACCTAGTAATTATACCAGATAGAGGGGGGTTAGTCAAGGTGTATTGACTTTTTCATCGTCTCAATATCGGACTTTATCCGTTTGAACAATTCTAGTACATCTGTTTCGCCTTCGTTATCTACAGGTAGAAATGACATGTTCAAAAAATCAACAAACTCCTGAGCATCTTCCTCGCTAGAATATTTAGCGCGAAAATAAATCATCTCTTGTAGTTCAATCATACGAAATATTTTATCTAAGTAATGATCAAGTCCTTCTGAAGTTTTGAATTTTGCAGATCCCATAAAGTCTATTATACCCTCATAAATTTGCATCATTTCTACAGCTTCAGAACGAACTATTTCATTGTCGAAGAATTGCATAGATTTAACAGAATACCTTTATATTTAGACTTGTCTACAGACAGGAAAGGTTCATACTTTACTATCTTCTTTTTGATCTCCGGCCAAACAATGGGATCAGAAATGTTGGAAGTAAAATATGAAACGTAGTTTACCAAGGTGTTTAGAATAACCATGGTTTCTATACAAACATTACCAGATAAATGTTCTCTCAATATAATTGGATGTTTGCCATCATGGACTTTGAACAAAGAATCTAAACTATCATTATCATCTAATAGAGACTCTAGTTCTTGTTTAAAATTGAATGACATACTCTGGATTTTATTTTTCCATCCAGCGTATGTCTTTGATTTGTGAATAGAGATATTACCTATCCAGGTATTTTCGTTTTCAATAAAATGACTTACAAAAAACTCTATTATCTCTTCTCTATTAAATTTTGTACCTAGTTTTTTAAAGAAATACCTATCGTTTCTTTTTTCAAATGAAGATAAACTCGCTCTAGACTTACCATTAAAAGTAAAGAAGTTGTATGTATCTTTGGTGAAATGTAGTTTTAAAGCGAGGTATATCTTATAAACCTCGTATCCATCCATATCAAATAGGCAGTTTTGCCCTAGAAGATTTTTTCATGAAACATAAACTTTGGGCATCATACTTAAGTTTTTCCTTCAATGTTTTTGACAACAACTTTGGAACTGATTCAAATTCAATCTCATTCTCTTCACAGAAAATGAGGATAGATTCAATGTAATTGAGTTCACCATTACTAGACTTTACGATGTTCTCAATCTCCATAGAAAACTTTGAAGAAGTCATAAACTTTTCTTCAAGAACTTCGTTGATAGCTTCTTTACTTTTACTCATGAGCAAACTTCCACTCTCGTATATACTGAGTAAGTTTTCTAATGTATTCTTTTTTGTGATACTTTTCATAGACAACGCATTCTCCATTTTCACAGGACATAATGATTACAAGTTTCTTGACTATTATACCAGTTAACTCGTATAACATGCAAGCATATGCAACAGCTTGGACAAAATAACTCTCAATCCATTCTTCAGGTTTGGGTTTCTCTGAAGTTTTGAAATCAATTACTGCAAGTTCACCATTGTACTCAGCAATACAATCAACGGTTCCCGCAATACCTAATTTAAAACTATATAGGGGAGTTTCTAATGCATGAATATTATCTATGTTATCTAGTGTTGGTTTAGCAAACTTAAATAAAAATTCTGGCAGAGGTTTGACCTTTGGTAGGTCTTCATTCTTTAAATAGTGTTCGGTGAGAGTGTGCATATCAGTTCCCCTACTGCAAGCACGTCTAGTCTTTCGATTAGCGGCTTCTTCACCTACTCGTTTTCTCCACGCCGCAATGGATTTGGCAGATTGGAAACTAGTAACAGTAGTCACAGAGACTAGTTTTTTATCCTCATGACCAGGGACTTTATAATATCTTTTACCGTCAATAGTTTCTCTAGTTAACTTATCAGGTAAATTCAGATGTACATGTTTAAACATTAGAATCCCAGACTAATCTTACTGATCAAATAGTTCTTGATTAGTCCAGAACGAACAATATCATCAATACCAAATTCAGTCATACCAAATTCATCCATCAAACGAAGAATACTCATGAAATCTAGAATACCATTCTTTTCGTTTGATTTGACTAGATCAGTTTGTTGAACGTCACCACAGAACATGATCTTAGTATCTTCACCAACACGGGTGATAATAGAATCAAGTTCATGGAAGTTTAGGTTTTGACATTCATCAACAATGATAATAGCACGATCAAATGTAGTACCACGAATGAATGATGTAGACCAGAAAGAAATAGTCTCTTGAGTTTTCAAGTTACCATACAACATTTCAAATGAATTGTCATCTGGCATCTCAAACATATACTTTACCATATTCTTATAAGGAATTTGGTAAAGTGAAGACTTATCCTCATGGTCTCCCGGCAGGAAACCAATCTCTCTAGTTGCTACAAGTGATCTCACAATATAAACTTTATCATAAGGACTATCTTCTTTTAGAGCTTCCCTAAGAGCAAGATAGAGACCGATAAAAGTTTTACCAGTACCAGCGGCACCAAACATAAAAAGATGTTTATCAGATTCCCAATCTGCAAATACCTTTTCTTGAGCAGGTGTCAATGGTTCAATACATGACAACATATCAGAGTTAATTGGCTTTCTGCGTTTCATTTGTTTCGCAGACATACCATTAATATCTGGGGTGGTTTTCTTTCTCGATCTTGGCATACTTAAAATCCTTGAATTGTAGAACCATGATGTCCTTTTTTAATATTGTTAATTTTTTTCTGAAGATCTCCTGGAACTTTGTTCCTCCAATCTCCAACTTCACTAACAGAAGAAGCACATCCTACAGACCAATCTTTGTCCCATTCAGGGTTCTCATCCTTCCATACACAATATTCTTTCATGGTCATCGAGAGATCTTTTTTCTCTCCGGTGGTTTTATTTATTACTGGGTATGTTGGCATAGTTAAATCAAATTTGGTTTACGGGGCGGGTCACGAAGATAATTAAATGTAACCCAAAGTTTGCTGATAATGTACATCTTGAGAGCAATAAAAGTATGAATGCTTGTGTCAAGTTTAAACTCATCTGTCATTGCTCTCAGGAATAATTCTGAATCTATGGTCATTATGCTTCTTTGTATTATTCTTTCTTATCTCCACTCGATACAGTCCATCCCAAGGCTTCTGATACTGTGGGGAATTGTTCGATAAAGACTTCTCTACAGGATTCTGCGACTTGTCTATGTTCTTTTTGTGTTCCATTCGCAGACCTCAGGGAGATGTAATGGATCCAAGAACGACAAGAGCCCGTCATATAGAGTTTAGTTGGAGTACAGAGAGGTAACACATTACGAGCACATTCTTTAGCAACTCCTCTATCAATCATTTGTTGATACAATGCAATCGAAGAATCAAACAAAGTTTGCATTTGTATTTGCATTGATTGATTTACGAAAGGATCTAAATCATCAATCGAATTCTGTCTGTTCTTGGTGTCCTGTCGCCGGAGTTCTGGGAGAGGAATACTCTCAGATAAAAGAGAACTAGAAGCATACCTTTGGCTGAACTCTTGAAATGTAAAGCTACGGTGTCTTAAAATTTGAGCTGCAATAGCCCTAGTAGTTTCAATTTGCAAAGTCATAGAACTTTGCTCAAATACAGACCAGTGATTATGTTTAATGCAATAACCAAGAAGTTTTGCATACTTCTCATTATCCTGATTAGATGGATTGGAGACCCTGGCAATATACGCCATGGTCTGTTCAGCATCAGGAGTAACAGAAACTAATTGTGCAATCATTTGTGAAATCATACTCACCTTTTCTTTTTAGTATCTTCTTTTATGGAGTAACCCCAAAGTTTGTCGGGAATTGAACCCTCGGTCCATCCAATGTCTTTTATAACATTGCCATATTTATCATAATAGGCATTGAAAATATCAATCTTCGATCCTATTACTACATCATACCATATTTCAGTCCCATTATTACAATGAACTAAGTATGCACTTCGCGGTAGAGTTTTATCTTTAGCAATTGAAGGGTCACAGTTTACATGAATACAGTTTACACTATATGTGGATTTAAAATTAGCTATATCAGAGCTTGATAATATCATATGTTTCTTTATGAACGATTTCCCCATTGGATTTCTGGATAAGCTTCAGAAATACAGGCTTTAGTAATTTTATATCTTTTATTTAATTGTTTATCTTTAGCAAGACATAAGACTTTTGATTCAGATTCGTGAAGACCCTCTAGTAGTTGGATGAACATCATCTCTCTACGACCCTGGGCAAGATTGTTGTTACCACCCTGGACGAAGTGATATAGTTTCTTATACTCATGATAAAGCAACGTGTGTTCTGTACCCTCTGGCGTGTCATTGGGAGTGTATGGTACATCACCATATGGAACCATACTCTTCACACTCTCATCATATCCCCAGATCAGAATTGATTGTAGAGCAGGACTCTTATATTTTTTGAGTAGTGTGATTTTTTCTTTTTTAGTTTTAGCGTTAGAGATCTTTTGAAGAACTTCAGAGATCAATAATTTTTCTACAGGTAATTCAGTCATAGTTAAAAATCCTCTATAGCATTTAATAGTGTAGTCAGTTTGTTTTCTAAGAAGTACTTTAATGTGACTCCTCTTTTTACAGTACTATTTAACCGATTAAATTCTTCGACAATTTGTCGTTGAATATCCTCTGGAATACAACTTAGATCAATAAGTTTTTTGTTACGTTCATAATTTTTCAACTGATCATCAGTACAAAAACTTTTTGGATCTGCAGAAATCCATTTTACTAGATTCTTTTTGTTGATTGGTTTCTGCCGTTTGCCAGATACAAATGTATCGTCATCAGATAGGAAGTTTGGAATACCATCACTCCTATCTCCCTTGATAATATGTTCCAGTAAAAATTCTTTAGGATTATCAAGAGTGATGTATTTTTTATGTATAGGATTGTACTGAGAAACAAAAGAATACTTACCTAGTTGCAGGAAATCTTTATCACCAGACATGATAAGAATTTTTTCTGGGTTATTTTTACTAGAATTATTTTTGATCAGAACACTGATGACATCATCAGCCTCTGCACCATATACATCCATGACGACATAGGGAAAGTTGTTCCTAATCTCGTCACGAATTTTATTGAGACATTCAAAGATGGCATTCCAATCATGCGATGAATTTTCTCTGTCTTTTTTACGATTCTGTTTATAGAAAGGAAACAAAAGTTTCCTCCAATAGAATTTGGAATCATAACATAGAACTAGTTGACCAAACTCCCTACCGAAAGTTTTTTTATAGTGTCTCAAAGAATTTAAGACCATATGTCGAACTAAACTTTCATCAAGCCCATTACTAGTTTTCACATGCACCATCAGATTACTGATCATACATTGATTCATGTCAACTAAAATCATAATTAGTCCTCTTCGTAATCCTCCATGATCCCATTTTCCTCAATGAGTTTAATCTCCAATCGATATGTTTTTCTAAAACAAGTAATTAGTCTATCTAAATGGAAAACATAGTCTGGTTCTGGTTCAGATTCTGGTTCAGATTCTGGTTCAGATTCTACAATATCTCCACGTAACATAGCCCTCACGTTAGTATTCAGATACTTCTCGGGTATGTTAGTCACTTAATAACTCTCAAAGGAAAGTAATTTGGTGAAACTGTTTTTGGAACAGATCTAATTTTATTTGGCAGTTCATTGAATGAACGTGAACAATTCAAAGAAGTTGTTGACATAATAGTTTTGATTGTTTGATCAATCTTTTTAATTTTTTTAATGCCAGAAAGTTCCTCATCATAGTTAATGATCCTTGCACCAGAACAAGAAAGTTTTTTGCCTGTTAAGAAAAGAATTTCGTTGGTCTTTATGTTGATTAAAAACACCGACTTAGAGTCGATGATCTCCATTTTGGAAACAGGAGTGTATTTTTCATCTCCTATTATAACAGGTTTTTGGATTAAGTGCAAGGCCTTGACCAGCTGTCTTGGGGTCTTCTTCCGTTTGCGTCTGACAATTTTTTTAGATTCCTTATACTTCTCTATATCACGTACAAATCTTTCCATCAAACACTTCAATTCTTTAAGTTCTGATTTTTTATATCCACCATAAGCTTCCACAAGAAATTTATCCCCACCGAGAGCACCATCAACCTCATCTAATAAGTCAGTAACAAAATGAATATCTCCAGATGCATATTGATTAATACTTTTGCGATCAATATCTTCTGATTGAAGATACTTAAAAAAGTCAACACGAACTTTCTTCTTAGTAATTATATACTCATCAAGAATAGTATCTACAAATTGTGTGATTGTTTCTGGGCTAGTCATAGAATTTTTAGTTCTTGTAAATAGTGAAGTGTTTCTTTGCATCCACCGATGTGTTTCTTTCCAATGGATACTTGAGGAAATGTTGCATCAGTTCCAAACTCTTTTTGAAACTCTTTTTTTGTAAAGTCTTCATCATACTTATATTCAATATAATCAAGGTCAACTGATTTAAATAATTGTTTTACTCTATCACACCATTGACAATTATCTTTTGAGTATACTACTGCTTTCATTCTAATTTCCTAGATATTTTTGAGGTTAATTTTCTTAGAACACGTAGAGTGTATGTTTCACTTACTAAGTTTTTTAACAATAGTAAGTGGATTTTTTTGTTGACGACGATAATTCTTCAACATTTTATTTAGTGTTGTTGCCCTTAACCTTTCAATTGATTTCCTTTCTTTATATGACATTTTAGGTTCCTCTGGCTGTACTGGCTGTACTGGTTCATCAACAACCTCTTGTGCTTCGACATCAATGATCACGTTTTCGTCAGTCATAGTTTTCTTGTTTTTTTAATTATACCAAAAAAGAGGGGTCTTTGCAACCCCCCCATAATAATTTATATATTTTATTTTTTAACCTGGATTTAATGATCATCTGGAACATCCCATGAATGATCCATGTATGTTCTTACCTGAGCCCAAGTTTCAACCGCCATCTACTTGACATCCAGTCAGTGCTCCACCAACTACACCAGCAGGAATAGACCAAATCCAGTTTTCTTCTGTTGCTAATACGCCACCAAGGCCTCCACCAATAATCCCACCAATAATACTTCCTTCAATACAGGAGTTATCATCAACAGGTCCATTACTTTGTTCAACGTGTCCATGATGTCCACGCGGTCTATGTGGTCCATGTCTTCTTGGACGACGACAAGGTACTTCAACCTTATCTCTATAAGATTTTACATATCCTGGATTCTTTCTTGTTCCTGGTACATATTCTTCACGATATTCATACTTAAAGCATGACTCTTCTGACATACCACCAGGACGATAATCAGTTTGTTCTGCTAATACAGCCGTTGGTGTAAGTGCTAATAAAGTTGCTAATACAAGTTTCATTACTCTTCCTCAATTATCTGTTGTGTTATTTTCATTAGTCTCCAATAGTAATAGAAAGTTCATCAGATGCCTCATGCCTTGCCTCTGTATAACCAGAAATCTTT
>MPMD02184312.1_pt1 | contig 15153 bp, 9 predicted proteins | sample 1617291 | NCBI WGS metagenome assembly MPMD02 (sample SAMN05944810, study PRJNA350692) | marine metagenome | biome: marine; feature: ODZ; material: water; isolation source: 120 m water sample filtered on 30 um supor filter | place: Pacific Ocean | collected 2012-04-09 | depth 120m m | reverse complement strand
GCAGCTCATCCACCCGCCGGGCCGGGAGCACGCTGTGCACATCGAGCAGCTTGGCGTCCAGCAACTTCAGCGCCTCGTCGCCGAGCGCGACCAGCTCGCCTTCGAGCAATGCCCGGTCGACGTGCACACTCCAGCCTTGGATCTCGCGCACGACGTGGTCGGGATCGGACGGGGGCTCGACGAGCGCGCTGGACGACGTGGCGCCGCGGTTCGCCAGCCAGCTCCTGGCCAGTCTTTCTCCCAGGGCGACGACGCCCTCGGTGTCCAGCACGAGCTTCTTCTCCTGTGGCGGGAGGTCGAAGGCCTTGACGTGGATCAGCAAGGGGTCGGCGGCTGCGACCTCCTCGACCTGCGCGGTGACGTCGATGTCGTTGACCCGCTCGTCGTCTGTCGGGGGCTGCTGGCTGACGAACCAGCGCAGCGCCGGCAGGTCCAGGTCGTCCCTGCTCTGTTCCACGATCGACTGCAGTCGGGCGGCAGCCCCTCTTCGGAAGTGACCCCAGGACATGTCGTTCTCCCCGATGTGGTAGAGGATCCCTGCCAGCTCGACCTCCTGGCCGCGCTCGGTGAGCTGCCGCATGGACTCACGGACGAACTCCACGAAGCTCGGGTAGAGGTTGCGGGTCACGGCCTCGCTTCCCTTCGGCGTCCAGTCGATGATCTGAGAGCCGCTGTGCGTGAACTTGACGATGGCGAGGTCGCCCTCGATCTCTCCTTCGACGGTGGCTGCAAAACTCAACTCGGGACCGAAGGTGTCGTAGAAGCCGGCCGGTCCCAGGGGCTCCCATCCGTCGGACGTCCGGTAGCCGCCGCCGATGCTGTAGCGGTAGGCGATGCGCGGGTTGTCGGCCAGCAGAGCGGGACCGCCCTTCAGCTCTGCGAGCTCCTGGACGAAGGCCCGCTCCCCTTCCATGTTGCGGTGCCCCGCGAGCACGAAGAGCTTCACCTTGCCGCCCTTGGAGTAGGGCCAGGCCTCGAGCGGGCGGTCCGTGGGTCGTGCGCGCCCGATGCTCTTCAGGTAGGCGTCGGCGTGGTTGACCCCGTGCTCGAGCTGACCCAGGGTGCCGTAGTGATAGTGCAGGCCCACGCCGCCTCCGATCTCCACGCCCACGTGTGAGGTGGGGACGAAGTCCGCCAGCGGATCTGCGTCGGTCACCTGCCTCTGGCCGAGGCTGATGGCATACATGCGGGGGCGCAGGTCCATGCCCCAGATGGTCTTGGTGCACAGTTCGCCAATGAAGAAGCGCAGCTCGGGCACCTTGAGGTCCCGGCGCCAGCGGTCCAGGAAGTGCTCCAGGTTCTTCCCGTAGGAGGCCATGTACTCCTCCTCGAACATGTCGTTCTCACCCTGATGCCAGACGAACCCCTCGATGCGGTAGGGGACCCGCTTTTCGTCGAGCGCGGCCAGGGAGGAGCGCACCCAGTCCAGCGCCAGGGGGTACATCTCGAAGCCGCTGGGCTCCTCGGGGTTCCAGTCGCCGCCCAGATGGGTGCCGCCGGCCGCGACCTTGATCACGGCGATCGGCGCATCGATGTTCTCGGTGACGGTCCTGGCGAAGCTCAGTTCCGGACCGACCACGCCGTTCACCGGGGCGAGGGGGACCCAGCCCTGCGAGCGCTGCTTGTTCTCTCGCCCGATGCAGTAGGAGAACCTCACCTCGTCCTGAGGGTGTTCCAGCCCCTCGAAGGGGGGGAAGCGCTGGATGTCCGCCACCCGGGAGTCGGAGCCCACCATGTTGGACTGGCCGGCGAAGATGAAGACCCGCAGGGTCTCGGTGTCCTCCTGTGCAACGGCCGCGGCGGCGTTTCCCAGCAGGATGATCAGGGCGAGCAGAACGAGGCGAGGCGTTGGAGAGTGCATGGTGGGGATGAGGAGTGGCGCGGACCTGGCTGGTCGAGGAGGGGCGGCAAGCAGCACGCTACCCGATACCGAGATCGCATCACACGGAGTCCCTTTCAGGTCCTGACGGCGGGCGTAGACGGGTCGGTACGCCGCACTCGGGGGACTTGTCAGTAGACTGATGTCGCCGGTCTGGGAGGGAACGCATCCAGATACGGCGTCTGTGGTCCTGCCCATGCTCCAGCTCACGTCCCTCATTCTGACTGTCCTCTCCGCCACTCAGGGTGGTGACGCCGGATTGCCGGTGCTGGTCGAGGCCGAGGCCTTCGATGACGTCGGAGGCTGGGTCGTCGATCAGCAGTTCATGGACCTCATGGGCTCGCCCTTCTTGCTCGCCCACGGGATCGGGGTGGCGGTGGAGGACGCGCGGACCACCGTGGCCTTCGAAGGGGCCGGCGTCCATCGCGTGTGGGTCCGCACGCGGGACTGGGTCGCGCCGTGGAAGGTTCCGGGTGCGCCGGGTCGGTTCCAGGTGCTCGTGGATGGGACTGCCCTGAGCGTCACCTTCGGCACGGAGGGTGAAGAGTGGCACTGGCAGGACGGAGGCCTGGTCGAGGTCGGACCGACCGCGGAGATCGCCCTGCACGACCTGACCGGTTTCGAGGGGCGCTGTGACGCGATCGTCTTCGCCCGCGATGTGGAGTGGGAGGTACCGAACGAGAGGGATGCCCTGACGGCATTCCGGCGCGAGGCCCTGGGGCTCTCCGAGGAGCCGGAAGTGACCGAGGTGTTCGACCTCGTCGTCGTAGGTGGCGGCGTCGCGGGCACCAGCGCGGCCGTGAGCGCCGCGCGCCAGGGGCTCTCGGTCGCCCTGGTTCAGGACCGCCCCGTCCTGGGCGGGAACTCGAGTTCGGAGGTGCGCGTCTGGCCGCAGGGGCACGTCAACCAGGAGCCCTACCCCAGGATCGGTGACGTCGTCATGGAGCTCGTTCCAGAGAGGCGCTCGGATTCTCACAACGCCCAGAGTGCGCACGTCTTCGACGACGATCGGAAGCTGCGCGTGGCGCGGGCAGAACCGAACCTCTCCCTCTACCTTGAGCAGCGCGTCAATCAGGTCCACGCGACGGAGGGGCAAATCCACTCCGTGACGAGCCAGCACGTTCGAACCGCTGTCAGGACGCAGATCCGCGGGCGCTGGTTCGTCGACAGCACCGGAGACGGCGCGGTCGGCTTCCTGGCCGGAGCGGATCACGACGTGACCATGACGGGGCACATGGGCGCCAGCAACCTGTGGAACATCCGCTGCCTGTGCGATGACGAGGAGCCGCTCTCATCGGAGCTCGAAGAGGCTTGCGAGCTGGCCACCTTTCCGCGTTGCGAGTGGGCCGTCGACCTGACCGACAGCCCCTTTCCGGGTCGGACGAAGGGAGCCACCCAACCCCAGACCGGCAACACCCAGCCGATCAGCCTGGGGCAGTGGTTCTGGGAGAATGGCTTCAACCGGGACCCGATCCTCGACATGGAGCGCATTCGCGATCAGAACCTGCGCGCGATGTACGGCGCCTGGGACGCGATCAAGAACGTCGAGGGGCGCTACCCGGCCCACAAGCTCAACTGGGTGGCCTACATCGCCGGCAAGCGGGAGTCGCGGCGGCTTTTGGGCGACGTCATCCTGACTGGGGAAGACCTGCGCGACGGCAAGGAGTTCGAGGACGGCTGCTTCCCCTGCACATGGGGCATCGACACCCACTTCCCCGATCCGCGCTACGCCGAGGGGCACGGCGAGGATGCGTTCATCGCGGGCTTCACCCACGGCGAGGGCTACACCTACGCCGGTCCCTACTGGGTGCCCTATCGGTGCCTGTACAGTCGCAACGTCGGCAACCTCTTCATGGCCGGTCGCGACATCAGCGTGACCCACGAGGCGCTGGGCGCCGTGCGTGTGATGAAGACGACCGGGGCGATGGGGGAGGTCGTCGGCCTGGCAGCGTCTCTCTGCAAGCGCTTCGACTGTAGCCCGCGCGCCGTCTACAGCGAGCACCTCGACGACCTGCTGGCGCTGATGAAGCGAGGCGTCGGTCCCTCTTCGCCTATCGAGTCGTTCGTGAAGTAGGGGCCGGAGAACCCAACGCAATCTCTGGCCATGTCATCGCACTTCCTCCAACCTCTCGCCTCGCCGGTGAGCGCGAAGGCCCTCCCTGCCCGCCCCGGGGCTCGAGCCGTGTCGGTGCAGCCCCGGAACCCGCATCATGACTGAAGCACAGCCGCCTCTGCTCTCGGGGCTCGTCGCCGCGGCGTTCACGCCCATGGACGCGAGCGGGAGCCTGGACCTCGAACGCGTCCCCGCGGTCTGCGATTTCGTCCTGGGTCAGGGGGTGAGCGCCCTGTTCCTGTGCGGCACCACGGGCGAGGGCCCTTCCCTCTCCGTCTCCGAACGCAGAGCTGTGACCGAGGCCTACCTGGCCGCCGCGGCCGGCCGCGTTCCGATCGTGGTGCAGGTGGGGCACAACAGCCTGGCCGAGGCGCGCGAGCTGGCGCGCCATGCACAGGACAGCGGCGCCGCGGCGATCGCGATGGTGCCCCCCTCCTACTTCCCCGTCAGGTCCGTCTCGGCCCTGGCCGAATGCCTGCAGGACATCGGGAGAGCCGCCCCACAGACTCCGCTGTACTACTACCACATCCCCAACCTCTCGGGCGTCGGGTTGCGCGTCCCGCAGCTGCTGGACGAGATGGACGCTCTGGTGCCCAGCTTCGCAGGGGTGAAGTTCAGCTCCCTCGAGCTCGACGACCTCTCGCGCTGCGTACGTCACGGCGACGGGCGCTACAACATCCTGTTCGGATCGGACGAGATGCTCCTGGCCGGCCTCGCGATGGGGGCCGCCGGAGCGGTGGGCAGCACCTACAACTTCATGGGGCCGGAGTTCTCCGCGGTGCTGGAGGCCTTCGAGCGCGGGGACATGCGAGCGGCGCAAGCGCACCAGGGCGTGGCGACGGACCTGATACACAAGATCCTGCGTCACGGAGGGCACGATGCCTTGAAGGCGGCCATGGCGATCCGGGGCGTGGACTGCGGCCCTCCGCGCCTGCCCTGCAAGCCGCTCTCCCAGGAGGCCTTCGCGTCCCTCGAACAGGATCTCGGCCATGGGAGGTAGGGCCCTCGCTCGCCTCGCGTTCGGGTCTCTGCTCGCGCTCGTGATCGGTCTGGCGCCCGTCGGGCGAGCGCTGGCGCAGGAACGGGCCTGGGCGGCGGGTCCCCACTCCTCCGAGTGGTCCATGGACCTGCTGCCCGACCTGCCCGATCCCCTCGGCTTTGGAGGACCCCTGGTCGGCATCCACGGCGGAGCCCTCGTGGTCGCCGGCGGGGCCAACTTCCCCGTGCCCCTGTCCGAGGGAGGCGAGAAGGTCTGGCACGACCGCGTGTTCGTCCTGCCACTCGGTGAAGAGGCCTGGCGCGAGGTGGGCCGGCTGCCGCGACCTCTGGCCTACGCCGCCTGTGCGTCGGGCCCACGCGGCATCGCCGTGGCCGGCGGCTCGGACGCGAGCGCGGTCCACGCCCAGTGCTTCCTGATCTCCTGGGACGGAGAGCGCGTCGTCTTCGATTCACTCCCCGACCTGCCCCAGCCCAGCGCTTTCGGTTCGGCGGAGGCGATCGGCTCGCGAGTGTTCGTCCTGGGCGGCAAGCGCGCCAAGGACGAGAGCCAGCTCGCGGGCGCCTTCTGGACCCTGGACCTCGACCACACGGAGCTGGGCTGGGAGGAGCTGCCCACACATCCCGCTCCGGCGCGACTGAAGATGGTGACCGCGATCCAGCAAGGGCCGGGCGGCGAGGAGTGCCTGTTCGTCTTCTCCGGCAGCGTCACCTCCCGCGCGGCGGACGGCGTGGCACGCTACCGGATGCTGACTGACTGCCACCGCTACTCCCCGAGCGAGCGCGAGTGGACGACGATCGCTTCCCTGCCCGTGCTGGAAGACTCGCGCGACCTGCCGGGCGCGGCAGCCTTTGCCCAGGACCCCTGGCCCATCAACGCGGCCTGCGCGGCGGGCTGGGGCACGCGGCAGATCCTGACTTTTGGCGGGACGACCGGCCGCTACATCCTCGGACCCGACGGCGAGCCGCGCGCTCCGTCCCTGCACCCGTCGTTCCTCAATCGCGTGCTCTCCTACGACGCCCAGGCCGATCGCTGGAGGATCGCCGGGACCATGCCGGTAGGCGTGGTGACGACCGAGGCCGTGCGCTGGGGTGACTCGATCGTCGTCCCCAGCGGAGAGGTGCGACCGGGCGTGCGCACGCCGCGCGTCCAGATTCTCTCGCCCGCCGCCCCGGTCTCCTTTGGCGCCCTGGACTACACGGTCCTGGGCCTCTACCTGGCCTTGATGGTTGGCGTCGGCTGGTTCTTCGCTTCCCGCGGAAAGACCACCGAGGACTTCTTCCTGGCGGGACGCAGGATCCCCTGGTGGGCGGCCGGGCTGTCGGTCTTTGGCACGCAGCTCTCGGCCATCACCTTCATGGCCGTCCCCGCCACCAGCTTCGGCTCGGACTGGCGGCGCTTCGCGGGCTCGCTCATGCTGCTCCCGGTCTTGCTGGTCGTGATCACCTGCTTCGTGCCCCTGTTTCGACGCCTGGAGATCACGACCGCCTACGAGTACCTGGAGGCGCGCTTCGACTCCCTCGTGCGAAAGCTCGCCAGCGGTACCTTCATCCTCTTCCAATTCGGGCGCATGGGGATCGTGCTGCTCTTGCCGGCCATCGCCCTCTCCGCGGTGACGGACATGTCCCCGCAACTGTGCATCCTGCTGATGGGCGTGCTGGCCACGGCCTACACGGTCATGGGCGGGATCGCCGCGGTGATCTGGACGGACGTGCTACAGGTCGTCGTCCTGATCGGAGGGGCGCTGGTGTGCCTGGTGATCGCGGTCCACGACTCGGGAGGGGTGAGCGCGGCCCTCGAGACCGCTCGCGCCGCGGACAAGTTCCACATGTTCGACTGGACCTGGAGCACGACCGACATGGTGGGCTGGGTGCTGATCGTGGGCTTTGCCTTCACGAACCTCGTGCCCTACACGACCGACCAGACGGTCATCCAGCGCTACCTGACGACCAGCGACGAGGCCGCGGCCAGAAAGAGCCTGTGGCTCAACCTCGCCATGACCATTCCGACCGGCCTGCTCTTCTACGGCCTCGGCACCGCGCTCTTCGTCTACTACCAGGGGCACCCGGCCGAGAGCGCCATGCTGCCGGCGAAGCCCGACCAGCTCGTCCCCTGGTTCGTGGTCTCCCACCTGCCCGCCGGGGTGGCGGGGGCGGTGGTGGCGGGGATCTTCGCGGCCTCCATGAGCTCGCTGGACAGTTCCATGAACAGCGTCTCGGCCGCCGTCATGAACGACTTCCTGGGGCGCGGCGGACGGGGGTCGGAGTCCACCGCGGACCTGCGCCTGGCCCGCGGCCTGACCCTGGGCCTGGGGGTGCTCGGCACCCTGGCCGCCCTGCTGCTGGCGAGCTTCGAGATCCGCTTCCTGTTCGACTTCTTCCAGCGCGTGCTGGGGCTGTGCGGCGGGGGCGTTGCCGGCGTCTTCGCGCTCGCGGTCTTCGCTCCGCGCTGCAACGCGACCGGCGCCCTCGCCGGCCTGCTGTCGGGAGCGGCGGCGACCCTGGCGGTGGCTTTTCTGACCGAGACACACTTCCTGCTCTTCGCGGCCGTGGGTTCGGTGAGTTGCTTCGTGGTAGGACTGGTCGTGAGCGCCTGCACCGGTGGCGAGCAGCGCGACCTCTCGGGCCTGACCCTCGCGACCCTTGACCGCACCGGAGGCCCCCGTGGATGAAGTCCGCTCGCGCTGCGTGCGCGCCGGAGAGGACCTGCTCGCCGACACCCTGCCGTTCTGGTTGGAGCACGGACTCGACCCCGAGCACGGCGGCGTGTTCACCTGCCTCGGCAGGCGCGGGGAGCTGCTCGACACGGACAAGTCCATCTGGACGCAGGGTCGCTGCGCCTGGTTGCTGGCGACGGTGCACTCCACCGTGGGTGAAGACGAGCGCTGGCTGGCGGGCGCACTCTCCTGCTTGCAGTTCCTGGAGCGCCACGGCTTCGATAAGGACGGCCGCATGTTCTTCCTGGTGATCGCCGACGGCCGCCCCCTGCGCAAGCGCCGCTACGTCTACTCTGAGGCTTTTGCCTGCATGGCCTACGCTGCCTGCGCGCGTGCGACAGGGCGCGAGGACTGGGCCGCGCGCGCCAGGGAGTTGTTCGAGGTCTTCACGCGCGTCTCCTTCGAGCCGGGCGAGATGATCTCCAAGGTGGACCCTCGGGTGCGGCCCGCGAGGGGATTCGGACCCCTGATGATCTGCCTGCACCTCGCCCAGACCCTGCGCGAGTGCCTGGGGGAGGGATCCAGCGACGTCTGGATCGACCGCTGCATCGCCGAGATAGAGCGCGACTTCTGCAAGAGCGAGGAGCGCGCCGTGATGGAGACCGTGGCCCCCGACGGCGGGCTCCTGGATCACTTCGAGGGTCGCCTGCTCAACCCGGGCCACGCGATCGAAGCTGCCTGGTTCTGCCTGCACGAGGCGCGCGTGCGAGGAGCGGACGCACAACTCACGGAGCTGGGCGTGCGGATGCTCGACTGGATGTGGGAGCGAGGCTGGGATCGGGAGTACGGGGGGCTCCTGGCCTTCTGCGACCTGCACGGCAAGCCCCCCGCCGACCCGGGACATGACCTGAAGTACTGGTGGCCGCAGACCGAGGCCATCATCGCCACCTTCCTCGCCCACGGGCTGAGCGGGGAAGCGAGGCACGCCGAGCGCTTTTGTCGGGTCTTCGACTGGGCTTACGAGCACTTCGCCGATCCAGAACACGGAGAGTGGTTCGGCTACCTGCACCGTGATGGAACGCGAGCTACGGAAGTGAAGGGCAACCACTGGAAGGGGCCCTTCCACCTGCCGCGCATGCAGTGGCTCCTGGGAGCCGCGGCACCCGGCGCTGAGAGTCTCCTGTGAGGCTGGTGTTCTGAGCTTGCCTCTCGCCGCGGCGCCGGAGTGACCCCTGGACGGCGGTGCAGGGAAGGATCCGGTGCCCGGCCCGGCCTGCGACGGTGTTGGAGACCTGCCCCGCGCGGGAGGAGCACCGCCCGCGCCTTGCGCGCGGCGGGACCGATCGGTTGGGGTCGAGTGTAGGAGGGGGGATGGAGAGGCCCTTTGGAGTACCTATCCTCAAGGTCGTGATGTCCACCGGCCCGATCGCCAGGGGGAGCTCGTAGACGCTGCTCTCCACGACCTTCACCTGCGAGGTGTGGGCGCCGTACGCCAGCCAGAAGCCGTTGTTGATCACCCGGATGCCCCACTGGCGGAACTCCAGCCACTCCTGCCAGTCCCTACACGGGTCGGGCTCGCCGTCGGCGGTCGTTGTGGGCGCCTTCGGCCGGGCGTAGGGGACCGCGTCCCAGTCGTCGGTGCTCGAGAGGTCGTGGGCGACCACCGTCGCGCCGAGGCCCTCCATGTGGAAGGTCAGAAACCCGCTCGCCTTGCCGATCTCCAGCACGCGCTTGCCCGCGACGTCGACGTCGCCGAGGTAGGCGTCGACCGTCTCGCGCAGGTCCCAGGCGCCCTCGACGCTCCCGAAGCCGGGGATGTCCATCGCGTGGTAGAAGAGGCAGTCCGCCAGCTTCGTCACGGTCTGCGGTTGTGCGTAGATGGACACGGTTGGAGGCGGGCGGCGAGCCCGCGCGCGGATCCTATCAAGCCCGCCCGCGTGCCGCGCCGCGTCTTCCGGACCGAGGCCGATTCGCTATGCTCGCCGCCCATGTCCGGCACAGAAGCCTCCGACGGCGGCGCCCTCGTGGCGCGCGTGCTCGCCGCCCACGGCGTCCGTACCCTGTTCACCCTCTGCGGCGGGCACACGGCGCCGGTGCTCATCGGCGCTCGGCGGGAGGGCCTGCGGATCATCGACGTGCGCCACGAGGCCAGCGCCGTCTTCGCCGCCGACGCCCTCGCGCGCCTCGGCGGAATGCCGGGGGTGGCGGTCGTCACCGCCGGGCCGGGCCTCACCAACACGGTGACGGCGGTCAAGAACGCCCAGCAGGCCCAGTCGCCGGTGGTCGTGATCGGCGGCGCCGCTCCGACGGTGCTCCAGGGCCGGGGCGCGCTGCAGGACATCGACCAGCGCGCCCTGATGGAACCGCACGTGAAGGCCGTGTTGCGCGTCACGCGGCGGCGCGACCTCGCGCGCCTGACCGCCGAGGCGATGCGCCGCGCCGCGGCGCCGATCCCCGGGCCGGTCTTCCTCGAGTGCCCCCTCGACGTCCTCTACCCCCAAGCCCTGGTTCGCGAGTGGTATCTCAAGGGATCCGAGAAGCGCACGAGCCTGCGGGGGCGGCTCGAGACGGCCTGGCTACGCCGGCATCTCGCGCGCATCTTCGCCCCCGCGTCGTCGCCGCCGCCGGCGCCGGCGCGGAGCGAGCCCGGAGCCGTCGCGGAGCGCTCGGTGAGCAAGGCGGCGGCCCTGCTCGCCCGCGCCGAGCGTCCGCTCCTGCTGTTGGGGAGCCAGAGCGTGCAGCGTCCCGACGGGGCCGAGGCCCTCGCCGCCGCCCTCACGACCCTCGGCGTGCCGGTCTTCCTCTCGGGTCTCGCGCGCGGGCTGCTCGGGGCGCGGCACGCGCTGCAGGTGCGCCACGGCCGCCGGCGCGCCCTGCGCGAGGCCGATCTCGTCCTCCTCGCGGGCTCCCCGACGGACTTCCGCCTGGACTACGGTCGGGTCATCCCGCGTCGCTGCGAGCTGATCAAGGTCAACCTGGATCGGGGCGAGCTGCGCAGCAACCGACGCGGAACGCTGGGGGTGGCGGCCGATCCGGCGCGCTTCCTCGTGGCGCTGGCGGAGCGCGGTCGCGGCGAGCCGGCCGTCGACCTCGCGGCCTGGCGCGCCTCCCTCGCCGAGGGGGACGCGGAGCGAGACGCCGAGATCGCCGCCTCCGCCGATCAGGACCCAGGCGGCCCCGGCGTCCATCCCGTGCGCCTCTTCCAGGCCATCGGCGAGGTGATGGACGAGGACGCGACCTTGATCGGCGACGGCGGAGACTTCGTCGCGACGGCCGCCTACACGCTGCGACCGGGCGGGCCCTTGCGCTGGCTCGACCCCGGCGTCTTCGGGACGCTCGGCATCGGCGGCGGCTTCGCCTTGGCGGCGGCCGCCCACCGCCGCTCGCAGGTCTGGTTGTTGTGGGGCGACGGCTCGTGCGGCTTCAGCCTGGCGGAGTTTGACACGATGGCCCGCCACGGCCTCGGGGTCATCGCCGTGGTCGGCAACGACGGCTCCTGGTCCCAGATCGCCCGCGATCAGGTGCGCCTTCTCGGCGATGACGTGGGGACGGTCCTCGCGCGCACCGACTACGAGCGCGTGGCGGAGGGCTTCGGCGGGCGCGGGCTCCTCGTGCGCGAGCCGGGCGAGCTGCCGGGCGCCCTCGCGCAGGCGGTCGAGATGGCCGCAGGGGGCGTGCCCGTGCTCGTCAACGTTCACCTGTGCACCTCGCGCTTCCGCGAGGGCTCCCTGTCCATGTAGGCGGCGCGGCTGGGGCGGGCAGGCGGGAAGGGCCGCGGGGAGGCCGAGGGGAGGGCCCCTGGGGCCACCGTGGCAAGAAGTGACCCCTGGGGGGCTTCTATGGAGCTGGAGAGCTGCTTATCCTCTTAGCGCGTCCGCCGCCCCCCACCACCACCACTACAACCGAATCGTGATGGTCGAGCCGTCCCTTCGTCTGTCGTCTTCCGTGACCGCAGCGCTCCTCGCGCTCGCGTCCGCGGCCCCCGCCCAGCAGCAAGAGTGCTGGGGCCCGCGGGCCGCCGAGCACCTCCTCGCCCGGGCCGGGTTCGCCCCGACCGGCGCCGAGATCGAGACCGCCGCGGCCGAGGGCCCGGCGGAGGTCGTCGAGCGGCTCCTGGAGGACCGGCGCGCCTGGAAGAAGATCCCGCCGCTGCTCGTGAAGTACAGCGAGTTCGGCCTCGACCCCCGCCAGCGTCCGCTGAACGAGAAGCTGCCGGAGGGCAAGGCGCTCGAGGAGTTGATCGCGCGCCGGCACTTCCTGCGTGACCAGGACCGCTCGCAGTTCCTCGACTACTTCGATCGCTGGGCGCGGTCGATGATCCGCGGCGACGCGCCCCTGCGCGACCGCATGACGCTCTTCTGGCACGGTTTCTTCACGACCTCCTTCCAGGTCGTGCGGCGCAAGTACGAGATGATCAACCAGCACGAGTTGCTGCGCGAGCATGCCCTCGGCAACTTCGCCGACCTCCTGCGGGGGATCGCCCACGACCCGGCGATGCTGATCTACCTCGACAACAACACCAACGTTGAGGGACACCCCAACGAGAACTTCGCGCGCGAGCTGATGGAGCTCTACAGCCTCGGCGAGGGCAACTACACGGAGGTCGACGTGCGCGAGGCCGCGCGCGCCCTGACCGGCGCCTGGGCCGGCCCCTTCGGCGAGTACGAGTTCCATGAGGAAGTTCACGACGCCGGCGAGAAGGCGATCCTGGGTCAGACGGGGAACTTCGGCGCCGACGACCTCTTGGACATCCTCCTCGAGCAGCCGGCCTGCGCCCGCTGGGTCGCCACCAAGCTGCTGCGCTACTTCGAGGGCGCCGAGCCCTCTCCCGAGAGATTGGAGGAGTACGCCGCGACCTTGCGCGAGGCGGACTACGAGGTGGTCCCGGTCCTGAAGAAGCTCTTCAGCGATCCGCGCTTCTACCGCGACGAGGTGCTCGGCGCGCGTATCCAGGGCCCGATCGAGTTCATGATTGGGATCTGCCGCAAGCTGGATCTGGACCCGCCGGACTACTACTTGTTCAGCGCGACCGCCGAGCTCGGGCAGTGCTTCTACGACCCCCCCACGGTCAAGGGCTGGGACGGCGGGCCGGCGTGGATCACCAACTCCTCGCTTATGATGCGCGGCAACTGCGTCGGCGTGCTGCTCGACGTCTTCCAGGCCGAGTACGTCACCGCCGAGGCCCGCTCCGCGGCCTCGGACACAGACGGCGGCATGCGCACCGCGTCGATGTTGAGTCCCGAGCTCAAGGCCGAGGTCATGGCGCAAGCCGCCACGCGTCTGGCGGCCCTCAAGGATGACCAGGGCTGGGAGCCCAGCCTGAACCTGACCCGCCTCGTCCTGCGCTCGGGCGCGCGGACCGACGAGGAGATCACCGCCTTCCTCGCCGAGGACTGGCTCGCTGTCGAGCCAAGCGGGCGCGTCCTGAAGCTCATGGGCGACTTCATCGCCCGCGAGCGCACCGCCTACGGGCTCGGCGAACAGCCGCTCTTGACGAGCGGGCCGAACGTCGAGCTGCTCCTGCGCCGGCTGGCGCACCTCCTCTTCAGCCTCCCCGAGGCGCAACTGGGTTGACCGGAGTCACCGCCATGAAAGCACGAGAGACGATCGATCGCCGCAGCGTACTGCGCAACGGCCTGACCTTGATGGGCGGTGCGGCGATACTGCCTGTCGCCTGCGCGACCGACGGTGTGGCCAGCACTCGAGAGCGCTCTGCGCTCGGCTCGGCCAGGCGCCTGGTGCTCGTCGAGCTGTTCGGGGGAAACGACGGCCTGGAGACCGTCATCCCCTACGAGGAGGACGAGTACCACCGCAATCGCCCGACGACGCGGATCTCCAAGAAGGATGTTCTGCCCATCGACGACTACCGGGGCTTCCACCCGGCCATGTCCAATCTGCGCAAGGTGTGGGGCGACGGCCGCATGGCCATCGTCGAGGGCTGCGGCTACCCCGTGCCGGTCCTCTCCCACTTCAAGTCGTTCGAGATCTGGCACACCTGCCGGGAGATCGGACGGGCGAGCGGGGACGGCTGGGTCGGGCGCCTGCGTGCGGAGGCCTGGGGCGACGACTGCACCGAGACGGTCGTGCACATCGGCTCGCACCTGCCCTACTCCCTGCACTCGAGCGACCACGCGATGTTGGCCTTCGCGACCCCCGAGAGCTACCTGTTCATCGGCAACGAGCGCGACGAGAGCGTCTATGCCGAGGCGGGCAAGCGCGGCATGGGCGAGGGAACGCGTGGGGGAGCGGGCCGGGCGCTCGAGCGCCTGCGCCGCAAGCTGCGAGATGCCCAGGAGACCTCGCCGCGGGTGATCGCGGCGGCGCGCGGCTACAAGCCGCGCGTCGAGTACCCGCGTGACGAGCTGGGGAGCTCGATGCGCGTCGTCGCCTCGATGATCGAGGCCGGCTTCGACACACGCGTGTTCTCGGTCGCCCTCGGCAACTTCGACACCCACGGACCGTCGCAGAAGGTCAAGCACCGAGAGCTCCTCACGAGCTTGGACGGTGCGGTGACCTCCTTCCTGGCGGACATCGCCGGGACCGAGGCCGAGAACGACACGGTCGTCCTCGCCTACTCGGAGTTCGGTCGCCGCCTGGCGGAGAACGCCTCCAACGGGACCGATCACGGTGCCGCGGGGCCGATGTTCCTGTTCGGCAAGCCCGTCGAGGGCGGCCTGTACGGCGCCCATCCCTCGCTCACCGACCTCGACGCCGACGGCAACCTCAAGCACAACACCGACTTCCGCAGCGTGATCGGGACGGTGGTGCATGACTGGTTCGGCGTCGAGCAGACGGCCGTCCTTCCGCGCGAATACCCGATCCTGCCGCTGATCCGCAAGGCCTGAGCGAGTCCGGTCAGCGGTCGGCGTCGTGTAGGTTTCCGTCGTCGTCGACCGGCAGCCAGCGCATCTCGATCCCGCCCCGCGGGCAGGCCTCGGCGCAGGCCCCACCACTGGTGCAGTCGGCGGACCGCACCAGGGTCGCGAAGGCCCAGATCAGCTCGATGCAGTCCTCGTCGCAGGCGTCGCCGCAGCGCCCGCACCCGGCGCAGTCGTCGTGGTCGATGAGCGGCAGGAGCTTCCGCGGTCCGGTGTAGGGCGCTGGGGCGGGGGCGGGCCGTAGGCCTGGCAGGAGCCTCAGCCAGCTCCACGGCCTGCGGGCCGCGCTCTCAGGCCTGTCCAAGGCCGGACTCGCTCCCCGCGAGGTCATCCCGCATCGGGCTCCCCTCGACCGCCAGGACGGACTCGGGGACGACGAAGGCCTCGGCCTGCTCCATGGCGGGCTTGAGGTGGAACCAGCGCGTCACCATGAACCAGGTAAAGGGGACGACGCCGCCGAGGACGAAGACGAGGGCGCCGATGCCGCGCAACCAGCTGAAGAGCTGGAAGCTCGAGCTCTGCACGTACTCCTGGTTGCTGGCGACGGTGCACTCCACCGTGGGTGAAGACGAGCGCTGGCTGGCGGGCGCACTCTCCTGCTTGCAGTTCCTGGAGCGCCACGGCTTCGAT